>Ga0182030_10023537_pt1 | contig 11380 bp, 8 predicted proteins | sample 812S3MmetaG_FD_121299 | JGI IMG/M metagenome (GOLD analysis project Ga0182030, IMG submission 121299) | Permafrost microbial communities from Stordalen Mire, Sweden - 812S3M metaG (Illumina Assembly) | ecosystem: Environmental > Terrestrial > Soil > Wetlands > Permafrost | place: Sweden...
GGGAGGAAGCTCCCTTCCGGGCGTTCGAATCGAGCTGAATCCGACGGCTCTGAATAAATATGGCATAGGCCTGGAGCAGGTCCGGACCGCGTTGAGCGGCGCCAATGCCAATACGCCCAAGGGACATTTTTCGGATGACCTGCGCATGTGGGAAGTGGACGCCAACGATCAAATCTTCCAGGCGAGCGACTATGAGCCATTAGTGGTTGCTTACCGCAACGGATCGGCCGTGCGAATCTCCGATATCGGCCAGGCGCAGGATTCCGTGGAGGACCTGCGCAATTCCGGCTACGCCAATGGCAAGCCATCGGTTCTGGTCATCATCTTTCGCCAACCCGGCGCGAACATCATCGATACGGTGGACAATATCCGGGCGGTGCTTCCGCTGATTCAATCCTCCATTCCGCATTCCATCGATGTGAAGGTGGCCATGGATCAAACGGTCACGATCCGCGCGTCCGTCGGCGATACCGAGAGGACCCTGGTCATCTCGGTGATGCTGGTGATCCTGGTGGTTTTCGTTTTTCTCAGAAGCGGGCGGACCACCTTCATTCCCAGCGTGGCCGTTCCCGTGTCGCTGGTGGGAACCTTCGGTGTGATGTACCTGCTCGGCTACAGCCTCGACAATCTCTCCCTGATGGCGCTGACCATCTCGACCGGGTTCGTGGTGGACGATGCCATCGTCGTAATCGAGAACATCACGCGTTATCTGGAACAGGGTATGCATCCTGTAGAAGCCGCGCTGAAGGGTGCGCAGGAAGTCGGATCCACGGTATTTACCATCAGCGTTTCGCTGATTGCGGTGTTCATTCCCCTGCTTCTGATGGGAGGCATCGTAGGGCGCCTGTTTCGCGAATTCGCGGTGACGCTCTCCGTGGCCATCGCGGTTTCCATGGTGGTTTCGCTTACTGCGACTCCCATGATGTGCGCGTATCTCTTAAAGCAGGAGCAATCCCATGGTTGGATGTACCGTACCAGCGAACGGGCTTTCGATTGGGTGGTGAATCTGTACGGGAGGACGCTCGCCGTGGCTATCCGTTTTCGAGCGATCACTTTGGTAATCTTACTGGCCACAATCGGGCTGAACGTTTACCTTTTCATTCGCATCCCCAAGGGGTTTTTCCCGCAACAGGACACCGGACGGATTCAGGGGTCGATCACAGCCGACCAGGACACCTCGTTTCAAGCCATGGACAAGATTCTGCTGCCGATGATCAATATTGTCGCCGCGGACCCGGCCGTTGACACGGTGATTGGATTTACCGGGGGCAGCACGTACAACACGGCGCGTCTATTCATCTCGCTGAAACCGCTGGCGCAGCGCAAAATCACGGCCGACCTCATCATCGCGCGCCTGCGGCCTAAGTTGGCCAAGCTGCCCGGCGCCACCCTATACTTGCAGTCCTCGCAGGATCTGCGCATCGGCGGCCGGCAGAGTAACGCGCAATACCAATTCACCATGCAGAGCGACAATCTGGACGATCTCAATCGGTTTGCCCCCAAGATGCTCGCGGAGTTTAAGACTATTCCGATCATTTCGGATGTGAGCAGCGATCAGCAAAACCTGGGATTGCAAGCCATGATTCAGTACGATCGCGGAACTGCCGCGCGCTTCGGTATCACTACCCAACTCATCGACAGCACGCTCTACGACGCCTTCGGGCAGCGCCAGGTATCGACCATGTATACGTCGCTGAATCAGTACCACGTGGTGATGGAGGCATCGCCGGAGTTCTGGCAAAACCCCCTGTTTCTGAGCCAAATCTATGTGGATTCGCCGAGCGGACAGCAGGTTCCATTGAGCGCTTTCGCTAAATTCGCTTCCACCACCGCTCCGCTGACGGTAACTCATCAGGGTCTCTTTCCAGCGGTGACCGTTTCGTTCAATCTGAAGCCCGGCGTCGCGCTGGGCGACGCCGTGAACGCCTCGACAAAGGCGGCGGCGCAGGTCGGGCTTCCGGCGACGATTCAGACGGAATTCGCCGGCACGGCACAAGCCTACCAGGCATCGCTTGCCACCGAGCCGATCCTGATTGCCGCCGCGCTGGTGGCCGTCTACCTCATTCTGGCGATGCTGTATGAGAGCTACATCCATCCCATCACCATCATTTCCAGCTTGCCGGCGGCAAGCGTCGGTGCGCTGCTGGCGCTTTTTCTCACGCACACCGATCTCAGCATTATCGCCATCATCGGCATCATACTCCTGATCGGTATCGTAAAGAAGAACGCCATCATGATGATCGACTTCGCTCTAGCCGCCGCGCGGAACGAAGGCAAGAACTCACACGATTCCATCGTGGAAGCGTGCATGTTGCGCTTCCGCCCCATCCTGATGACAACCATGGCCGCTCTCCTCGGAGCCGTGCCGCTCGCGCTGGGAAGCGGCACCGGGTCCGAACTACGTCGTCCGCTGGGTATCACGATCATCGGGGGGCTGATTGTGAGCCAACTGCTGACGTTATACACAACGCCCGTAGTCTACTTATACTTCGACAGCCTGCAACACTGGTGGGATGGGGTAGGCATTCGAAAGCCCCAAAGCGAATTGGCCGAACAAGTGCCGAGCTAACCTTTTCAGCGGAATCCGATGTAGCTCTTTTAGACGTTAGAGCACGCAGGGATGCGCACGCCCTTAGGAGGCGCGCAAGAATAACTTCGCAGCAAGCGTCGTGGCGCAGACTCTCAGTCTGCTGCGCCGAGACTGGCCCACGGGGGCACCCCCGGCGCTCCGAGACCTCCCTGCCAAGAGGGTCGAGATGAGTCTCGACCCTTGCAGACACGAGTGTCTGCGCCACATTGCCACCGCGGACAATGTGAAGTTATTATTGCGTGGTTCCTTAGGAGCTGTTAAGAAATAAACGGCTCTATAGCAGAATCTGTGGGTAGGAATGGGGTGGAATAAGGAGGAACGACGTTTCTGTTTTGGGGGCTCTGCCCCCAAGCCCCCGGAATTTACCGCTTTTCGGCCAGAATGGTTGGTTTTGGTTTGGCTACAATGGAGGCACTTGAGCGGAGGATAGGGCTTCCGCAGGAATGCGACCCGAGCGCCGACTCAAGCGCCGGAATGGCGGGCGGCTCCGGCCGCCCGAATCTTCTCCCCGATCATGAAAAATAGCTGATCCCCAATGCGGCCTCTGTATAATATAAAGGTTCACACGGCCGCGGAAGAACTCCAGCACAGCTTTCGGATTCGTGCCTGCGAACATCGCCAGAAGGTCGCGATGAATCGTCATCCGGCCCTTCGCGTCGATGGTGCAGTCTCTCCCGCGATCGGCCGCCAGAAAGTGTAGATCCCGGGCCGCTCGCGAGCGCTACTCCGACCTGGATGCAGCTAGCGAGGATGATCGTGCCAGCGACGAGGAACTTCAAATATCGTTTTTGATTCATTTTGTACGGCCTCCTGTTCCAAATAGGCGGGAAAGACGGCTCGCAGCCTTCAGTCTTTTTGAAGCAGCCCGAATTGGACGAAGCGCTGTGCTTGGCGCAAATTCAGGACCAGCTGAAAACATGGCACTTGTTGCCTTCCGCCGGACGAAAGCTCGTCCTTCAACTGAAAGCAATCGTTGATTTGCGGTTCGAACCAGCTGAGTGAATGTTGTGGCGCAGACTCGATGAGTTGGCCGGGCTGTCGCTACAAAATCGCACACCTGCGCATAGGTTCCTTAGTCGCGGTGGTACTTGCAACTGGCGGCGACATACAGGCTGTTGATGCGGAAGGTAATCTCATTAGGGGCGGTCTCGTCCCACTGCCCGTAGTGGAGCATATCCCCATTCATCGCGACATCCACGTAGTTCGGCTTGATGAGGTAGATGGCGGTGTAGGCGGTTGTCTTTCCGCTTTTCACCTCGATCACCGAACCCTTCTTAAACTCCTCGTGGGTGGCGCAGTAGTCCTTGTCGGTATCGGCTAGGGTCCAGTTGCCGATCAGCGGATTGTCAGGCGAAGAAGCCGCCGCATTCCCGCTGCTGCAGCCCACGAAAGTACTGGCTAGGATGATGGCGCCGGCGGTCAGGAACTTTACATATCGTCGTTGATTCATTTTGTACTGCCTCCTGTTCCAACAGGCTGGAAAGATGGCTCGCAGCCTTCAGTTTTTTTTGAAGCGGGCCGCATTTGGTGCGGCCCTATGCCTGGCGCATGGCACTTGCGGCCTTCCGTCGAACGAATGCTGGCCCTTCAACCAAACAATCGTTCATTTGCGCTCGATGCGACACGGTTCAGATGGCCGGAACCAGACAGTGGTACAGGCCGGTTAGAAGGTCGTGGGGCCTGGTTGGTTGGCAAGGGTGTTTGCCCTTCCCTCCGGGCCAACCAGAAACGGCAGTTCGCAGTGGTAGGTGCCATCGTGGACTCTCCAGCACTCGCCATCGGTACCCGCGCTGTGCGTAACGAAGCAGTTCCTGCCGGTATTGTGCATCACGGCTTCATTGATGGGGGCGCAATTGTAATAGTCATTGCTGCCATGGAGAAAATAGACATTGGCGCTGACGTCGAAATTGTCTGGGTGCAAATTCACCTGAATCCCAGGGCGACTGTCGGTCATCTGAATCTTGACGTTTTGCATGAGGAAGAGGTTCTCGCGCGTCGCATGGTCCATGTAGCACTGGATGAGCGCGGTGGCTTGTGCCGCGTTCGGCGGAGAGGTAACGGCTGCGCAGACACGCGGCATGCGGGCTCCCCAGAACGCACTCATAACGGGCGGACCGGAAACCCCTGCCGCCGACGTCGACTGAGCCTCCGCCACATTCCCACTGCTACACCCCACGAAAATTCCTGCCATGATGATGGCGCCAGCGGTCAGGAACTTTACATATCGTTGTTGATTCATTTTGTACTGCCTCCTGTTCCAATAGGCGGGAAAGAAGGCTCGCAGCCTTCAGTTTTTTTAAAAGCGGGCCGCATCGGTGCAGCGCTTTGCCCGGCGCAAACTCAGAACCGGATGAAAACATGGTACTTGCCGGCTTGGTAGTCAGTGAAGACACCGAAACGGGCTGGGTGGGAACGCTTTCTGCGGGCCAGGTTTGCGAAATCCCGGCCAACTGGCGTTCCCGGCCGCATCGTCTGGCTGCAGCGCGCGCCACAATGCGAAGCGGACGCATGCGCAGAAGAGACCTTCGACAAAAATGAAGGCCGCCGCATGTCATTCACGCCATTTTGAAGTGACATGCTCCTCAAAACGAAAGCTACATTGATCCTACTGCTGACGGTATCCGCGTCATTGCAGGCGGCGCCGCTCAACGGCCTTTACTTCGGACTCGACAACCTGCGGGGCTTCGCGGAAGTGTACTGGTGGTTCCTCCCGGACGGCCGCGTGCTGCGCGATACGCTGCCGAAGGGCCTTACTGGCGACAAATTCGATGCTGCCTGCCAGCAACATTCCGGATCCTGCGGCAACTACACGCTGAACGGTGACAAACTTACGCTCCAGTACAAGACTGGCAATTCCGAGATCTGGAGCTACAAGCCACTCAACGGCGGAATTCAGCTGAACTACCTGATTCTGACGCCCGTCGAAAAATATCCGGCTGGCGCCAGATTGAATGGCAGCTGGGATCGGGCATTTGCGGCCACTGTCCACGGTTTGCCGGGCTCAAACACAACAATTACGTCTCCCACGTTCTATACTTTCAGGCCGGATGGCACCTTCACCTTTCTCAACGTAACGGGGATCGACGCCACATCAAAGGTGCAGGGCGCAAACATCACCAGTTCGCAGCAGACTCAATCTACCGGAACATATACCGTCGGCAACAACGTTCTGACGCTCGTCAGAAACGGCGCGACCGAACAGCACATGATCTTTCCGGTCGCGGGCGGCAGTCTGAACATCGATGGCATGGTCTACAAGAAGCGTTAGCCTCATTGATGGAAACCGGGGCTGATCTTTGTCGCCATGGACTCCAGGCTTCCGGCAGCCGCTACCAGCACATCCGCAGATCGGGCGGCAGCGCGGTCGTCTGCATCGCGCCATTCGCGGGTTGATTTCAATGCCGGCTCTCATGCCCCCTGCCCAACAAAAAACATGAAGGTTACAGCCGGCGCTTTGCGCCTATTTGGACAGATGAGAACGGGGGAGCCAATTGATGCAGGGACAGGCAAGAATGCGAAAAGCACCCTGGGCCATGGTGGCGACGGATTGAACCCATGTTACGGTCGCGGCTAGGAGATATCAACTATTTCGAACCACCGTGCGGAGCGCTTCTCCTGGCGGAGAATGGCAGCCTGACGTTCACCCCGACAGGCGGCGAGGCGCCGCTGGTGATCCCGGCATCGGAAATTCTGGAGATCCGGATGAATACGGCAGTAGCCAAAGAAGCCGGCGCATTTCACATCATCACAAAAAAGGGGCTGTACCTGGGTCTGGCGCCTCAGGGAGAGACTGCGGACGAAGGCCGTGCGGACGTGGATGAGTTGCGCAAACAACTGGGGCTGGACCAATAAGCCTCAACGCCGCGAATCAAACGCCGCGAAAGCCCGCGTAGCCTCCTCCGCCCGATGCGCGTCTTCTGCGGACAGGGAATTTGCATTTCGCAGGAGAGACCAGTTCTTCAACGCCGCCTCGTACATAGCGCTCGCGTTCGGATCATCGGCGACCTTGGCCAGACCGGCGGCGAGCGCCGCTTCCGACCGGGCCCAATCGGAGCGAAAAATCGCATTGAGGGGCTCGAGCTGCGACCGCGTGGACGCGATTATCTCCGCTTCGTGGAAAGACTGCACCGCCTCCAACGGCTCGTTGAGGGCCAAAGCCGAATTCCCGGCAGCTAACAGGGAGCGGCCGCAATTCGCCGCAGTGAAAGGATCGGCAGGCACGGGAGCATTCTGGCACAGAATGTTTTCTGCCTGCGTCGCGTGGCGCAGCGCAGCAGCGGCGTCCCCGGCCGCAAGAAGACCTTCTGAAACATTGCGCTCAATTACACCGACGTCGACGCGATACTCCGCGCTGCCCGGCGCGTCGTGGTGGAGAGCCTGTGCCAGAGAAAGTGCGCGCTCATTGTGTGAAAGCGCTTCTGAAATTCGGCCCGAGCCCCGTAGGACGGCAGCCCATTGGCTCTGCATCATCGCCTCGCGGCGGCGGTATATGGCGTTCCCGGGATCTGTATTGAGCAAGTTCCTCATCAGGTCGACCGCATGCGACAAATGCGGAATCGCGCCGGCGGCGTCTCTGTCATCGAGCAGCATCTGTCCGAACCGGGCTTCTGCATTGGCGAGTTCCAGATCGACATGGGTGTCTCCCGGTATTTCGGCACGCACCTTGTCGATCTGTCGCAAGGTCTCAGACAGGTCTTTCGCAGCCTCGCTGCGCATTCCCATCGTGGTTTCGGACGAACTAAGCGACATAAGAGCTTTATAGCTTCCCTTTGCCGCGTCTATGCTCGCCGGAAACTGCGCAACCAGCTTCGCTGCCAGTGCGCTTGACTCCTGATAGTACGCAAGGGACTCTGCGGTTTTCCCGAGATTCGGCCATCCATAGCCGCCGTAGAGATCGCCCATGTGCTTCAGGCAGGTCACAAGGGCGAGGCTGTTGTCAGTATCATGAGGAGACTTCGCAGCGATTTCCTGGCGGAGGCTAATGGCGCGCTGGTAGGCGCGGTCCGTAGCGGCAAGGTCTCCGGTCGAAAACAGCAGATCTCCGAAAGTCGAGAAGGCTTCCGCAACTGAATTCAGGGCGGGTGCCGTTCGATCCTCCCGCAGCAACTTTTCAGCCGCGACAACGGCTTTGCGTGCGCTGGCCAGCGCGCCCGCCGGATCGCCGAGATTGTTCTGATACTCATTGCCCTGCACGTTGCTCACGCGGGCGTAGGCGTCGACGATCTCGCGTTGCAATTGCGGAGTGTCCGCCTCCTTCGACAGATTATCCAGGTAGCTGAGCGCGTCTTTGACCATCTGCGCGCGGACAGGTGTGGAACCGGGCACACTATCGAGGGCATCCGCATAGTTGAACATGACGGAATGGGCCAGTTGCCGGAGTTCGTTGAAGCGCCGTTCCGCTCGCCCCCGCGCCAGTGTCACTTCAACCAGACCGCCGATCAGCGAACAGAGCAGGAGCATGGCGACCAAAACCATGGCGAGATTGCGACGGATGAATCTGGTGGCGAGATATAGCGGAGCGTCGCCGCGGGCCTGGACCGGGCGCCCGTCAAGGTAAAAGCCAATGTCATCCGAAAACTGCGCGACCGAAGCGTAACGCTCAGCAGGCGATTTCCGCAAGGCCTGCAGAACGATGTTGTCCAGGTCGCCCTTGAGCTTCGGCGCAAACGCGCTTGGCCGGGAAGGCTCCTCTTCACACACCGCCGACATGAGCTGGTGCGGCGCCTGGTCGACGTCCCCATACGGAGAATGGCCAGTCAACAATTCGTACAGGATGACGCCCAGAGAATAGACGTCCGATGCCGTCGTCACCTGTTCTCCCCGGACCTGTTCCGGGCTTGAGTAGCGGACGGTCATTCTGGCCATCAGCGGTTCGGTCGCCGCGTCCGACTGCTGCGAAGGATCGGGAGAGAGAATCTTTGCAATTCCGAAATCGAGCAGTTTCGCTGTGCCCTCGGATGTCACGAGGATGTTAGCCGGCTTCAGATCCCGATGAATCACCATGTTCTGATGTGCGTAGTGCACTGCGGAGCAGATTTGCCGGAACAGCACGAGGCGTTGATTGATTGCGAGATCGTGTTGGCCGCAATAGTCGCCGGGGGTAACGCCGTCGACGAACTCCATGATCAGGTACGGCAGGCCATCGGCCCTCGCGCCGCCATCGAGCACGCGCGCAATATTGGGATGCTGCAGGTTAGCCAGGATTTGCCGCTCGGCGCGAAACTTTGCGATGATTTCGGGCGAATAGAAAGCCGCCTTGATCAGCTTGACGGCCACGCTCATTTCAATTTCGTTGTCGACGCGCACGGCACGATAAACGGATCCCATGCCGCCACTCCCCACCAGCTCGACCAGCCGATAGTTGCCGACAATCTCTCCAGCGGCCGAATCCGCCGAATGCTTCTCCGCGATTGCCTGATTTCGGATGGCTGAGCGCTGCCAGGATTCATCCTCCATCGCGGCGGCATCGGCTGCGAGTAGCCCGTGGAGTTCCTCAAGCAGGGTCCGGTCATCGCCGCAGGCCGACGCGAGAAACTGCGCGCGTGCGCTGGGCGGTAGCCCAGTCGCTCGTCCGAAAAGATCGTGCAGCCTATCGCTCGTCAATGGAGCCCGCCATCTTTTTCTGCAGCCATGCGCGGGCAAAACGCCAGTCGCGTTCCACCGTGGTCAGGGAGAGATTCATAACCTCTGCAATCTCCTGAAAATCCAGATCGCCGAAAAAGCGAAACTCGACGATCTGGGCGCAGCGCGGATAATGTTCCGACATTCGTACCAAAGCCTGATCTACCGCCAGCGTATCCAGATGCCGCGGCTCCTGGGAAATGGGCAGTTCGCCCGCCAAAGCACCGTCCCGTTTCGCTGCGCGACGGGCGCGCGCATGGTCCACCAAAATGCGCCGCATGAGGTTGGTTACGATGGCGATGAAGTGACCACGGTTCTGCCAGTCGATTTTGCGGATCTGGGAGACTCGCAGATATGCTTCGTGCACCAGCGCGGTCGGCTGAAGCGTGTTGGCCTGAGACTCGCCATTTAGATAGAAGGCGGCAAGGCGGCGCAAATCGCGATACACCAGATCGGTGACGCGGCTCATAGCGTCCTCGTCGCCGTCCCGCCACAACTGCAACCATTCGGTAACGCTTTCGCCGAGCTCCATTACTCATTTAACCGTGTCGACGTCCAATCGGCAACCTCAACAACAAAATCCGTGTGGTTACCAGACGATCCTACGGCTTTCGCACGTACGATGCTATGGAAATCGCCCTCTATCACAACTTGGGGCGGCTCCCCGAACCGGAATCGACCCATAGATTCTGCTGAGGAAGCGTTATTATTGCGTGGTTCCTTAGCTTAGACGCCGCTCACGGAATACGAGGACCTGCGTTCGGGTTCGTGCAGCCAATACGGCGGCCGGCCGTAGTGAAAGTAAATCCGGTTTTCATACTCTCGAGTGACCGTCATGGACTCGACGTACTCCGGGGCGGCCTTGATGGCTTCGGAGGAGAGGCCGACATAGACTTTAGAATTCGTCCAACTAACCCGTTCAATCCATGCGGGTGAAACCAGCACCTTTTTGCCCGGCAACCAATTCCGCGTTGCCACCTCAATGTAGCGGATCGCCCAGGCTTCATCGTCCACAACAAACCCGTCCACATGGCCAATTTCGCCATTATCCGCCTCAATGCGATAGCCAGTGACTGCCTCGGTGCTCCGCAGGTGCGAATCCGACGACTCTTTCCTGATCCTTTCCGCCAACGCTTCCGCGGAAGGAGTTGTGGAAACAGCCACGCCTGTGGGGTAATATGCAGTGCCCCATAGAAATGGACCACCCCAGTAGTAGGGAAATCCGTAGTACCCGAGGTACGCGGCTTCGTGTTGCCGGGAGACGGGCCGGTGTGTGTCGATGTCGGGGCTATTCTCAACCTGCTTCCTGGTCAACGCCACATCCAATCGCTTGGCATCCCAGTCCGTCCGGATGATGGAGAATGGCGATATCAGAACTCGCCGGCCGCCCAGCCAGCCGCCGGTATCTACAATGAGATAGCGGATGGCCCATGTCTCATCGTCGAAATAGAGTTGATGTACGGATCCAAGCTCGCCGTCCGTAGCGTGAATCGTAAAATCCTTCAAATGCTTATTCGTTAACATTGCTTCTGCCCTCCATGGCAGTGGCGATTGAACAGGTTATTTCCACACAGACCCTAAGGACGGAAAGTGCAGAATCTGCCGCCGCGGATGCAAAGTCCGCACCGGAAGGCCGCTTGTCAAAACGACGCGGGCGGCAAGATTCCGTTCTGTAGCCGATTACCGTGTTGGCTACCAAACAAACATGCGGGCGCCACCGCCGCGTTGGCTGATCCGCCCGGTTTGGAGGGAGCCTTCGAATACGGGAGTCATGTTCTGGCCAACCGCGTTTGCAACCTCCGGCCGGCTGCCGATGAACTCGTCAAGTTCTATCGCATAGTGGCGATTCATGATCCCAGCCGCGTGGTCCACCGCTTCATTGTGTCCTGTCGCAAAAACGAGGACGCCTCCCCGCCGCACTCCTCGGACATAAGCGTCCGCCTCCCGATCGCTTGCCCCGATCGCCGTAAGCTCCTTGTTTAAACCCACCTCGAAGTCGGTGCGTGGAGTACTCGTGGCCCCGTCGCTCGACATCTCCCGCGGCTCTCCGAGAACGCGGATCTCATTCCGAGGAAACCCACTGACCTCAAGGTCGTGGACGACCTGCTCCGCCACGCTCGGATGCTCAAACAAACCAACTGCCGTTTTCGACATATTCACCTCTGGCTA
>Ga0182030_10023538_pt1 | contig 11380 bp, 7 predicted proteins | sample 812S3MmetaG_FD_121299 | JGI IMG/M metagenome (GOLD analysis project Ga0182030, IMG submission 121299) | Permafrost microbial communities from Stordalen Mire, Sweden - 812S3M metaG (Illumina Assembly) | ecosystem: Environmental > Terrestrial > Soil > Wetlands > Permafrost | place: Sweden...
AGAGCGGCACAGCTGCCCTCCCAAACTGTGATCACCGGATTTGTGATGGTCGAGTTTGTTATGGTGAGCAAAGTCTGATACGAGGATGCTACAAAACTATACCACACATCGAGTGGAGGGTTCGTCAGGCTGGATGGTGGACATGCAGAGATGTAGGGATATGGATTAGATGGTGTAGCATTCACATTGGTGCCCACGATACTGTCCACGCGGCCTTTTTTAGTACCCGTAGTTCCGGTACATGCTGCAGGTGCTGGCAATGTGCCAAGACTTGTAGCGCTTGTGCAGTTATCATTCGCAGGTTGTGCAAGCACAGCGGTGGCTGAGAACATCAGCAAGCAAAGAATGAGGGAATAGTAGGTTTGTTTCATGTCTTTTATAATTATCTTCCTTTATAATTTTTTGTATTTTTTGGGGCATAAGCTGCATATGTCCATCCTTGCTGAGGGTCCATATGAAAGACCGGGAGTTTGTAGCTCACAGGATAAGCAGTCTGATAGCCGGCTGTATTAGCGATCAGTCCCAGGTGGGCTGCTTCATTTGCTGAAAGCAGGATTACTTCAAAACCATTGTCAAATGACAAGGTAGTGCGCTTATCCATCAGTCTGTATTGTTCAAAATTTCCTTTTGAAATATTTGTTTCGATCTGACTTTGTGTCAGGCCTTGTATTGTAGGTTGCACATGACATTCGAAACTATGCAGAGCAGTTTGGCTGAAAGCAACACTAGAAATAAGTGAAACAATAATGATAGTTATGTATTTTTTCATACTCTAAAGGCTTTTCTTTATTTAGATTGGTTTAAATATTGGAGACCACATGACATGTGTGTATTAAGCAATTTATTTCTCGTAAGAACATATCTATGGGCACAGAGAAAATCATTCATTAATGGTTTAATTGCTGATGAGTTAAATAATAACTTGATAGTTAGATAAATACCCGCTATACTAAGCAGAAAATATCGGCGCTCAATTTAGCGCGAAAATAGCGAAAAGACCCCAAGAAATTGAAATTGGATTGTTTTTCAGGATAATATAACAGCATTTTATATACTATTACATATTATGTTTATTCTATCATCTATCTGATTTACAGTTTTTTGGGCAGTTACTGTTTACCTCAGATCGGTGATTTTAACATTTGAATATTTTTTATTATCAAATGCAAAAAAAATATCATTTAAAGAGACTGTTGTATTCAGTTTATTGATAGTATATATATATCTGACCCCGGATTTTTCATAGACCTTAGATTCCAGCAGGTCATTGGTTCCATCCTCTATAGCTACATCGATCTTAAAGAACGAAACTTTGTGATTGGTCGGAGCGAGTTCTATTACTGTTACATTTTTGCCCTGATAGGTTTTCTTTTCTTTGATCTGATAAGAATAGCCCTCTTTATATGCAGAAAATATTTTGGTAGGGGAGAAGGTTTCCTGACTTTCTTCATAGTCGTTGATCTGGACCTCATTGGATTTTTGTGAATAAGACCAGATGGTCTTACCATCACAATAGATTTCATTGCCTCTCATCACCAGTTTGAAAGCTTTACCCTTCATATATAGCTGACCGGTATTGGTGATGGTGTATTTACTATCCGGGTCTTCAGGTTTGAGTTTGGGATTGACAGTAGTCAATGTAAAGTCAGCCTCCAGGCCTTTCAGAGAACCATATTTAGCAGCGGCTTTTTCTAATATGGCACCAGCCTCGGCATCGGTGACAGGTACTGGTTTATCCTGTGCATTAGCTCCGGCGAATAAGAGACAAGCAAATACGAACGCGATTATTTTCTTCATAAAATTTTTAAGACAAAAACTGAGCCAAAGAAAAACAATTAAAAATTAATAATGGGTAATTGATAGCGACAGTCTAATTTATAATTATAGGCACTGTGCGGACACGATTGCTTATTTTTCCTGCATGATCTTTGATGAAAAATGAATAAACCAATGTATCAGTAGTACCTGCGTAGGGATAACTTACCACCATGGCTAACGGTATGGTTCCATTATATGCATAATTGGGATAGTTCAGAAAGTGGTTGGCAACTTGAAAAGTATTTAAACAGCTATCGGTAGTGATATGCGAAGCATGATATTCATAATAATAAATATTCCAAAATGGGTCAGCAATGAGTAGTGAGTCATAAGTATGAATGCAAGGAGACCAGGTATTAGTGTCCATGATGGTATTAGCAGGTTCAAGGCTACCAAGTCCATCAGTAAAACTGAGATTAACAAGAAAAGAATCATTATAACCTCCTGGTTGAATGTTGATGTGTGTCCTATCTGGCACGACCGAAGTGATTATGGGATAAGGAGGATAATTGGGTGCTGATTGTTTAACACATCCCGATAGAACAATGAGCAGCAAAAAAATCGCAAACGTGATCAGGTTTTTCATAGCGATAGGATTTTTTTTACCCTTTTATTTTCTGAAGGTAGTGATCGAGTTCTATCTCCGTTTTGAATTTCACCTCGCGTGCTTTGCTGCCTGCATTTTCGCCTACTATTCCTGCTTCTTCGAGCTGGTCCATGAGTCTTCCTGCACGGTTATATCCCAGTTTGAGTCTTCGCTGTATGAGAGATGTGGAACCAATTTGATTTTGTACGATGATACGTGCAGCATCTTCGAAGAGGCCATCCTTTTCACCATCTATCAGAAAGTCATCTCCGCCTGCTGATTTGTCATTCGGATCTATATACTCCGGCAGCAGGAATGCCTCTGCATATCCTTGCTGATTGGCTATAAAGTCACGCACACGCTCTACCTCAGGCGTATCTACGAAACCGCATTGTAAACGTATCATATCACTGCCCTGTGAGAGCAGCATGTCCCCGCGGCCGATGAGTTGCTCTGAGCCGCCTGTATCGAGGATGGTACGCGAGTCGATCTTTGATGTCGTCTTGAAAGCAATACGTGCAGGGAAGTTCGCCTTGATAGTACCGGTGATTATATTGACAGATGGCCTCTGTGTAGCGAGTATCAGGTGTATACCGATGGCACGGGCGAGCTGTGCTAGACGTGCGATAGGCATCTCGACTTCCTTGCCTGCTGTCATGATCAGATCAGCGAACTCATCCACCACCAGCACGATATACGGCAGGAATTTATGTCCATTAGCCGGATTGAGTTGACGGTTCACGAACTTGTGGTTGTATTCTTTCAGGTTGCGGACCTGTGCTTTTTTCAGCAGGTCATAACGCTGGTCCATTTCTATGCAAAGTGCATTTAGTGTTGTCACTACTTTCTTGGTATCAGTGATGATGGCATCTGCTTCACCGGGCAGCTTCGCTAGGAAGTGTTTCTCCAGCAATTCATACAAACTCAATTCAACTTTCTTAGGGTCCACCATGATGAATTTCAGCTGTGATGGATGTTTTTTATACAGCAGCGAAACCAATATTGAGTTTATACCGACAGACTTACCCTGGCCTGTAGCACCCGCCATGAGCAGGTGTGGCATCTTGGCGAGGTCAGCGACAATGATCTCATTTGAAATTGACTTGCCAAGACAGATGGGCAGGTCAGCAGTAGAGTTTTGAAATTTCTCAGATGCCAGCAGCGAACGCATGCTCACGATCTCCTTGTTGATGTTGGGTACTTCGATACCGATGGTGCCTTTGCCGGGGATAGGAGCGATGATACGTATGCCAAGTGCTGCGAGGCTGAGCGCAATATCATCTTCGAGGTTTTTGATTTTTGAGATACGCACTCCGGGAGCAGGAACTATCTCATAGAGTGTAACCGTAGGTCCGATGGTTGCTTTGATCTTTGATATTTCTATCTGATAATTATTGAGTGTAGAGATGATCTGATTTTTATTGCGCTCGAGTTCGTCTGGGTCATATTTCACTTTCTCCGCGCTATGCTCATCGAGCAGGTCCAGTGTGGGATATTTATAATTGGACAGATCGAGTGTGGGATCGAAAGCTGTACCAATACTACCCATCTCCATCGTTTCTGCTAATGGTTCCTCCTTAGGTGCTTCTATGTCGAGTTTCAGCGGTGTTTCCTCTGCCGTATCTTTGAGTATGACTGTTTCCATTACCATATTCTGAGAGGCAGCCAGGGGTTTATTGGTCAGGACCAGTTCCAATTCTTTATCCTCTTCTTCGCCCTCGATATCAAGCGGGAATGGCACTTCTTTCAGGTCTTGCAAATTATCCTTACCAAAAATATTTTCACTCTCATCGCGATAGACAGGAGCAGTAGCGGTAGCCATGCCATCGACTCCCATTTCATTGATCTCTTTCTTAGCAAAGGGTCTCAGCAGAAAATCAAAACTGAAATTGTACAACCAGACAAAAAATGCTGTGGCAGTAACTATCAAGAGCGCACCTGTACCTACTGTCTTTAACAAGCCCATGATACGTCCCTGCTCACCTGTGAGGTAATCTCCGAAGCCACCGCCCCAGTTAATAACAGATGATGGATGCACGAGATAATTGACAAAACTCAATGTAGCAGACAGCCATACCAAACCAAAGAAAGAATAGAGGCTCACCTTGAGTGCATTGAAGACACGGCGCTGCATGAGCAGGTTGAAGCCCGTCACAAAAAGTACTCCGCAGAATAGATACGATGCGAGGCCAAAGAGCCTGTCGATAAAAATATGTGCTAAGACCGCACCGAGACGGCCCAGTGTATTGTGGACCTTGAGTGAATTGTCAATGAGCGCGCTGGTAGCATTATTGAGCAGGTCAGACTGGTCGTCTGATACGGTGAAGAGATATGATGTGAAAGACACCGCGAGAATGAATGAACCCAATAGCAGTCCCATACCGGCTATTTTGCCCAGCCTGCCATCACGCCACCATTGCAGTTTTTCATCGCCGTCTTCAGGCTCGAAGTCAGCTTTGGCCGATGGCTTTTTGGCACGCTTGCCTGCCGCGGCAGGGCTGGGTTTAGCCTTAGGCTGCTCCTTTGGCATATCCTCCATGTCTTCTTTCTTATGACGCTTGCTAGCAGTGATAGGCTTAGTCTCTTCCATTATGTCCAAATTTCATAAACAATAGTCAGAACCATATGGAATCTAACGCATTTTTGTACACAAATAGTGTGGAACTGTCTATAAAGGCGACGATGGGCAAAGGGTGAGAGAAATACGGGCATAGTGTTAATGACTAAATGACCTAAGTATGACAATGTTTGTTTGGTATACTTTCATTAAGCCGTTACATTTGAAGAGTAATAAATACCGACTATGAAAAGAAAGCTTACTCTTCTTTCGATATTATCTATCATAATCCTGTCAACTAACGCTCAAAATTCGCTTCAGTGGGAAGAACTGGGCCCAAAAAATGTAGGCGGCCGCACACGCGCGATACTGCTGGACCATAGAGATGCCAGCCGCTCCACTGTCTATGCCGGTATGGTAAGCGGTGGCCTCTGGAAGTCAACTGATCACGGAGCTACCTGGCAGCAACTGTTATCTGTATATACCTGCGCAGCTGTGACATGTATAGCTCAGGACGGGAACGGACGGATATATTTCGGGACAGGTGAGGGCCTCGCAATGCCCGAGGGTACTTCCCGTGGTAGCGGCTCTGTGGGCAACGGGCTTCATTTTCTATACGGCAATGACCAGGACTCTATTCTACCTAGTACCATGCCGACTTATCTTTCTAACTCAGTCACATGGTCGATGATAAACCGTATCGCAATCAACCCGATCAATCCATTGGATATATATGCGGCAATTTCTGATTTTGGCGGTACAGGAGGTTTAGAGCATAGTCTTGACGGAGGCAATACATGGATCGTGATAGGCTCAGCCACTGCACCCATCAGCGGATTGACAAATAACTATAACGGAGCTGCAGATGTCAAATTCAGTGCAGATGGCAATTATATTTTCGCTAGTGTAGGCCTTGAATATAATTTTTTTCCCAGTAATAACCTTATCATATCGCATGACGGCCGGCATACATTCAGCTATGTCAATGATACATCATTTCCTGTCAATATCTGGCGAATAGAGATCGGTACAGCGCCATCTGATCCTCTTACTGCATACATATCTATGGCAGGTTCTGTGGGAGCCTTCGCAGGTGTATGGCGAACAAGTGATGGAGGCACTACTTGGATGAAAATTGGTTCGCCGACCGGGGTATTGACCGATGTGTTTGGCAATGATGGGCAGGGTTGGTTTGATAATGCAATAGCTATCTCTCCGAGCAATTCAGGAATGATATATCTTGGAGGAATAGAACTCTATAGTTATACTGACCTCGCAGGATGGACTTTGGCCAGTACATATAACGGCAATATAAATTATCATCTCCCAAACTGGATACATGAGGATATTCAGACGATAGTTTTTAATGATCAGGACAGCGATGAAATGTATATAGGTTGCGACGGAGGTATATTCAAAAGCATTAATGCCAGTAGTTCCTTTCCCAATCCGACATATATTGAGAGTAATGAGGGTTATAATACAGTACAAAATTATTCTGTAGCTGCGGACCTAAATGGAAATGTATTTGGCGGTACACAGGATGCAGGTAATTTTCTCGTAAATATAAATCAGGGAGCGGAACAATTGGGTACGGTCGATGGGGTATACACGGAAATATCACACTTCGATTCTACTGTATTTATAGGAGGTTACATAGAGGGCCGGGAGTACCGTTCAAGTACCAGAGGCATTGCATGGATCAGTATGTTTGATAGTATCATAGATCCACGTCACTATGATGAACCATCGATCTGCGGTGAGCCACAAGGAGCAGGCAATGCTCCTTTCATAACAGCCTTCTGGCTGGCGGAAACTAAGAACGCGACCAATAGTGTATCGAATGTTCCATTCGTGGATAATATATCACACAATGCAGGTGATGTAGTGACTGTCACGAGCTATATCGGGCAAGCGTTTCAGGATACGCTCACAGCCCCACTGCCTGCGGGTGATACTGTGTATGTCACAGACAGGCTGCAGTCGCGTTTATATTTTGCTACGAGCTGCGGACTGTGGATGACGCCGGACATTCTCAATTTTGGTCGCACGCCCCGCTGGTTTCGCATCACCAGTTCGGCTGACGATGTCAAGTCGTTTGCATTCTCCGCTACCGGCGATACTATATACCTTGGCAGAAATAGCATCGTGACCCGTATATCCGGCCTGAATTCGGTGCCTTTTGATAGTTTTCCTGTGGGGCAGAATAATATTGTGATGACCGGCTATCCTCAATATCAGGAGGTCAATATATCAGTGACGACTCCAGGACGCTTCATAGAGGGCCTGGATGTGGACGTACATGATCCCGGTCATGTACTATGTGCAGTGGCGGGATTTACAGCACCCGGTACACCGCACGTATATGTGAGCATGGATGCTGACAGCACGTGGACTGCAGTAGACGGCAACCTGCCCAATATGCCCGTCTATCAATGTGTGATCGATGCTTATAATTCCAATCACTATATCATCGGCTCAGAGATGGGTTTCTGGGACAGCTATGATGGAGGTACTACATGGACCGAACAGAATGGCGGCATCGTGGTCCGCGAACCTATTTACCGCCTGAGGCAGCAGACATATCTTAGCGACCAGTGCTATGCGCTCTATGCAGGTACACATGGCAGGGGAATGTGGAGGTGTACGACTATTACTGCCGAGCAGGCCACTTGTACTGTCGTCCCGCTTGGTATCAGTAGCCCTACCGAAATGGCATACAACAATGCAATGCTGCTCTATCCAAACCCTATGGATGACAAAGGCAAAGTGATGATAGAACTGGCAGAGCCATCTGATGTGACACTGCGGGTGGTAGATATGACGGGCAGGATCTTGCAGGAGACTTTGCACAGCCATTTAAGTGAAGGTGCAAATACACTCGACCTTAATACTTCATCACTGAGTGATGGCTCCTATCTGGTAGTAGCAAGGCTGTCCAAAGGGCAAACCTATACTCGTACATTGGTAGTCGCGAGATAAAAGATATTATTGGAAAAATAAAAAGCCACAGTTTTTGACTATGGCTTTTCTATTGATAGCATTCGCTTTTATTTAATGACTACTCGTGAATTGAGTGTACCTGATCCGGTTTTGAGCTGGATGGTATACAGTCCCGGATCGAAGGAAGAAACATCCGAAGAAAGTTTTTGTCCGTTCAATATACCTGTACTTTCACTCATCTGCTGACCAAGGGTATTGAAAATAGTCAGGGTATAGCTGCCACGTACATCACCTGCATCAATATAAACTGTATTGGTAGCTGGGTTAGGATATACTTTGAGCGCATCGGCAGATACATTTTGCACTGCCAGTATACCTATTTCATTATTCACCACGCTGATCAGGACAGGATTTGGATAAGTCAGTCCGCCGCAGTAGTACCATGTAGAGGTGCCCTGTGCTTCTTCTGCTATTGCCAAAATATATTGCCCTTCAGGCGCCGTGACATTTGTAGTACTGAAAGTGATATAAGGTGAAAGGTAATCATCGCCGACGATGAGTCCTGTTGACTCAGTATAAGTGCCAATGGTCTCGACATAGTTACCTTGCAGGTCCAGCAGTACTGCTTCATATTGTCCGATAAAAGTTGCGCTGCCATCGTTAGCGAGATTGACATTGACAGATGCCGCCTGTCCCTGAACAAAAGTAGTCGGTGTGGCAACTATATTTGAATACACTTCTATGCCGGGATCATTGGCCCCATCTACCGTCACTGTGATAGGGTTAGTATAGGTGCTCGGCCCGGCGAGGGTCCATGTGCTGACACCTGTAGGCTGATAAAAGATACCTATCGAGTATGTGCCCGGCACGGTCACGAAAGTAGTAGTGTCAGAAAATGTCAGCCCGGGGCTGAGATAGTAATCGCCTGCAAGAAGTGGATTAGAACCAGTGTTTAAAATATCTCCGATGAATCTGATAAATGTGCCTGTGGCATCAAACATAGCCGCGCAATAGCTACCATTAAAGGAACTCGTACCATTATTGATCACATCAGTAGTAACATTGAATGTGGTCAGAAAAGCTATGGGATTTGGAGTGACGACTGTCGCTTGATACAGGTTGATGCCGGATGAGACGACAGTGGTATTTGGTGGCTGTATGCCTGTGATCATCGACTCGCTACTGCTGAAGTCACCATTGGCATATGGTGCGGGAGTGAGTGCGTCGACACTATAGTAGCCATTGTCAACACCGCTCCAGCCCCAATTGATATGATAATTCCCGGCGCCATCTGAACCATCCAGCACAAATGTATGACCGCCACTGGAGCCTTGGCCGGCATACTGGATAGGCCTGCTGGCAGTCATCTCGGCATCTATCAGGTTTAGCCAGTCAGCCTCTACCGGATAGTTAGACCTTGGGTAACCCTGTAAGGTAGTGGCATCATAACCGAAATAGGTAGTATACGCTGCTTGACAGCTGGCCGGAACGCCTGAACCAGACAGGATATAACTGGAGCTTTCGTTTGGTCCGTATATCATATCTACTGCTACTCCGCAGTCGTACATGATCGTGGCTATATCTGCATTATAAGTAGATATTGAATTGGGCATATTGGCCCAGTTGTAGGTAGTCGTTCCAAAGTCGACACTGAGTGTTCCATAATTTGACTGATAGGAATTAGTTCCTGTGCCCTGCGGAGGGTAGCTCCAGTATCTCATGATCTGAGACATGGCGGTAGCGCCGCAGCCCGTCAGTACGAGACCGTTATTCTCAGCCGGTGCCGAGGCATCAGCCGGGCAGTCGGCATTATATGGATATGGCTGGTCCCACGTCGTGGTCAGGAACGGCCCTACTGCACCGGTCCGTAGTTGCTTAGTGACATGATTGGGGTCGCGGGAGTAGTTTGTCCAGAGGTCAGTGACAGCCTGAGTGGTGGCTGTCTGGTTTACTTTGGCGAAAGCTATCTGCTTATTGTATTTGACAAACCAATCTGCGATGACAGGCGGGGCGTTTTGTATCACAAATTGCCCCTGAGTATTATAGCCGATGATGGGTTTGACGAGGTCCTCGGCAGAGACCATCACGAAGCCGCCATTATTGGCTGCGTTGAAAGCATAATAAAGCGGTTCTCCCACAGCTACACCATTAGTAGCCTCGCTGTTGTTTGACTGGTAGGCCAGTGTCATAGTGACTGTCTGTCCGGTCATTTGCTTATAGAAATTCTGTGCTACCTGCATAGCGTGTGTGACATCTACACTGCCGGCAAAAAGTCCGGAGCATGAAAACAGGAACACAATAATGAGTAGGTTGAGTTGTTTCATATATTTTATTTTGCAACAAAATACGGGCTTTCTTTTAGAAAAACGAATGACACAAGTTATTTTTTTGGGAAATGGGTATTATATCACCGCAGAGGCGGAGAGACGCAAAGAATATATCTCGCAAAAGCGCTAAAACGCAAAACCCAGACACCGCGTCATTGCGAAAAATATCTACTTAATAAAAAAATATTAGCGATGATATTTTGTGGCAATCTGTAATGAAAGCTATTCCAAAACAGAAATATCGAAGGCAAAAAACCTTCCATTTCGCCCCTGCACTAATTTTCATTTATGTATTAGATTTTTTTCTTTTTTACCACCTTAACCCCCCTTTTTTGAAAAAAGTCAAAACTTTATAAATCAATCTACTGCACATAGACTGATTTATAATTTTAAATTAAAATATGCATAATTGAAATTTTAATTTCTTATTTTGCTTATTAAATGTAAATATAGCAAATTTTAGCTAAACAACCAAAACCAATTCAAGACGAATTATTTTTTGTAATGAGGTTATGTTTTGGTGGGCTTATTAAACCGCGGGTTTGAATATACGCTGTGTAGAAGCTGGATATTTGTCGAGCAGATGGGCTGGACGGATGGGCCTTAGTCTCAGTTCGCCTTTGCAGTTTGGGCAGATGCTATGCCGGATATTATCAGCGCAATCACTGCAAAAGGTGCATTCAAAACTGCATATCATGGCATCGGTGGCAGATGGTGTGAGGTCTTTGCCGCAGTTTTCACAGCAGGGGCGTAGTTCGAGCATATGAAAAGTTTAGGCCTCAAATGTAGCAATTGACCCCCAAACACCCTAAAGGTCCCGATAGCTATCGGGATTAACAGCCCGCGAGTGTATTAAAGCCCCCTTTAGGGGTTTGGGGGTAAGACCACAGGTGTTCGGAAGATGGTGAAAGTATTGGTATAGTTGGATCGCAGACCTGACGGCGCGCGGCAAACACCCCCTAACCCCTCCTTAAAAAGTAGGGGAGCTAACAGCCACGCTGTATTTTGTATTGGTTCTCCTCCTATTTTAGCTACCGTGTACCCACATCTCTTGCTAGTGTCCAGCCTTCATAAATTAGATAGAACTTATTCAATCCAGTGAATAAGGTTATTAAACCAATTGTTCTTTGTGAAGCATATCCCTTCCAT
>Ga0182030_10023540_pt1 | contig 11379 bp, 11 predicted proteins | sample 812S3MmetaG_FD_121299 | JGI IMG/M metagenome (GOLD analysis project Ga0182030, IMG submission 121299) | Permafrost microbial communities from Stordalen Mire, Sweden - 812S3M metaG (Illumina Assembly) | ecosystem: Environmental > Terrestrial > Soil > Wetlands > Permafrost | place: Sweden...
CAAATAAACCCAGCAACCTCCCAACTTACTTCACAAATCTATCCCAAATCTATCCCGGCCAGACCGGCAACAGCACGCTCAATCTCTTCGCCAAAACCACAAACCATATAGCACCTATCTCCAGCAGTTCAACCATCCACGACAATGCGAGTGGCCCGGGCACCGCCACGAGCGTAATCCTCAACAACATCCACCCAGATACTCAACCAAGAATTATCGCAACAGACATGGTTCCAGCCATGATCGACGCGTTCAAAACAACATACTCCGGCCACCCAAACAACATAACCGGTATCGTGATGAACTCCCACAAGCTCGACTTCCCTGACGCGTACTTCACGCATTCCATCACCAACTTCAGCATTTTCAATTTCGAAGACCCTCTGACCGGCACAGAAGAAATCTATGGAACGGTCAAACCATCTAGTCAAGCTGTGATCACGACCTGGAAGCGTTTTGGGATTGGCGAAGTGATTCATGAGACGTAGCGACGGATTCGTCCTGATTTGCCCTTGATGAGGTATTCGGGGCCGGAACTTTATCGTGCGGATGCGGTCGTGGATCTCATGGCCAAGGCTGGATTTGGTAGGGCTGGAATCGAGGTTTTGGATATGGTGCATGTTGTGATGGGGGCGGATCTAGAGGGGCTGGTGGAGTTTGCGAGTGGGAGGTTTACGGATCCGGCTAGGAAGTATTGGAGGGGTGATGAGACGGAGAGGTGGGGTGAAGTTCTGCAAGAGGTCTTGGGGGAAGAGAAACGTGAGTATGGTGGTGTAAAGTTTGAAGGGTGGGCTGTTTTGGCTGTTAAGTGATGGGTTTATATTGTCGTAGGGCATATCTTGCCTTTGTGGCAGCATGTAAGCTAGGATGGATCTATACTCTTTGCAAGCGTAAGTATCTCATTTTCTGCGAAAGAATTTGTCGTGTTTAATAATCTAGGAAAAGGTGGTTGTATTGCAGGTTTCCGGACAATGTTGAATGAGACCCCCTGATCATTTTAGATCTGATATGGCCTTACTCCAAATCGCATCTGAAACCGCAAATCAAAGCCTTATTTGCAGAAAATTAGGGTGTTAGAAGAAAAAGGAGAACCAGATCATTGAAGATGATTGGGAGGAAAGGATACTTCGAGGATGGGGATTCCAGCAGTTCGAGATGTGGTTGTGCAGTAGCGGATTGCGGCACTCAAAAGTTGCTTATGGGTAGTCTTGCCGTTGTTCAGACTTGTGATGCGATAAGCATTCTACCATCTTTAAAGCCATTCATTAGGTCCAGATAGCATTTAAACATCACTGAATTTGAGTATTAAGGTCCTGAATATATGATATGTATCATTGATGACCGCAAGCGCTAATTAAGATTACTATTACACCATCTCAGTCCCCTTCCCCGAGCCCTTATACCAAAAGTGCCTTCGCTGACTGCATATCAATTCCCAAGGGGAAGCCGCACAGCGATTTCCCAGTCGAGGTTCAATGATATCCCTATGCAACACTGTCCAATTATCTCCAGCTACCTCCTCTACCGCCTCTACCTCCACGTCCCCCAGCCCCTTGAAATTGTCCCTTGCCAGGAAAGAAATTCCTTTTTGCTGCTAACGCTTCAGTCATGTAACTCTCCCAAACATCCTCCTCAACCTCAACACCAGGCTCCTTCAACTTCCGGAGAGTCAAAGCTTCACCCTGGGTTAGCGCCCTGACTGAGTATCCCATCTCCTCACTGGACTTCACACAATTTCGTAGGAAATTTGTGAACCATTCAGCGGAAGGTTTGGGATTGATACCCATCGCGCCGAGGAAGTCGGGGAAGTTGTCAATTCTATTGGAATAATTAGTATGGGCTCTTGACCGTTGATTTAAAGTTGAGAATCCGAGCTCCGAACGCCCGATTTATCGAGAAACGTTAAAAAGAAATAAATAAAGACGTACCTGTGAATAGCTTTAATGGAATCAGCCAGTCCCTTCGCGGAACCACGAGGTGGTGCGCCATGACGCTCGAAAGCTTCGTCCCGAAGTTTAGCGAGCGGTTTGCGAGGGTGACCAACCGCAGTGCGGCGAAAGAGGTTAAGGAACATGAGAAGGCGGTAGGAGACGATACTGGCTAAGAAAGTTTGTTGAAGGCGATAGTGGGAGATGTTGGAGGGCTCGAGGTAGCTGAGTTCGGGCTTTGCCTTGAGCATCCAGACGACGTTTCGAGTGACAGCTTCTTTGATGAGGGATTTAAGGATAGACTCGGTCATTTCTATGTCGGAGATTAGGGAAGCGACGAGGAGATGGCCGAGGTTGGGGCAGTCTGCTTTAGAAGTACGTCCTTGACTGAAGTTCCGGAGCATCATATTCGCAGATTCGACGACTGATGGATCGGATGTTGCCAAGCAAAGTAGCAAGTGGAAAAGGTGAAAGTAAGACTCGATGGCTTTCTCTGACGCATGCGTCAAAGTGCTTTTTGCAGTCTCCCCATATGAATAGATTGGTGATCTGATGGCGGCTTGTCCAGCTTGGTTGTTGAGCTTGACTACTATCTCGTTCATGAAGTGGAATATAACCTCAACGTGTGGAACTCTTCCCAGATCGGCATCCTCTGCTAATGTGGAGAGAGACTTGTAAGCACTATCTTTGACCTTTTTCCAATGGCCATAAGAAATTGGTAATGGTAGCCAGTACTGGAACGGTACCCCCTGAACTGAGTGGCGTATGTGATAGTTGTAAAATCCCTCTTGAGACAAGAGATCAAATTCAGAGCCAAATGTTCCAAATTTAGCTCGTATCTTAGTCACACTCACTCCAACACCGAGCCTTGTTGAGAGAAAGTTCTTCTTGAGAAAGAAGCATTGCAACTCTCGGGTTCGAATGATATCGTAAGAGGTGATTAGAGTACCGATACGCCCCCAAGCCTTGGCAAAGCCCATTAGCTCTTCATAGTCAAGATGATCAGTCACAATGAGAAGGACCTCGTCGGGTATCGGCTTTCTTTGAAGTGGGCCGACCGAAATGCCAAATGTGGATATCTGATTACCACCCGCATTTTGGGACGAGTGAGAGGTGGATGTGTCATTGCCTCGCGTACTTTCACTTTCTGATGCTGTCGTAGAAGTTGCCATAGTTCCTGCTTGACCGAAGTGACATTTAGTGCATCGGAATTCGTAATCTCTTGAATGATTTGTGCGATAAGCGGCAAGCTGAACGCTGTGCCCTCCGCCTGACTGCTCAATACTATCACTAGAGAAGAAGCTAAGTAGTTGTATTGCAATTCCTTTCAAAGTGTAGGCAGGAGTATAGCCTTCATTTGTATTGAGAATGGACGCACAAATGTAGCTCCCGAATATGTTGGGATGCTCGATATTCGAATCCATGCGTACAGTGGGCGCTCGCAAGGGGTAGTTGGAAGGAAACGCTACTGTGAGATGCATCTTTCCGTAGGACTCTGCTGTGAGGTGCAAACACGCGGTTGTGAGGTCGTCATCTTGGACATGCAAGGTGATATTTGGATAGGGTTTCGTTTGGAGTTCGGAAATATCCTGCATGAGGCGCTGGAGGAGGGTGGTGGGCGACGCCATTTTGGTTGTTTGTTAGACTTTCAGACAACTGAGCTTTTCCTGGTAGACTGTAGATTGTAGACGATATATGGATGGGGAGATTGATATACGAGTCTTGGGAATTGTTGGTTGTGCTTCGATATCTAGTATATTCGACCCAAAGGCACCGTAGAAGAAAAGGCGAGGAGTTGCTGAGGGAGGCGCGAAGGTCAAAGTTGTGAAGTAAAGAGTCTCCAAAGACAACGAAGGATGAGGCAGCCTTCTTAAATGTGTAGGTTCGGCCCACGCCAATTTAATGGGTAGATGCACGAATTCTAATATTCACCTTAATAAAGCAGAAGAGGAGAGGTAGAAGTTTCGAGATCTGCAAGGCTGAGATAAACAATCAAAAAGATGTCTTGGAAATGGAAGTCTCCTTCTTATAAGCTTGAATATCGAGGCTTGCGCCGCCAGAATGAGGCTCGGCGAGGCTCCTCGTCGGCAATGAGTCACGCCGGATTAGGCAAGAACATCCCATCCTGACACAGGTCTCAGCCTCTTTTTTTTTGTTCCGATCATTTGGGACAGCGAAAATTTTTGGCTTGCCTAATTATGCAAGAACCCATGTCTTCCTTTCAATAGAGGCAGCTCGTTTTTTGGGTTACCGAAGTTGCACTTGAACTTGACAATATCATCTTTGGGCTTCCTGAAATGAAAAGAAAATTTCTATTCTTAACCACTTGCACGGCTCTTGCAGATGACTGAAATAATACCCATGACCGAGTACTAAAAATGATTAGGAGAGAAGTGTAAGCTACTGGTCAAGAACAAAGCGCCGGCAAAATAGGGATGTGATTGCGCAGCACGAGGTTCTTCTGATACTCATCAGCCAATTGCTTGTGGCAGTTTTTGTGCCGCGCTCATGCGAGGGTACTCTGATAATCTTCTCCTTTGAAGATGGATGGGATTGTTATCGTCCTGGGTATTTCTAGACAATAGGTTACCTTTGGCCTCAATCTGCTGGACGGGGGAGGCCTGGCATCTTGATTTGAATCTCATTGTCATAGCTATTGAAGAAGTTTTGATTAGGGCTCCCTCATGGGAGGGTATTATTCCACAAACTGCCCACAGTCACACCATCAACCCACTTCCCACCAGTTTGATCATCCTTAATCGTTACTTTAACCTCTTTCTTCTCACCAGGAACAAGCCAGAATGCATTCTCATCAAAATTCCCAAGCGTACCAGCTGGGAGATCAAGCCATACATATGTTGCTACAGCTCTCGTTGCTTCGACTGTGAAATTGCCTGTGGTGTTGGAGTAGGAGAGGGTGAGGGCCGGGTCCTGGAGGTTGACGGCTGAGAGGTTGAGGGCGTGGAAATAAGACTCGTGTGTGAATGTCTGCATTTGATTGGTGTTGGGAAGTAATCCCGTGGCTGTGATGTTCATCCTCAAGATTGAATCTTCGAGGGAAAACGGGAGGGTAGAGGTGTTGGCCGCGAAGACTTGCGTGGTATTCAGTCCCCCAACCTCAAACTTCACTTCCTTCGGAGAGGTAATAATAGAGCCGTTGTAGCCATACCACGCGAAAGTCACAGTGCCATTACTTTTCTCCCAAAGATCACTCGTAACATACGCACTCAACGCCCCTGTCGTATAATTCCAATACCCCGCCACAATAACCGGTTGATAAATATCCTTCGCCATATAATGCAGCACTTTCCAACGCCCATCATATTCGATCCCTGCCCATGTAGGGGCTTGCCATATATCCTCCAGCTGCCAATATAAACTCCCTAGCTGACGTTCTGGAAAGCCGGAACCACGACGGTAATACGCGATTTGAGAGCGGTAGAAATCAGCTTGGAAAAGTTGCGTTGTGTGGCACCATGCGGAGAAATTTGCGACGGCGTCGGAGTGGTTGGGAATGGGGTAGTAGAGTTTTGCGGCTGTGGTCATCTCGTTCATTCCTTTTGTGGTGTTGGCTAGGTTTTCTGTAAAGGTTCCGCCGGCAGGGTAATGATGATTTCGGAGGAGGAGAGTGGTGCTGTTGAAGGATAGATCGGCGGGTTCGAGGGCTTGTTGCCATGTTTGGAGGCTTGGCATGGAATGGAAACCAAATTCATTGGCAAAGCGACCTACGGGGTAGCTGGAGAGATCGAATGCGACAGTGGAGTCGTAGTCGTAGTGATCGGTATCGCCGTAGATGGAGCCGGGCGTTTTGTTGTTGTAGCGCTCGATCATAGGGATAGGGAGGGAGAAGTTGAGGGTTAGGTAGCCGTTGGTTGTGCTGCTGGGGATGTAGGAGATGGATTTCGTGTTCTGGTATACGGCGGGAAGAAGGACGTCGAGAAAAAGCTGCTCGTACTCTTGTCGCCATTTATCGTTGCCAGGATCCAATGCTTCGGCGGTAGGGAGCTCCAGGTTCTCAAGTTCGTTTCCACCAGCCCAAAGAGCGAGTGAAGGGTGATGGTTGACTCTTCTGACTTGGTAATTGGCTTCTTCTTGGACGTTGTCCAGGAATTCTGAATTGACGGGATATAGAGCGTCGCCAAATTCGAACTCGCTCCAGAGCAGAACTCCCATTTCGTCTGCAATGTCGTAAATGAAATCTGGACTATACGCCCCACTTGCCCAAACGCGTAGCATGTTTTGATTTCCATCGACGACAGATTGAAATAGTTGTTTCATCTTTGTTTCTGTGACTCTAGGCCAGAAAGCATCTGGTGGAATGAAATTTGATCCCTTGGCGTAGAACTCGTGACCATTGATTTCGAAGTGCCAGTTATTTCCTGGTGCGATGCCTTGATTAAGTTGACTTTGAGAGATCGGAGTCATGTTCAAGACTATCGTCCTGAAGCCGCTGCGCTTTGTGACAGTTGCTAGAGTATTGCCTCCGTCGATCACGCTGATCTTGAAGTAATAGAGATTCTGGGGCCCGAGGCCGTTGGGCCACCATAATTGACATGCCTCTCCATCGACCGTGATACTCCCAGTGACCGTGCTTCCAGAAATCTCGACATTATCCATAGATCCATTGGCTACCGTAGAATTGTTCGTATCCATAATCTCGATATTCAGCTGCGCACTACTCGGAATAGTTCCAAGAACATCAATGCTTGCATTCACGATCCATGGTTGATTTTGATCTGGTGGGAGATTATTCAGTTGTCCTTGTCTATAGATATCCAGCAACGAATTCCGGACATAGAGACCGGATTCTGGGAGTTGAATGACAAATGCAGGCTGCCAAATTCCAGCTGGTGCAAAAGCAGGACCCCAATCCCAACCAAAATCACTCTGTTCCTTTCTCATAAATTGCCGATTGGGGAATTCGAAGAGCCCTTCAACAGTTGGCGGCCATGTCTCTTGACCAGGTTCATTTGCGATGTCAGCGGTGATGTTCACAGCAGAACCAAAGTTTATGCTTAAATTTGGAGTACTTGAGCGAGAGCTGAGGATTTTTGATACGTCAAAGTAATATTGACAGAACTGATTGTTGGTAGCTGCAACATGCTTTCCGCAAAACTCGATGGATGTGAAGGTGTCTAGACCATTGAATAGCAGCCAGGTTATCGTTCCGTTTTTGGTATCTCTGGGAGGTGTTAGTGAACGTCTCTTTTTACAAATCGAGACCTAGTGCTCACAGTCCTTCGAGAGGGGCACTATATGTCCAATTTGTCTCGGCAACCCATCTCAATTCAAAATCTCCCAGCCCAAAATATGGATCTGGGATCACACCCTCTCGGTGTAAATCGAGATGAGCCTGTGATGGTACAGAACCAGGTATTGAAATATTATGTACTGGGTTCGAGAGCGTCCATTGTGCAGTGCTTAAGTCGAAGACCTTTTGCGCTGAGATTGATGCCCCAAGGACGCCGAGAGCGACGGCTTGGAGTTGTTGTGAGATCTTCATGATTGCACCCAGAGTGATCTGAGCAAGAGGAATCTGAAAGAGATCCATTGTCACGAGATGGGATCCTTATGTATCACTTGACAATTAGCTTCTAATCCAACTTCCCCACTCTGTCACCCTGCCACATTCGATATGCAGGACGTTTCCCAAGTAACATGCATGATGTCACATCCAGGGACCAAGCAACTATTACCTGAGATATTTCAAGACATTCCTGGATCTGGATGGTAGATTTTGTTGCCTTTACTGCTGAGGGGAAGGTGTGGGGGAACCGTAGCTTCAAAACATTGTGACGGACAGTGGGCTTTTCAGAAGATCCATGCTTGAACAAGCTAGCATCGCAGCATCTGCCTCCGAGAACGAGAGTGGGATAGGAGATTTGCTCGGTCTTAGTTTAAAGGGTTTCTCCGTGCTATGATGCTTCTGAGATGTACGATTTTGACGGTGGAGGATATCTGGTTGGGTTCTAGGTACTGATGGGATGAGTTGTGACGGGAGGTCCAGAAGGGAAGATCACGTGTGCCAATAGTCTTTCTGCAGATTTTGGAATGTCCTGGATATTTAGCGGTCTCGAAGAAGCATGCTGATTATGTAACGTTAGCATCAAGCAGCTTCAGTAATGTTGGAGCTGATTGATCTGGCGTGCTTGAAAGAGGGAGATTGTCTTGGAAACGTCAAGATCTAAGGCATTGAGAGAGCGAGCAAATTCCAGGAGACACTATAAGAAATCTCTATCTTAACAGTGCTATCCACCATTATGCATTTATCGGCGTGTGATGTACAGACATACAAAGAAAAGTTGCAGGATATGTGCAGACACACATCGGTCCCCAACCCGTAGCTGTTGTGCCACGGGTCGAAGTCGTCCAACCCCTGCCATGCCTCTATTCTCCTCCCAGGCGATCCTCGATTCCAGGACCAATCTTGCTTTATGTCCTATCTGATGTTCAATGATGAGCCATCTCATCCCCTTTGTACCCAATGAGCTTAAATCTGCCAATCATCTCACCAACTGTGAAAAATCCCAATAGCTCAGCAGTAATAACGCCTCCATACGCCAACTGTGCTCTATTCAGGTTGCGCAAATTCTGCAGGACACCCGATGGGTTTGCGTTCTCGGCTGATTTGAATAGAGCGCCAGGGTTTCGTACACTCTTGACGACTCTTTGGAAGTATGCTTGGAAAGTTGAAACGGGGCTATGTCGCCATTAGCTTTTCGCCATACAGGAGTATTCTTATGGCTTCACATACGGAGGTATCATCTTTTGTCCTTGGAAAACAAGTTTGGAAAGCTCCAATCCGACTCTGGCATAGTAGATGGTAGGTGGGATTTGTCCTGTGGTCTCAACATCAGCCATTGAGCTCTAGAATTCAGTCAAGCAGTCTTAATCGATTCCCTTCAGATGATACTTACGCTCAATGAAAGCAATTAGTCTTCCAGTCCTGCCGCCAATCTTTCCAAGGGCATTTCCAAGTCCCTTAGCAGCATTACCAATCGCCGGGCCAGCAGAGGAAGTGACCCTTGATAAACCTTCCGAAGCTTTCGATTGGAAACCTGATGCAGTCTCAGATGCTTTCGCAGCGGTATTCTTCGCAGCCTCGGTGGCCTTAGCTTGAGTCGATTCGAATCTGCGAGCAGTTCGTCCAGGGAGCTTTGTGGATTGCCGCAAGACGGCACGAGACATAGGTAACGACATGATTGAGTCTATGCGCCCGAGAAGACCAAGGAAAAGGTGTCGCGGGATGCGAGAGAAATCGGTGGTCAAGCAATTGGTCGTTGAATTGAAGTCGTGCGAGATTAGACATTTTTCGCCGGCCACCGGGAAGATTTGGAAAGAGCCGCGCTAAGGATTGACAGGGAATAGCTCCCAGTTCCCGAGGAAGATATCACAACACAGTTCAACATTTGTACACTCGAAGAGAAAATGCTATTGGAGAAGTAATCTAAGGTTTGCTACTATTATCACATTTCTAACCTTTTACATCCTCAATCTTCGCTCTTTATTTGCACTTTGATGGCTCCAGTCTTCGGATTTGCTGCTGTTTCGAAAGCCTTCACTGCATCCTCAAGTTGGAATCGATGGGTTACCAGCTTCTTCATATCGATGACACCGCTCTGAACGAGTCGAATAGCCCTTGGCCACGTGTTGCTGTATCTATACTGAAATTGCAGGTCGATTTCCCGAACACTCAGCCTCATGAAAGGGATGTTCATCTCGTTCTTTCCAACTCCGATTACGAATACCTTCCCCCCGAATTTGACTGCCCAAATGGCCGCAGATACGCTGCTCTCGACACCTGTACATTCCAGAGCGACTGCAGGCTCAATACCTTCGAATGCGTCCACAATTGCCTTGGCAGAATCTTCGGCCGATACCCGCTCAACCTTGAAGGTTGTGACTGATGGAACAAGATCCTTTGCGAACGCCAGCCTTCCCTCGTCGATATCCGTGATAACAATAGGACAAGCTCCAGCAGCTCGACAACATAATAGTGTGATGAGACCGATTGGGCCAGCACCGCAAATTAGGACCGGATCTCCCAGCTTGACGCCTGATCGTTGCATGCAAGCCAGTGATACGCTCAAAGGTTCTAAACATGCTCCATCTTCGAACGACATATCTCCAATTTTATGGCACCAGATGGCAGGGTGATTGACGTATCTGCGGAGGAGACCAGGAACAGGAGGAGTCGAAAGAAACTGGACCTTTTCACATCCATTGTATCTTCCGGTAAGGCATGGCTCGCATTCGTTGCAGATGATGTTTGGTTCGATGGCGACTCGATCTCCAACTTTGAGGTGCTCGACAGAGGGATGAACAGCTAGAATAACTCCCGCGGATTCGTGTCCGAGGATGTGCGTATCTCTAACAATCATAGGACCGATACAACCTGCGTGCCAGAAGTGGACATCCGACCTAAAATGTCAGCGGAGGTTTCTTGGAGAGCTTGATTGACCTACCCGCAAATGCCAGTACTTTTGATTCCAACAGTCACCTCTCCAGTCTTCAAGCCCTCGCCTTTCTCAACATCTTCCAGTGATGGTTTCGCTTCTGCGACCCAAAGATCATGGGCCGGGTTCGTATAGACACCAATGTTCGACTTGGAAGGTTTCTCCATTGCTGAAGGCATGATGTCCGTTGCAGATGGACTCATTGTTACAAATATTACTTCTTATCAGTTTTTCCTCTGGATAAATAGACAAGAGGTCCGTGATAGATACCGTCAACTGACACCCCAAGCTCGGAACGATAAAGTGATCTTAAAGTGATATAAATTATCCGCGGTCAGCATACGCCAATGGAAGTACTTTGTAGTTTTCGCGTCCACGAATAAGATGGTATCCCAAGGAGGCAATCCGCGCAGAATCCACACCTCTTGTATTTACTTTTTGTGGTGGGGTTTTCATCGGGCCTAATAAGGCCGACTTTATTTTGAGATTTATAGCTCAGAAATAAAGCTTTGATGCGCACCAATCAGCGATTTCAACTTGATTCGAGCTTTCTTTTTGACCGGAAAATTCTCTGGGAAACTTCTCTGTATAATTCCACGTGATTATCATGTTCGCTCTATCCTCCTGCTGCAATTGATGAATTTGACGCCTCTCACGGAGAATTGTTTGCTGACAGAGAGACTTCATCATGAGGCTCTGCTTCGATTGCCCCGCATTACTAGTAACGTCTGCCAATTGCGACATGGGCGGGTAAAGGCTTCCCCGAACTCAAATAAATTTGAAATCAACCTCTTTCCATCCTCGCAATTATGATACATCTCATCAGACCCCTCAGAACCAGATTCTTCTTACAAATCATAAAACCCAAATCTAAATTCCTCCATTACACAACCCATCACCCCTCAAAAACCATGCCTCCTATTCCACCCCAACCCATCAAACTTGCCATCCTCGACGACTACCAAAACCTCTCCGCCCCTTATTTCTCCCCCCTC
>Ga0182030_10023541_pt1 | contig 11379 bp, 9 predicted proteins | sample 812S3MmetaG_FD_121299 | JGI IMG/M metagenome (GOLD analysis project Ga0182030, IMG submission 121299) | Permafrost microbial communities from Stordalen Mire, Sweden - 812S3M metaG (Illumina Assembly) | ecosystem: Environmental > Terrestrial > Soil > Wetlands > Permafrost | place: Sweden...
ATCGTCGGCGGTGGCCGTGGCATCGGCGGACGCGAGTTGTTTGACAGCCAGTTGCGGCCTCTGGCCGACATCCTGGGCGCACAAATGGGGGCCACCCGTGCGGCCTGCGACTCCGGTTGGGTTCCTGCTACCTGGCAGATTGGCTTGACCGGCAAGAAGGTCGCTCCGGAACTCTACGTCGCGGTGGCGATGAGCGGTTCCAGCCAGCACATGGCCGGAGTTTCCGATGCCAAGACTATCGTCGCCATCAATACCGACTCCGAATCGCCCATCTTCAACCACTGCCGTTACGGCATCGTTGGCGACTTCCGCCAGGTGGTGCCGCTGCTGCGCGAAAAACTGACTGCATTGCGAAAATGAATCCAGCAACGGCCACGCGCGAAATCTACTGGAATATCCCCCATGACTCCATCTGGGTGATGTATGTGCTGTTTCTTGTTGTGCTGCTGGTGGGCGGATACGGCGTCTATCGGCGTGTGCGCCGCTGGCGGCAAGGGAAACCGCTGGCCCGCTTCGACCGGCCCGCCGAGCGCATACAACGGCTGATTCAGCACGCGCTGGTCCAGAGCCGCACGGCGGTCGACGTCTATGCCGGCTTCTTCCACCGCATGATTTTCTATGGCTTCATTGTCCTGGTCATAGCGACCGCGATCGTTTCGCTGGACGCGGACCTGGGCTTCCATATCATGCACGGGCCGCTCTATCTCTACTTTCAGTCCTTCACCGTCGATGTCTTCGGCGCGCTGGTGCTGGCTGGAATCCTGATGGCGACGGCGCGGCGTTATATCCAGAGGCCGAAGCGGCTGGTGAACACCACCGACGCGGGCCGGATTTTGTGCGTTCTTGGCATCATCGTTCTCACCGGATTCTTTCTTCATGGATGGCGCATCGCCGCCACGGGCGATCCCTGGGCGGCTTACTCGCCGTTCAGCAACCTGATCGCCAAGGCCTCACTCGCTTTCATGAGTGAAGATGCCTTGCTGACAGCGCACCGCATCACGTGGTGGTTTCACCTGGTTCTGTGCTTCAGCTTCCTGGCGTGGATTCCTTACACCAAGATGATCCACCTGCTGACCGGGCCGCTGAATATTTATACCTCGAATCTGAAGCCGGTCGGCGCGGCACTGAAGGATGTGGATTTCGAATCCGCCGAGAGCTTCGGCGTGAACGCGCTCACGAAGTTCACCTGGAAGGACCTGCTCGATTTTGACGCCTGCACGGAATGCGGCCGCTGCACGAACAATTGCCCGGCCAATACCGTAGGCAAGGAACTCTCCCCGCGCGACCTCATCATTCAACTGCGCGATCTGATGGTCTTCAAGGAAAAAGAGGTCTTCGGGCTCTTGCCGGGCGGCACCAGGCCGCCATTGCTGGAAGACGGCAGCGCCTCTCCCGAAGCGCCTGTACCGCTGGCGATCATCGGCGCCGTTCCGGCCACAGCTCCCGAAGCGTTGTGGCAATGTACCACCTGCGCCGCATGCATGGAGGCCTGTCCGGTCTTTATCGAACAGATGCCCAAGATCGTAGACATGCGCCGCTACCTGGTGATGGAAGAGGCAGAACTGCCGGAAGCCATGCAGGAAGCGATGGTTTCGCTGGAAAACCGCAGCCAGCCATTCCGCGGCACGCAGGCTACCCGCGTCGACTGGGCGGATGCATTGAACATTCCCGCAATCGGCGAGGCGGAAGACGCCGAAGTTCTATTTTGGGTGGGCTGCAGCGGCGCCCTGGTGGAACGGAACCAGAAGGTGGTTCGCGCCACCGCCCAATTGCTGCAGAAAGCCGGAGTCAAGTTCGCCATCCTGGGGCGCGAGGAAAAGTGCTGTGGCGATCCGGCGCGCCGCATGGGCAACGAGTTTCTTTTCGAGAGCCTGGCGGGGGCAAACATCAAGCTCATGAACGGCTACAAAGTCAGGAAGATCGTTACCGCCTGTCCGCATTGCATGAATACGATTCGCAACGAGTATCCGCGGCTGGGCGGTAACTACGAGGTCTATCATCACAGCGAGTTTCTCGCGAACCTGGTGGAAAACGGCAAGCTCAAGCAGCCCTCGGTGCCGGGCAAGAAGATCACCTTCCACGATCCCTGCTACCTGGGCCGGCACAATGGTCAGTACGATGCGCCAAGGCAGTTAGTGCAACTGGCCACCGGCAATGCTGCGATGGAAATGGATCGCAACCGCAATAAGAGTTTTTGTTGCGGCGGCGGCGGCGGCATGAGCTTCGTCGACGAGCCTCCCACGCAGCGCGTGAACCGCGAACGTTCCAAAGAAGCTCTGGAGACCGGCGCGGATTTGGTGGCCGTGGCCTGCCCCTTCTGCATGACCATGATGGAGGACGGCATCAATGCCGAAAAAGGGGAACGCGAGGTACGCGTAATGGACGTTGCGGAATTGATGAACTCTGCACAGACGGGGGCGTGATCGGGAGTTTTCCTGGAAGCTGTACTCAAGCAGTTCGATTAGAGCGGTTCTCCAATTCACGTACACTCAACAAGATCGAGAAAGGTGGCTTTTTCTTGAGGAAAAAGCCACTGGGCAGTCGTGCTTTCGGAGTATAGCTATTGGAGAACCGCTCTATCGACAGACACCGACGCCCCAATCAACTTCAGCTGCAACTTGTTGGCCGCCGTGACGGGATGTGAAATCCAGTTTGCGCCCTGCTATGGCAGTTTGCTAAAGCATTTCTCCTTGGCGGCGCGTTCAAATCCCGGAGGAACCCCTTGCGCCTGCGTGATCGTCCCTGGAAATCGTGCCAATATCCTGAATGACTTCCTAGCGCTATACGAGGGTGGCAGTCGGTTTGCGCTTAGCAAAATGCTGGACAAATCGGTTCGTGGTGAATGGTTTCGACTAGGAAGCACAATTGCGAACTGGTGCTGCGGCGATGATCGATTGAGGCTGTGATCTAGCCCCCCATTGCGAGCCGAGCGTGGTGATGGAAGCTGGGGAACTATGAATTCCTCGCGAAAAGCGCCGATACCCGAGAGAATTCTGCAATGAAGCCAAATCCCCGGTTAACTCGCCGACGGCCACCTGCCGACGTGGGGAAGCTCCCTGAGTACACCGGGCTGCTATCAAACAGCGTGAACACAGGGCGTTAATCTGTGGTCTAGTTGCGGCGCACGCCTTGGCGGCCGCCGAGACCACGTCGGAGGAACGGGATCAGAGCGAAAAATAGGTGAGAGTCCCTATTCAGGCTACATTCTCCGCAGCATTTTTGCTCGATATATTATTCTCTTCGCCGGGTTGATTTCGGTCTTTCTCGACATTAGCACCGAGTTCATCCGCCTTAGGTTTGCCGTTGGTGGCAACTTGCTCCGCGCCCGTAGCGGCTTCCGTTCCGCCCAATTGTTTTGTGGCTGATTTCGCTTCTTGCCTGTTTTCCGTAGGCTTCGGAGACTCCTTCTTGGCATCCTGCTCAGGCGCCTTGATTGCAGAGAACAACAGATAATTCATCCTCACTCGGACCGCAAGCCATCTGACGCTACTCCGTTTTCCCGCCTGCTCCAAATGGGAGGCAAGTTCTTCCTCATTGGCTATCCCTTTATCTTTCAAGAATTGCAAAATAGCCGTGCTCTGAGTGTCTAAGGCCTCAATGGAGGCGAATAACTCATTGAGTATCTCCTGCACAATTTTCTCGTCCATATTCCACTCTCCTCTCGAAACCTACCCGTGGATGCACACGCCAGAGGGTCAATGGCTTCTGCTGGCATGGAGCTACGCCTCGACAAATTATGTCAGAATGGTGATCACCAAATGATGTTCCCTCTTGCTCAGCGCTCGCCGGAAGTGGCCTTACAATTTTCGTAGCGCGGGAAGCATTTGCCTGAAATCCCCAAAGCACGTTTCCTGGCGGCGTCCCTGGAAACGCGGAAAGGGCTGTTCTCGTCAGTTGACGTTGTTGTCCAGGGAAATCGGTAAACCGTTGCCGACTTTTTCAGGAGTAACTAGGATAAGATTCGTATTGGTGTGGCTTTTTCCTTATGAAAAAGCCGCCCTGCACGGCGCCAGAGAGGGCGCGTAAATTGTGGAACCGCTCTAAAAGGGCGTTGTTTCCCGCCATGGAACTTATGAACGCGGATGCTCAAAGTGGTCGAGAAGCTGGGGAGAATATATCCGGCTGCCTATGCAATCACAGCGGCCGCGCGGATCAATTGGAAGCCAGCGTGTTCGCCTGCGTCTGCCGCAGTTGCAGAATCTCCGTCACCAGAAAAAGATCCGTAAGCAGAGCGCGAAGATGAATGTTGGCGTTCATGTTGTCGATCAGTTGCGAGCTGATGATGGGCTGCGCCAGCACTAGCTCGACGGCCACGGCGGCGCATTCCGCGTCCCGCGCCAGCACCGCGAAGAAGGCCTTGTAGCGCTCGGCAGGCATGAGCTGCTCCTTGGCGATGGCCGCCGCGCAACAGGCCTTCAGGTCGCGCATCGCCGCCACGGCGCGGCTCAGATGGCTCCGGATCTGCTTGCCCGCGGAGCTGCCTTCGTCGCTCGACATGCCCCGCGCGGCATAGGAAAGCGTGAACTCGTAACACTCTTCGATGGTGTCACAGCGCAATTCGATTTCAGTCGGCATCGCTTGCTGCAAAGCCCCGTTTCTTTTGAGCGGTCGACGATTTTTCCACCGGCCATCTCTCTGGATCGTACTCCTCGAGATAGAAATCGCGGCTCATCCAGCCGAAGATCATCGACTTGGTAATCGGGAACTTTTCCGGCCTGACGCCCATATACACGTGCACCAGCACCAGCGCGATCAATCCCACCCCCGCCAGCCCGTGCAGCACGTACATCAGGCCCCAGGTCATGTCGCCGAAAACATAGGGATTGCGCGTGAAGAAGGGTGTCTCGATGCGCTTCATCATGAACAGGCCGGTGGCGATCACCGCCAGGCCGCTGAGAAGAATCACCAGGTGATAGAGCTTGTTTTCTAGGGGATACTTGGCAAAGCGCGCAGGCGGCGGCGCCGGCTTGCCGAAAAACCGCAGCGCCCTGCGCGTGGCGTCGCGCACGTCCGTCCTGTCGGGCCAGATGGACCAGAAGTCCAGGAAAAACGAGGCGTGGATCACGTGAAAGAGAATCGAGACGGTCAGCACGCAGCCCGCGATCCAGTGATACAGCACCCAATTGAACTGCACGCCCGCCTTGGGCAGGAACGCGGTAATCAGCAGCGCGATCATGGAGATGGCCATGATCCAGTGGAACAGGCGCGCGGCCAGCGTGTGCCGGGGAACGCGCTCGGGGATGGCTGCCGCCGCATCGGGCGCGGGGCTCTCGGCAAACTTGGCGAACTTCTTGGGCGGTGCAACGATGATCACGTACAGCGCGTGCACGATCATGAAGCACAATCCCGCGATCACGGCAATCCAGGCCAGATAAAACGCGATATGGATCGGGATGCTTCTTCCCCACGGACTTGTTGCCCAGGTTACGAGGTCCATGTTGCCTCCTGCACGCCCCCGATGGCGCGTTTCACCAGATTTCTCATCAACGGAATCTTATAGGCGTTGAACTGCAATGGAACCGCGCCTTTCACCGCCAGGTTTCCGCCCATCTCGCCCGTGGCGGCGTCCGCGGGCTTGCCGCGCACGGCGTCTTCCACGTTCTTCAGCCGCATCGGGCGCGGAGCCACGGCGCTGACCGCGATGCGGATGCGCTGGATGGTGTTCCCCGACAACTCCATGGCCGAAGCCACGTTCATCAGCGGGAAGTCCCACACGTTGCGGTCGCGCACCTTCTCGAAATAGAACTTCTGCCCGGCCCACGCCGCCGGAATGCGGATCGCCGTCAGCAGATCGCCGGGGCGCAGGATATTGATGCGCGTGATGTCAAGATTGGGCCCGATGTAGTAGTCCTCAGCGTCCATCTCGTGCTCGCCCTGGGGCGTCTGAATCACGAATTTGGCATCCAGCGCGATCAGCACCGGCGCGGAATCGGAGGGATGCACGGCCACGCACCGGTCGGCGCCGAAGATGGCGTGCTCGCGGTTGCGTCCCACCGGCGTATCGGCGTAGCAGGTGTCGCCGCCCGCGCGGTAGCAGGGCCAGCCTCCGCGGTAGTACCAGCAGCGCACGTCCTGCGATACGTTGCCGCCCAGCGTGCCCTGGTTGCGGATCTGCGGCGACGCCACCAACTCCACGGCGTCGGCCAGCAGGCTGTAATCTTTCTTGACCGCCGGGTGGCTGCCGATCTCGGTGAGCGTGGTCATCGCGCCGATCTCGATGCCGTCGTTGGTCGTCCGGATTCCCTTCAGCTCGTCGATCCCGCTCAGGTCCACCACCACCTTGGGTTTCTTGATGCGGTCCTTGAGCCAGTCGAAGCTGTCCATGCCGCCCGCCATCACCCAGGCTTCTTCCCCGTTCTGTTCCAGCAGCTTTCGCGCATCCGCAACCGAGCTGGGTTGAAGCAGATCGAAGGCGGGCATTACATCTCGTATGACTGCCATAGCTCTCTCCGTCACCGTTCTTCTAGATGTTGGCCATCAAGGGATGTTGCATCGGACGCCCCGCCTCCAGCGACATCAGAATCGTATCGGCGTTTACCGGAGTGCGCTGGAAGACCTCGTCTCCGAGCGCGTCGGAAAGTGCGTTCAGGATGGCGCAGCATCCGCCGCCCACGGGCGGCTCGCCGCAGCCGCGCGCACCCACCGGCGTCTCAGGGTCGGGAATGTTCAGCGCGTCCCACTTCATGTCCACCGGAACGTCCAGAATCGAAGGCGGCCCGGTTTGATAAAAGCGCATGGCTACAGGGGCGCCGTACGCCGGGTCGTAAACCCACTTCTGGCTGATGGCATGGCCCATGCCCAGTGTCGATCGCCCCAGAACCTGGCCGCCCAGCGCGACCGGATGAATCACCGTGCCCACGTCGGCGTAGGCCTGGTAATCGACGATGTAGTATTTTCCGGTCTCCACATCGGCTTCCACCTCGGCAAAGCAGGCTAAATAGGAATAGGAATCGCCGTCGTGCGAGTACATGTCTTTCGCCGACGCCACCAGGCCGGCTCCGGCGAGCGAGGCTACCGACTTTTTGGTTCCTTTGTTCACGTCGGGATTCACGTCGTGGCCGTCGTAGATGCTGCCCAGCCGGATCGCGTGCTGCGCCGCCTGCGCAAAACTCATCCCCGCGCCGCCTCCCTTGCGGGAGACGCGCTGGTTCGCAACCTCGTAATCGTCGGGGCTGCCGCCCTGCGTCTTGGCCGCAATCTCCCTGAGCCTCAGCTTGCACTCCTCGCCCACCGCGTATCCCGCCCGCGTCATGTCATGAATGGTCTGGCTGCCGCCCGAGACGCAGGTATAGGGCAGGCCTTTTGAGGTATCGCCCCAGATAATGTCGCAGGCCTCCCAGGACACGTCGAGCTTCTCGGCGGTGGCGCGATGAACGTCGATCACCGACTCCGTTCCCATGGTGCCGACGCCGGAATGAATCTGCACCCGGCCCTCCGGAGTGATGACCACCAGTCCGTCAAAGGAGGTGCTGCCGCCGTGAAACGTGCTCAGCGATACGCCGATGCCGCGCACCTTGGAACCGATCCGCTTGGGCCGCTGCGCCACCCTCTCCTTCCACTTGAACCGCTCGGCGCCCAGGTCCAGCGCCTGCTTGAGGAAGCAGCTTGTGGCGTGCGCCCGCTTGCCTTGCTGCACCGGGCCGTATTCCGCCTTGCCCTCAGGGCAATTCACGCGGCGCAATGCCACCTGATCCACCCCCAATTGGCGTGCGGCCTTAGCCAGAATCGGCTCGATGAGGGTAATTCCCTGCATCCCGCCCGGTGAACTCTGCGCGCTCCGCGGCACTGTGTTGGTCATCACTGTGGCTGCGCGCGAGCGCATCGCCGGCGGCTGGTACAGCAACGAAACGATACTGGCTGCGGAAACCCCGTCTGCCTGCGCCCCGTAAGCGCCGGAGTTGCACACCGTAAACATGTCGAGCGCGGTGATGCGGCCGTCTTTGGCGAAGCCGATCTTGATGCGCCCCTCGACGCTCGGCCGCGCCCGCCCGATATAATGCTCTTCCGCGCGGCTGATGCGCATCATCACCGGGGCGTTCAGCTTCTTCGACAGCACCGCGGGAATAATCATGGTCGGCGCGCCGGTACTCTTGCTGCCGAATCCGCCTCCCGTACATTCGCTGATGAAGACGACCTTGTCCTCGTCCATCTGTATCTCCCGAGCAATCGCCGGCACGGTTTGAAAGACGCCCTGCGTGCCGGTATGCAGATAGAGCTTGCCGTTCTGCCAGTAGGCCATCGAGGTGCGCGGTTCCAGGCACTCATGGTTCGTGTCCGAGGTGACGAAAGTCTCGTCCAGCACCAGCGCGGCATTCTTGAAGCCCGCGTCGAGATCGCCATAGGACCATTCGTCGGGTCCATGGCCCATCGGCAGCCGCCCCTCTTTGTACTCGGCAAAGTCCTGCTCCGTCCACTTGAGCTCGATGATCTTCGCCGGCCCCGGATGCGAATCCGCCGGCCGCGACCACACATTGCCGTCCTCGCGCGGATTCGGTCCCCCCGGCCGCAGGGACTCCAGCGGGTCGATCGCGAATGGAAGCGGCTCCAGATCGACCTCGATCAGCTCTATGGCGTTCGCCGCGGTCAGTTCATCCACCGCCGCCACGGCCAGAATCGGGTCGCCCACATACATGGGCTCATTGGTCAGTGCCCGCTCGCCCCGCTTGTCGACTTTGATCAGCGTCCCCATATCGTTCATATAATCGGCCGGCTCGGGAATGTCGTCGGCGGTGATGATCCCCCTCACGCCCGGCATCGCCAGCGCCTTCTCCGCGCGGATGCGCTTCACCCGCGCATGCGGCATGGGGCTAAGCAGCAACCGGCAGAACAGCATCCCTTCGGCGCGAAAGTCCTCGGCGAATTTCGATGTGCCCAGCACTTTCGCCATCTGGTTATTGGTCGGGTAGTTATGGCCAATCAGCTTGTAGCCGGTGCCAAACGGCAGCGGAACCGCGTTCTCGGCCTTCTTCAATACAATCGCCGCCATGTTCAGGCCCTCCTCATGTACTCTGCGCCGCGCATCATGGCATCGAGGATCTTGCTATAGTCCTGGCAGCGGCACAGGTTGCCCGAGAGGCCGTGCGCCAGTTCCACCCGCGTGGGATTGGAATTCTTGTTCAGGAACGCAACCGCCGCCATGGTGAACCCCGACGTGCAGAAACCGCACTGGAATCCCTGTTCGTCGTAGATGGCCTTCTGCACCGGGTGCAGCTTGCCATCCGCGGCCGCCAGGCCTTCGATGGTCAGTACCTTGCGGTCCCGCACCGTGTGCGTCAACACCGAGCAGCTGTAGTGCGGCACGCCGTCGAGCAGCACGGTGCATGCCCCGCATTCGGCGCGGTCGCAGCCCAGCTTGGCGCCGGTGAGCCCTAGCTTGTAGCGCAGGGTCCACGCCAGCGTCTCCTGCTTCATGACGTCGACGCGCCGCACCTTGCCGTTCACATTCAGGCTGATGAGCCGCTCGACCGCATTGGTTGAGGACACGCGGCCCTGTGAGGAGGGGGCCAGAAACCGGTAACTCGCCGCGCTCACAACCGCGCCGCCGGCGATCACCCCCATGATGAATCTGCGCCTAGTGACGGCGTTCGACGCGCCCTCACCCGTCTTCAGATATTCCTTCTCCGACATAGCCAATCCTCCGGATACAAGGTCCCTTCAGCGGATCGCATCGCACTGCATACAGGAGAATTCATCCCTGCGAAGTCGGGGAACACGATGTCGAGGCTATCCGACACAATTCCAAAAAGCCGCGCATTGCGTCCGTCGCGTAAGATTCTCATCGGCAATTCCCGGGAGTTTGCCAAAGACTTGATTGAAATCTCGTTGCTTCTCGATAGCAGCCACTACTTCCGGATGAATGCCAAAAGGTCAGTGTTCACCTGTTTCTTATGGGTCGAGCACAGCCCATGCGAAGCGCCAGAATAAACCTTCAGCGTGGCACCTTGGACAAGTTTGGCTGACAACAGAGCAGAGTTTGCAATCGGCACAATCTGGTCGTCATCGCCGTGAAGAATAAGCGTTGGTACGTCAAAATTTTTCAGATCAGCGGTGAAATCAGTCTCGGAAAATGCCTTGATGCACTCCATGACGCCGATGAATCCTGACTGCATGGCTTGTAGCCAGAATGAGTCACGCAGACCCTGCGAGACGGATGAACCAGGCCGGTTCGCCCCATAGAAGGTCACAGTGAGATCTTGGAAAAACTGTGAACGATCGGCAAGCACGCCGGTGCGGATTCCGTCGAAAACCTCCATCGGCAGACCACCGGGATTCGCTTCTGTTTTCAGCATCAATGGTGGCACTGCGGCAATCAGCACAGCCTTGGCAACTCTTTTCGTGCCATGCCGTCCAATATAGCGCGCCACTTCTCCGCCGCCGGCTGAATGGCCAACGTGAACCGCTTCCTTCAAGTCCAGCGCTTCAGTCAGCGTTGCAAGGTCGTCGGCGTAAGTGTCCATATTATTGCCATTCGAGGGCTGGCTTGACCGGCCGTGACCACGGCGGTCATGCGCAATAGCGCGATAACCATGAGAGACCAGAAAGACCATCTGATCTTCCCAGGCATCTGCACTTAACGGCCAACCATGACTGAAGACCACGGGCTGCCCCGCGCCCCAATCCTTATAGTAGATTTTGCTGCCGTCTTTGGTCGTAATCGTGGGCATTGAGAACCTCCATGTTTCTGGTTATACCCGTCACTTACTTGGTTATTGCGCCAACCTGGACCACCAGTTTTCCGAAGTTCTTTCCTTGAAGCAGTCCGATGAAGGCATTGGGAGCGCGTTCAAGCCCTTCCACAACATCCTCGCGATACTTGATCTTCCCTGCGGTGAACCATTCCGACATCTGCTTTTGAAAATCGCCGAAGTGCGTTTCGTAGTCGTCAAAGATGATGAATCCCTGCACGCGTATGCGTCGCTTCAGGAAGGTGCCCATTACTTGTGCAGTGCGATCTCGTCCCACGGGAGATTCTCTGTCGTTGTAATGTGCGATCAGCCCGCAGAGCGGAATACGCGCGCGCGTGTTGAGCAGGGGAAGAACAGCCTCAAAGACTACTCCCCCTACGCTTTCAAAATAGACATCGATACCCTTGGGGCAGGCTTTTGCGAGCAGATCCTTCAACGCTGGATCTCGATGGTCAACGCAAGCGTCGAAGCCAAGGTCTGCGACCGCATATCTGCATTTTCTCTCGCCTCCGGCTATGCCCACCACATGACATCCTTTGAGTTTCGCGATCTGTCCGACGACGGATCCAACCGCGCCAGTGGCTGCTGCGACCACTACCGTTTCCGCTGCTTTAGGCTGACCAATCTCCAGCAAGCCCATATAGGCTGTGAACCCTGGCATTCCGAGTACGCCGAGAGCATACGAAGGATGTTC
>Ga0182030_10023543_pt1 | contig 11379 bp, 10 predicted proteins | sample 812S3MmetaG_FD_121299 | JGI IMG/M metagenome (GOLD analysis project Ga0182030, IMG submission 121299) | Permafrost microbial communities from Stordalen Mire, Sweden - 812S3M metaG (Illumina Assembly) | ecosystem: Environmental > Terrestrial > Soil > Wetlands > Permafrost | place: Sweden...
CGGCGGTCTCGCGGGGGCGGGGGGGGTCTCGGGGCTGGCGGTTGCTGGGGGGGGTTGGGGGGTGCTCTTGGGGGGGGCTTCTCGAATGTTAATCCCGGGCTCTTCGGGCCCAGGGGTCCTCACCGGCCTGCCCCGACCAGCCCGCGGTCAGCACTGCCCGTCGAGGGCTGTCAGCGGTTCGCCGCTGCCCACGGTCAGCGTTTGCCGGGCTCGATGATCCCCGCGGTAAGGGGACAGTGTTGTTTCCGGGGCGGTGCTGTTCCGGGCAGTGCTGTTCCGGGCAGTGCTGTTCCGGGCAGTGCTGTTCCGGGGCGGTGCTGCCCACGGTCAGGACTCTTCGCCGTCGGCGCTGTCTGACCACATAGATTCGCCGTTCAGCCGCGCGAACTCGAGGAACTCCTGCCGCAGCGCCTCGTCCTCCTGCCGCCACCGGTCACGCCGCTGCTCGACCTCTTCCTGGGTCAGCGCGTGGGCGGCCAGCCGGGAGTAATCGGCGTCCTGGGGGCCGATCTCCACGTACACGTCGCCGAGAATGCGCCCGTCATGACCCGTAGCGGTCTGCGGGACCCTGAGGTTCCCGTTCGGCAGTCGTATGACAAACATCGCTGATCACCCTAGATGCCATAGCGCCGGTTGAAGTACAGCATGACCCTTAGCGCAGTGCGTGTGTCCCCGCCCAGCATGTCCACCAGCGCCGGCCGCTGCCTGGACGCGATCGCGGCGAATGCATCCGCGAAGAACTCCTTGCGCCCGAGGCCACCGGGCTGGCGGTGGAAATCGCTGGCGAGATGTGGCTGGCATTGATCGTAAAGCATGCGGAACTCCGCAGCGTCAGATTGCCATTTACCTGGCGGGCTGTCGAGATCATCGAGCGCGTGTCCGACCTCGTGGCACATGACGTCCGGGGTCGGGGACGGCTGGGAGCCGACCACGATCTTGCGTTCGCCGTAGGCGCCCGCGCAGGCATCCCAGGTGGCCCGCCCGCCCGGCAGCGGGACACCCCGCAGCGCGGTCATGTCATCGAGTTCCGGGACCCCGCCCGGCCCGATGAAGATCGCGTCGAGGCCGTCGGCCAGTCTTTCCTTGATCCGCTCGGGAAGTTCGGCGAGCCGGTCAACCGCCTCGATCACCTCAGCGGGCGGTGGTGCGGCCGTGTCCCACTGGCGCCACAGGATGCGCTCGATCGAGCCGCAGTTCCGGCGGCCGTCCGCGGTGAGCGGCCGCCCCCGCGCATGCGGAGTCGTGAAAGGCAGCCTGGTTCGCAAGGCCGCTCCGGCGGCCCGCAAGGATGACCGGCCACCGCGGTCAGACTGGCGCGGAACTCCGGCCGCGACGCGGGTGAGCTCCGCGGCGGCGGCTGGCGCCGGCCTCGCCACCTCACCGAACTCGATCGCGGCCGCGTCGGCAGGCGCCTCGCGGATTCGCGCCCTAGCCGCCCCGGCACGTTCCGCCGCCGACCCGGACCGGCGGGATCCGGGGGCTGGCCCTCTCGCGCGGCTCGGTGCCGCCGGGGCATCAGGCGCGAACGGCGCTGCCGCGGGCGGGTAGCCCTGCGGTCCTGATCGCGCTGGTCCTGATCGCGCTGGTCCTGATCGCGCTGGTCCTGATCGCGGGGAATCGTCCGGCCGGGAAGCCTGCGTCAAGGTGGCCGTCCGCCCAGCCGGCGTGCTCCAGTCCCCCGCCGCAGGCGACCTGCGCGGGGACGGGTCCCCGAACGCCGGCGGGCCCGGGGGCTCACGGCGCTGCCCCCTGCGGTGTCGTCCCTGAGCGCCGGAAGCATCAGCACCCGCTTCCGTCGCGGGCCTGCGGCGGTGAGCGAGCCGGCGGATGCGGTCGAACAGCCTTAGCCGCATGTACCGTTCTCCTGCTCTCTTGGCCCTGACGGCCAGCGTATGCCGATATCGCCCGCCGCGTCACGTAATGTGCCCAACGACTACGGCGGCGGCAGAAGCAGACAACTTGATCAATTCCGGCACGCCGCCTAGACGGCGACGGCTAGGCTTCCGCCATGTTGCTGTCTGGTGCCCTATTTGCCCTGTTCATGACGGGCTTCTGGCTCTACTGCCTGACAGACGCCATCCTGACGCCCGGCCCGGAATGCCGGGGCCTGCCCAAGTCAGCCTGGATCGTCATTATCACCGTGACGTTCATCGGCGGTGCCGTCGCCTGGCTCATCGTCCGGCAGCCGGCGCACGGCTCATCTTCCCGGCCGCTCACGCCGACGACGCGCTGGGACCCGGGTAGCCCCGATGACGACAGCTCCTTTCGAAGCGAGCGATGGACGGACGCAGACGACGCCGTCGTGCGTCATCCGGCCGGGCGGGGCAGACTGAGCGCGGCCGCCCTCGCCGCGCCGAAGGGCCCGGATGACGACATCGATTTCCTGCGCGCGCTCGACCGCGCCATCCGCGGCAACTCGCAGGCGGGCGAAGAGGTCTAACGGGCGACAGGCTCCTGCCGCCGGGTCAGCCCACGCCGGCGTAGGAATGCAGCCCGGTGACGAACACCTGCACCACCAAGATGTTGAACATCAGGCTGGCGAAACCGAGCAGCTGAATGTAGTGGGCCCGCCGCCCCCGCCAGCCCGCGGTGGCCCTGGCGTGCAGGAACGCGGCGTAAAGCACCCACGTGATGAAGGCCCAGGTTTCCACCGGGTCCCAGCCCCAGTAACGGCCCCAGGCCTGGTCGGCCCAGATCGCGCCCGCGATGACGCCGAACGTCCAGACCGGGAAGCCGAACACGATCGTCCGGTAGGTAAGCCGGTCGAGCTGCTCGGTCGTAGGCAGCCTGCGCACGATCCCGTGGCCCGGTTCGGCCCGGCCGGCCGCCACCCGCCGGTCGTAGGAGTCGACGATCAGGTAGACGGCGCCGAGCACGGCGGCGACGAAGAAGATGCCGGTCGCCAGGGTCATCGCGGTGACGTGGATACTGAGCCAGTACGACTGCAGGGCCGGGACGAGGTTGCCGGCCGCGGTGTAGATGAGAGTCTCCGCCAGCCCGAGCGCCACCACCACCGCGCCCACGACGAACACGCCCAGCGCCCAGGCCCGGTACCGGATCATGACGAAGAGGAAGAACATCGCGGCAACGCAGGTCAGCGCGGTGACGAACTCGTACATGTTGCCCCAGGGCGCGCGGTGCACCGCGAACCCGCGGAGGATGACCGCCACCAGGTGCGCCGTCACCCCGGCGCTGCTGAGAGCGACCCCGGCCCGCACCCACGGCCCCGCCAGGCGGATCGCCCGAAACGCGGGGACGGCCGGCTCCGGCATCGAATCGGCGCGGCCGCCGTCACCTGCGCCCGCCGCTCCCTCGGGCTGGCCGGCGTCCTGATCAATGGCGTCCTGAACGCCGGCGTCCTGACCACCGGCGGGCGCTGCCGTGGCCACGCCGGACGCCCCGATCGTGGCCAGGGCCGCGGCTCGCTGCCTGGCCTGCACACCGCCAGCCGCACCGGCCCGCCGCGGCCGCCCGAAGGCGAAGTCGCCGGCGAAGGCGACCACCGCGAGGGAGTAGATCACTAGCGCCGCGATCAGGAAGTCGTTGCTGGCGTGGCCTAGGGCAAGGTTGACGGCCATGGCCCTCACTCTCCCTCTTGTCGGATGGGCGCGGCCTGAACGTGCGGGGGCGCCCCTTGATCCTGCGCGGCTCGCTGGTGAGCCGATCTCAGCTCCGCGGCGAGCGATGCGAACTCTTCGGAGAAGGCGCCGCTGGCGTCGGTCCGGGTCAGGCCGCCGACTTGTACCGTGCTGCCCTGCTGGCTGGCGCGAGCCCGGACGAAGACCCGCCTGCGCCGGACCAGGAAGGAAAGCAGCAGCCCGCCGAGGGCGGCCATGCCGCAGACCAGCGCGGGCAGCTGGCCGGGGTCATGGGTGATGGTCAGGCTGACCCACTGGCGGTACCCGGTGAACGTAATCGTGCCCTGGCCGTCCGGCAGTTTCAGCGACTGGCCGACCAGCAGCAGCTGCGGATCGGGCGTCAGCCGCTTCATCCCGGCGGTGTTCATCTGGTAGACGGACTGCGAGGGGCCGGTATTCATGCCGAGGTTCCCCGCGTAGGCGATCAGGCTCACCACCGGGTTGTCCGCGGCCGGGAACACCGACTCAAGCGTGCCGTCGATGTCGACCGCGGTCGGCACGAAGACGCCGGAGAAGCCGAGCTGCTCCGGCTCCGCGCCGGACACCTTCAGCACACCCTCGGACAGGAAGTTCCCCGTGGTCCCGGAGATGAAGGGCTGCGCCCCGTCGTAGACCACCTGGCCGCGGGCGTCGGTCACCTTGAACTCCGGGGCGTACCCGTGTCCGATCAAATACACCTTCGCGCCGTCCACCGATAGCGGCCGGTTGACCTCGATGCGGTCAGTGCGGACCGGGCCGCCGGGAGACGCCGTGTAGCTGACCTGCGCGTCGAACGAGGACGGCTGACCGCGCTGCGGCCCGGAGGAGATGTAGCTGGCGTCGAAGCTGTTGAGCGTGATCGTGAACGGGGGAAGGTCGGCGGCGGTGACCAGCCGACCGGGGTAGAACTCGTCGAGAGCGCTCTGGGTGTCGGCGAAGCTCGTCCCCTGGACGAGCAGCCGGTCCGCCTTGTAGCCGAACAGGCCGCCGAGCGCGACCGACACCAGCACCCCGAGCAGGGCGAGATGGAAAACCAGGTTGCCCGCTTCCCTGAGATATCCCTTTTCCGCGGAGAGCCAGCTGCCCGTCCCGGCGTCGTCCGGCTCGGCGGGCCGGCGCAGCCGGAAGCCGTGACCGGACAGGACCCGCGCCGCTACCTCGACCGCGCCGGCAGGCGCGAGCGCGGCCGCGTACTCGGCAGAGACGGGCAGCCGGGCCAGGTTGCGCGGGGCCCGGGGCGGAAGCGTGCGCGCCGAGCCCGCCAGCCGGAACGTGCGCGGCACCACGCAGCCGACCAGGGAAGCGAACAGCAGCAGGTAGATGGCGGCGAACCAGGGCGCGCCGAAGACGTCGAACAGCCCCAGGTGGTTCAGCAGCGGAGCGAGGGCCGGATGTGACGTGTAGTACTGCGCCACGCCGGCCGGGTCGCTGCCCTGCTGCGGCAGCATGGAGCCGGGCACGCTGCCCAGCGCCAGCAGGAACAGCAGGACCAGCGCGATCCGCATCGACGTGAGCTGCCGCCAGGCCCACTTCAGCCAGTCGGTGAGGCCCAGCGTGCCAGCCGCGGGGGACACCGGGCCTTCGGGTCGCCGGCCGTCCCGTTCGGTGCCCGCGGAGTCGAAGGGGTCCGTTTCCGGTGCGCGCACATCGGTCATCGGCTCACCGCCTCAGCTGCCGCCTTCCCGGTGACCTTCGCGAGGATCGCGGTCAGCTCCGGGTAAGTCGCCGAACCGAACACGGCCCCGGCGATGTGCCCGGTACGGTCGATCACCAGCGTGGTCGGGGTCCCGGCGATGGGCACCACGGAGGTGAAATCGAGAGTTATCGCCGAGCTCGGATCGGTCACGCTCGGATAGCTGATGCCGAAGCTGCGCGTGAAGGCCAGCGCGCTGGCCGTGGTGTCACGCACGTCCACGCCCAGGAAAGCCACGCCGGACGACCGGTACAGCGCGGCCACCGAGGCCAGGGTCGAGGCCTCCTCCCGGCACGGCACGCACCAGGACCCCCAGAAGTTGAGCACGACGACGTTGCCCCGGTAGGAGGAGAAGCTCAGCCGCGAACCGGTCAGCGTGGTCCCGCTGAAATCTGGCGCCAGCGGCCGGTGCCCGGCGGCGTAGAGCACGGCGCTGTCGCTGCCGTCGACATAGGTGACGTTGCTGTGCCCGCCGCTGGCCCACCCGGCCGCCAGCCCCACGATCAGCAGCACCCCGGCAGACACGGCCGCGGCCAAGACGACCGTGCGGCGCCCTGCTCGCAACGCCGGGGCTCGCAACGCCGGGGCTCGCAGCAACAGGGCTCTGGACACGGGCGGATCCTTGGGATCTCCTACAGGGGGTAGTACAGCCTTATTGTGCCGCATCGCCCTGGGTTACCTGTCGCCGGGCCGGCACCGCGTAGGACACGCCAGTCAGCCGGTCGCCCGAATAGGTGAAGCTGGTCACGCTGCCGACCGCGCACTCCCGGATGGCCGGGTTGTGCCACAGCCGCTTGCCCTCGGCCATCCGGCGGGTCACCCAGATGGGCAGCTGGTGGCTGACGCACACCGCTTCGGCGCCAGCCGCGGCCGCTCGCGCGGCCGCCACCGCGGCGAGCATCCTGGTCGCGATGGCCCGGTACGGCTCGCCCCAGGACGGCCGGAAGGGGTTGATCAGGTAGGGCCAGTGCGCCGGGCGGCGCAGCGATCCGTCGCCCACGCCGAACCTCAGCCCTTCGAAATGGTTCGCCGCTTCGATCAGCCGGTCGTCGGTGATGATCTCCAGACCGAGCCGTTCCGCCACCGGGCGGGCGGTCTCCTGGGCTCGCTCGAGCGGAGAGCTGAACAGTGCCACCACGGCCCGTTCGGCAAAAAAATCGGCTGCGGCCGCGGCCATCTCCGAGCCGGTCGCGGACAAGTGAAAGCCCGGCAGGCGCCCGTAGAGGACGTGCCGCGGGTTGTCCACCTCGCCGTGCCTGAGCAGGTGGACGATGGTTGAGTCGGACATAGCCCGGCCAGCTTACCCACTGGCGGTCAGGCGAGGATCTCGATCTAGCGACGTCAGGCGCGGTCGAGGGCAGCGGCGGCGGCTTGCGCGGCGGCGGGGAGCGCCTCGGCGATGCGCGACACGGCGGTGTCGTCGTGCGCGGCGGAGAGGAACCAGGCTTCGTAGGGGGAGGGCGGCAAGTACACGCCGCCGTCGAGCATGGCGTGGAAGAACGCGGCGTAGGCGGCCGCCGACTGCTCCTTGGCGTCGGCGAAGGAACGCACCGGATCGGTCCGGCCCAGGAACACCGAGAACAGGCTGCCCGCTTCGGACAGCCAGAACGGCACCCCCGCCGAGGTCAGCGCGGCGGCCGCGAGCTTGGCCACGGCGGCAGCGGCGGCATCGACCCGGGCGTAGACCTCAGGCGTGCACGCCCGCAGCGTCGCCAGTCCGGCCGCGACCGCGAGCGGGTTACCTGACAGCGTGCCCGCCTGGTAGACCGGGCCGGCCGGGGCGAGCCGCGACATGATCTCGGCGCGCCCGCCGAAGGCCGCGCACGGCAGCCCGCCGCCCATCACCTTGCCGAACGTCACCAGGTCACCCACCACGCCGTCGACGCCGTACCAGCCCGACGAGGTGACCCGGAACCCGGTCAGTACCTCATCGGAGATCAGCAGGGCGCCGGCCGACTGGCACAACGAGGCCAGCGCGGCGTTGAATCCGGCGGCGGGCGGGACGATACCCATATTCGCCGGGCAGGCCTCCGTGATCACGCATGCGATCGACGAGCCGCGCGCGGCGAACACCGCGGACACCGCGTCGAGGTCGTTGTAAGGCAGCACGATGGTGTCCCCGGCGGCGGCGCCGGTGACGCCGGGCGAGTCAGGCAGCCCGAATGTCGCCACCCCGGAACCGGCCGCCGCGAGCAGCGCGTCCACGTGCCCGTGGTAGCACCCGGCGAACTTGACCACCAGCGGGCGGCCGGTGAACCCGCGGGCCAGCCGCACCGCGGACATCGTCGCCTCGGTACCCGAATTGACCAGCCGGACCTGCTCCACCGGGGCACGCGCGACGATCTCCTCCGCCAGTTCCACCTCACCCGGCGTCGCGGTACCGAACGAGGTCCCGTCACGCAGCGCGGCCGAGACGGCCGCCACGACCGACGGATGTGCGTGCCCGAGGATCATCGGGCCCCATGAGCACACCAGGTCGACGTACTCGCGCCCGTCCGCGTCGGTCAGGTACGGTCCCGACCCGCGGACCATGAATCTGGGCACGCCGCCGACCGAGCCGAACGCGCGCACCGGCGAGTTCACCCCGCCGGGCGTGACCTCGAGCGCCCGGGCGAACAGCGAGTCGCTGCGGCTGGTCATGCCCGGGTCAGTCACGGGCACGTCAGTCACGGGCACGTCAGTCACGGGCACGTCAGTCACGGGGCCTCGCAGGCGTCGACGATGTACTCGAGCAGCCGCAGCGCGTCTGGCAGCGGATGCTCGGCCGGCGGGCGGAGCCAGGTCGAGCTCAGGTCCGCGGTGTAGCGGGACGGCGGGGCGAGCACGTAGCTGTCCCGGCAGTGCCACCGCAGGCCTTCTACGTCGCAGTCCGGCTCGCAGTCAAGCCCGCACGACCACCACTCGTCTTCGTCGGCGGGCGAACCCCTGGTCACCACGAAAAACAGCATCCTGTCCTGGCCGAGCACCGCCACCGGGCCGACAGCCACCCCGGCCGCCGTCATCTGCTCCAGGGCCGACGAGCCGGCCGCGACCGGGACGTCGAGCACATCAAAAACCCGGCCGGTGACGAGTATGACGTTCGCCTCCGGCCGGGTTTCCCACCAGCCCTGAATCACATTCTGATCGACGGTCGCCTGCATCTGCCAGGTCGGCGACACCGGATGAGCCCCCGGAGCGGGGCATCCGACCCGGTCACATGAGCAGGCGCGGCCCGGCTCCATCGCATCCGGGTGCGCGCCGGGACACACCGGCCAGCCCAGGGACGCGTACTGCACCGCCACCGCGCCGAGCGACTGGTGGCGTTCCGTCGCCCGACCGCGGCCCCGGCGCCGAACCACGTCGACCATAAAATCCCGCCGCTCTCCTGTTTCGTCCTGTTACTTATCGTAAAGCAATAACCACGGACCGTTCGGCCTATTGGGCTAAGTAGACCGGCCGATACGGTCACAGTCTGCACCATAGGCACCGTCCTGCTCAGCGGTTCAGCCGCCGCGCCACCTCGGCCGCCCAGTACGTCAGGATGACGCCCGCGCCCGCGCGGCGGATCGCGGTGAGCGTCTCCATGATCACCCGGTCCCGGTCCAGCCAGCCGTTGGCCGCCGCCGCCTCGACCATCGCGAATTCACCGCTGACCTGGTACGCCGCAACCGGCAGCCGGAAGGTGTCCGCGACGCGCCTGATGACGTCCAGGTAGGCCAGGGCCGGCTTGACCATCACCATGTCGGCGCCCTCGGCTACGTCCAGCGCCACCTCCCGCAGCGCCTCGACCGCGTTGGCCGGGTCCTGCTGGTGGCTCGCGCGGTCACCGAACGCGGGCGCGCCCTCGGCGGCTTCGCGGAACGGGCCGTAGAAGGCGGACGCGTACTTGGCCGAGTAGGCGCAGATTCCGACCTCGCCATGACCCGCGTCATCGAGCGCCGCCCGGATCGCCGCCACCTGGCCGTCCATCATCCCGCTCGGCGCGATCAGGTGCGCGCCGGCTTCCGCCTGAGCGACGGCGATCGCCGCGTAACGCTCGACGGTGGCATCGTTGGCGACGTCACCGGACCCGGTGAGCAGGCCGCAATGACCATGGTCGGTGTACTCGCACAGGCACAGGTCGGCCATGATGACGCAGGCGTCGCCGATCTCCGCGCGCAGGTCGGCGAGGGCGAGCTGGGAGATGCCCGCCGGGTCGTCGGCCGCCGATCCGCGGCCGTCCTTGGCCGCGGGAATGCCGAACACCATCAGCCCGCCCACACCCGCGTCCGCCGCCTCCGCGGCCGCCTTCCGCAGGCTGTCCCGGGTGTGCTGGACGACGCCGGGCATCGAGCTCACCGGGTTCGGCTCGCTGATCCCTTCCTTGACGAACACGGGCAGGACCAGCTCGCCCGCGCGCAGGGACGTCTCAGTCACCAGCGCGCGCAGGGCCGGCGTCCGGCGCAGCCGCCGGGGCCGTGTAACGGGATAACCCGCGCTCATATCGTTACCTCCGGACCCGTCACGACGTTTCAGCGCAGCCGGCGGCGGGCGCCGCGACGACGCTCGCTCGGCCGCCGGACAGGTTCACCCGCCTGGAGCGCCGCGGTGCGCAGGCCCGCCCCGTACTCGGCCATCGCCTCGACCAGGGCCGCCATCGACGGTCTGGGCGCGATGACATCCACCCGCAGCCCGAACTCGGCCGCCGTCTTGGCGGTCTGCGGTCCGATGACGCCAATCGCCGTGACCGCGTGCGGCTTGCCCGCGATGCCGACCAGGTTCCGCACGGTGGAGGACGAGGTGAACAGGACGGCGTCGAAACCGCCGCCTTTGATGGCCTCGCGGATCGGCGCGGGCGGCGGCGCGGCGCGGACGGTCCGGTAGGCCGTCACGTCCTCGGCCTCCCAGCCGAGGTCGACCAGCCGCGCCAGCAGCGTCTCGGTGGCAATGTCCGCGCGCGGCAGCAGCACCCGGTTGATCGGGTCGAGCAGGTCATCATACGGCGGCCAGACCGCGGCCAGCCCCTCCGCCGACTGATCTCCTGCTGGCACCAGATCCGGCCGGATGCCGAACTCAAGCAGCGACGCGGCGGTTTGCTCGCCGACGGCGGCCACCTTCACGCCGGCGAAGGCCCTGGCGTCCAGGCCATACTCCTCGAACCGTTCCCGCACCGCGCGGACGGCATTCGCCGAGGTGAAAGCCACCCACTGGTACCGGCCGGTAACCAGTCCCTTGACCGCGCGCTCCATCTGCTGCGGCGTCCGCGGCGGCTCCACCGCGATCGTCGGCACCTCTTCGGGCACGGCGCCGTACTCCCGCAGTCGCTGGGACACGATGGCGGCCTGTTCCTTGGTCCGCGGCACCAGGACCCGCCAGCCGAACAGCGGCTTGGTCTCGAACCACGACAGCCGGTCCCGGGCCGCCACCGCGTCGCCCACGACGGCGATGGCCGAGCCCCTGGTGTTGGCCAGGGACACACCCGCGGCCTTGAGGTCAGGCCCGATGCGGCCCAGCGTGGAGACCACCGTCTGCTGCGCGCTGGTGGTGCCGTCCCAGGTGATGGCAAATTTGGTCGCTTCCGGCCAGCCCGCCGCGACCAGCATCTTGCCCAGCTCGGCCGGGCCCGCGTCGGCCCCGAGCACGACCAGCGTGGCCGGGCTGTACGCCACCTGGCTGGCTTCGGCGGCCCGGATCACGCGCAGCTCGCCGGACCGTTCGCTGGCCAGCGGGATGCCCGCGTAGGCCGGGACCGCGGTTGCCGCGGGCACGCCGGGCACGATCTCGAACCTGACCCCGGCCTTCGCGCACGCCGTCGCGTCCTGGACCGCGCCGCTCAGCAGCGGATCGCCGTTGAACAGCCGGACCGCGAGCTGGCCGCTCTTCGCCGTCTGCACGAGCAGCCGGGCCGTGGCCCCGTCGACGGGATCGGCGAGGGTCGTGTCCTGGCCCAGGTAGCGCCGGGCGATGGCCGCCAGGTCCGGCCCGGCGATAACCACGCTGGCCTGCCCGAGCAGCTCGGCCGCGCGCACCGTCAGCAGCCCTTCGTCGCCTGGGCCGGCGCCGATCAGGGCGACCCAGCCTGTTTCCCGCTGCTCCGCGGCGTGGCCCGGA
>Ga0182030_10023544_pt1 | contig 11379 bp, 11 predicted proteins | sample 812S3MmetaG_FD_121299 | JGI IMG/M metagenome (GOLD analysis project Ga0182030, IMG submission 121299) | Permafrost microbial communities from Stordalen Mire, Sweden - 812S3M metaG (Illumina Assembly) | ecosystem: Environmental > Terrestrial > Soil > Wetlands > Permafrost | place: Sweden...
CCAGAGCGAGTACGCTTCCCGCCGCGCCTGGGAAGCAGGGCTGAACAATATCCACATGGACCGCGTCGCCGTGAAATTCACCGCCGACAAAGACGGCGCCACCGAGGAGCAGGTACAGCAGTTTGCCGCCCTGCCGTTTGAGCGCAAGCTTATTCTCAGCCGGCGCAGCCGTCCCGACATCGCCTGCGCCGTACACGCACCGGACTTCGTGATCAACGGCGCGGTCATGTTCCGCCGCTCTTTGAAATACTTCGACTGCACCCGCTGGCTGAATACCGGCGAAATCGTTTCCGACACCCCGCGCGTCTGGATCAACAAGATCATCTACGCCCGCGGAGCCTGAACCAGAAAAGAGATATTCAGGCGTCTTTCTCTAGTCCCTACGTCCCTGGTCCCTTCGTCCCCTGTCCTTCAAATCCCTTCCCCCATCGACACATAGTCACGCAGTTTTTCCATCTCCAGCCGATACGCTTCCCGCTCCTGCTCTTCGTCGCGGAAAGTGTGTGGCGACGGTACCACCCCGCCGGCGACCTCTTCCAAATGCTCCACGCGCTCCGAAAGCGCAATCAGCGCGTCCGACAGCGGATCTTTGACATCATGCGGATCGGTGATGAGCACCCGCTGGCCATTGCGATAGATGATGTGCGCCGGCACACCCACCACCGTCGAATTCGGCGGCACATCGCGCAGCACCACCGACCCCGCGCCCACCCGGGAGTTCTGTCCGATGGTGATATCGCCCAGGATGTTGGCATTGTTGCCGACAAAAACGCAGTCGCACAGCGTGGGGTGCCGCTTGCGCCCGTGCCCGTCGCCTGATCCTGTCCCGCCCAGCGTCACTCCCTGGTACAGCGTTACGTCGTTGCCCACGACAGCCGTCTCTCCGATTACCACGCCCATGCCGTGATCGATCAGCAGGCGCCTTCCTAGTAAAGCGGCGGGATGAATCTCAACCCCCGTCCAGAAGCGCGTTACCTGAGAAAGGATGCGCGCCGTCAGCCGCCACCCACGCCGCCAAAGCCAGTGGTGCAAACGGTGGCTCCAGACCGCGTGCAGTCCCGGCGAGCACAGCAGCACCTGCAACCCCGACTGCGCCGCCGGATCGCGCTGCATTACCGACTGGATATCTTCGCGAATCCGCGCGAGCCATTCCATGGATCAGCCTCCAGCCATCAGCGTCCAGCCGCCGGGGTCAAACCAGCGGCTGAAAGCAGGAAGCTACTCTTACAGGTTCACCGGCTGGGCCTGCAGCCCCGCGACTTCCGCACGGGTTGAGTCAAACAGCACGCTGGACAGGTAGCGCTCGCCAAAGCTGGGGATAATGACCACGATACGCTTGCCCGCACTTTCCGGCCGCGCCGCCACCTTGAGCGCCGCCGCCACTGCCGCTCCCGACGAGATGCCGACGAACAGGCCTTCTTCCAGCGGCAGCCGCCTGGCCATGGCAATCGATTCTTCATTGGTGACGGTGATGATCTCGTCGATCAACTCGGTCTTCAGAATGGCCGGAACAAACCCCGCTCCAATCCCCTGAATCTTGTGCGGCCCCGGCTTACCGCCGCTCAAAACGGCGCTGTCGGCCGGTTCCACCGCGACGATCTTCAGTGCCGGGTTCTTTTCCTTGAGAAAGCCTCCCGCGCCGGTGAGCGTTCCTCCCGTGCCCACTCCCGAGACGAAGATGTCGACCTTCCCATCCGTATCCGTCCAGATCTCAGGCCCGGTGGTGTAGTAATGGATGGCCGGATTGGCCGGATTGTCGAACTGCCCCAGCGTGTAGCCATTGGGCGTAGCCGCCAGCAGCTCCGCTGCCTTGGCGATCGCCCCCTTCATGCCGTTCGGCCCGGGAGTCAGCACCAGCTCCGCGCCAAAGCTGCGCAGCACAATCCGCCGCTCCATGCTCATGGTCTCCGGCATGGTCAGGATCAGCCGGTAGCCCTTGACTGCTGCAATGAATGCCAACCCGATTCCGGTATTGCCGCTGGTAGGCTCGATCAGCACCGTTTCGCCCGCCTTGATCTTGCCGCGCCGCTCGGCGTCTTCAATCATGGCAAAACCGATGCGGTCCTTGACGCTGCTCATCGGGTTCTGGCTCTCAAGCTTGCCCACCACTTCGCCCGGCATGCCCTGGGTGACCTTGTTCAGGCGCACAAGCGGAGTCTTGCCAATCAACTCCGTCACACTGGATGCAATTCCCATATCAATACCCTCGTCTTCCGTTCAATTGGATGCGTTTCGGTGGATCGGATTCTTTGTTTTGGATTTCTTCGAGGAGGGCCGGGGCTTGTTCCCCTATCGCGGCTGGCCAAAGATGAGTTGCTGATCCAAAACCCGCGCAGGGATGCCTCGGCATAAGTACCAAACCGGCACTAGCGACATCGAGACATGGCGAAAGACTAACGCCAAAGGGCTTGGAGACGCAACCCAAATGCCGTCAATCCATCAGGTCGTTCGAGCTCTCCCCAGTCAAGCCCCAACCGGAGCGTGCGTCGGAGGTTGCTCTTCGTCCGAAACCACTTCGAACTTGCGCAGCGTTGAGCTGCCAAACGACGTCAGAAACGCCACATCGGCCGCGTCGCGTCCCGTGGCCATCAGCACCCGCCCAATGCGCGGAGTATTGTTGCGCGCGTCGAACGCCCACCACTTGCCATCCAGGTAGGCTTCAAACCACGCGCTGAAATCCATCGGCAGCCGCAGTTCTACGCCGATATCCCCCAAGTAGCCGGCCACGTAGCGCGCGGGAATGTTCAGGCAGCGGCAGAAAGTCACCGCCAGATGCTGAAAATCGCGGCACACGCCAACCCGTTCCGTGAACACATCGAGCGCCGTCTTGGTGGGCCGGGCAAAGTTGTAATTGAACGCCACCTTGGCATTGACCCAGTCGCAGATTGCCTGCACCCGGTTCCAGCCCGGCGCAATGCCGCCGAATAGCTCAACGGCGATCGGCGAAAGCAGGTCGGTTTCGCAATAGCGGCTGTTCAGCAGGTAGCGCAGCACGTCGTCCGGCAGCTCCTGAGGCGGAATCTCGCGGGCATCCCGCGCCACCGGATCGACCAAACCGGAATCCTCGATCAACGTGGAATTCCACAGCCGCAACGGACCGGGCTGCGCGTAGAACCGTGTGCAGACGTTGCCATAGCTGTCAATATATTCAGAGGAAGGGATATCCACCCCGGCGTAGAGACCCTCGACGTGCAGCACGTCCGGCTCGCGCAAATCGGCGTGGCGCGAGGGATGCACCCGCAGTTGAGCAACGAACGCCACAGGCGCAGAAACGTCAAATTGAATGTCATAGCCTAATCGGATCAGCATGGTCACCTTGGATGCCTTTGTTTATGGATCAGTTGCAGGTTTTCGGCCGATATAGATGAGGATGGCGCAGGAGTCGAGACGAAATGACCTATTGTCTAAGCATAATGACACACGAAGGGCTGGTGCTGGCGTCGGATTCGCGCACCAACGCGGGATTTGACGATCTGAACGTGGCCCGCAAGATGCACACCTTCGTCCAGCCAGGAGAGCGCGTGTTTGTCATCCTGGTCAGCGGCAGCCTCTCCCTGAGCCAGTCCGTGATGAACCTGCTCCGCGCCAGCTTCGACGCCGGCGAGGGCCTGGCGCAGGCCGGCTCGATGTACGAGGCGGCCCGCGAAGTAGGTCAGGCTGTACGTCAGGTTTCCGACATGGATCGCGCCTCGCTGGAGCGCGACAGCTACAACTTCAACGTGCACCTGCTGCTGGGCGGGCAGGTCAAAGGCGAGCCGCCTCGGACGTTCCTCATCTACCCGCAGGGCAATCCTCTCAGTTCGACCGAAGACTCGCCCTTCCTGCAACTGGGCGAATACAAATACGGCCGGCCCATCCTCGATCGCGGCATCGTCTACGACTCCACCAGCCTCAAGGCCGCGGCGAAATATGCGCTGCTCTCCTTCGACGCCACCATGCGCTCCAATGTAACGGTGGGTCCGCCCATCGAACTGCTCCTGTATACCAGAGACAGCCTGCAGATCGACTGCTACCGGCGATTCAAGGCAGGCGACCGGGAACTGGAAACCATTCACGCTATGTGGGAGCGGTCCCTGCGCAACGCGGTCGAAGATCTTCCGGATTTGCGCTTTGATCGGCAAGTGACCCGGGACAGTCAGCCGCTGTTGTTGTGAGGGAGTCGCCTAGCATCGCCAGAGTACGATCTCCCAGCCGATTGATTTGTTTTTGCTAGACTGCAGAAAACGTTCTCTTGCAGCCCGTCCGTCGCCTACACCCACCGAGGTCTTTAGCATGCGTTCAATCCGCCTCTCCGCCGCTCTCTTTGCTTCCCTCCTGTGCCTCTCCGCGACCTCCCATGCCGAACCTCCCCATGCCTACTCGCTTTCCGGCGACGCCGCCGGAACCCACGATCCCTCCCTCATCAAGCAAGGCAAAACCTGGTACGTCTTCGCCACCGGCAAAGCTCCTGGCGGGGGCCAGTTCGCCGTGCGCTGTTCCGACGACCTCGAACACTGGAAATTGTGCGGCCACGTCTTCGACTCGATCCCAGCCTGGATTCATGAGCGCAGTCCGGGCACCCAGGACCTCTGGGCGCCCGACATCTCCTTCGTCAACGGCGAATACCGCTTGTACTACGCCTGGTCGCTCTTCGGGAAGAACACCTCCGGCATCGCCCTGGCCGTCAACAAAACCCTCGACCCGGCCAGCCCCGACTACAAGTGGGTCGACAAAGGCCTCATTCTCGAATCGAAAGCGGAAGACAACTTCAACGCCATCGATCCCAACTTCTTCCAAGGCAAGAAAGTGAAGGACAAGAAGGGAGATGCGTGGCTCTGCTTCGGCAGCTTCTGGGACGGCATCAAGATGCGCCGCCTCAGCCCCGACGGCAAGCTCTCGACAAAGGATACGACGCTCTACTCATTGGCCCGCCGCGCCAAGCCCGAGAATGCGGAGCCCGCACCGCCCAATCTGCCTGCGAAGTGGCAGGCCATCGAAGCACCCTTCATCGTGCAGCGCGGCAAATATTTCTATCTCTTTACTTCCTGGGACCTGTGCTGCCGCGGAACAAAAAGCACGTACAAGACCTTCGTTGGCCGCGCCCGAAATGTGACCGGCCCCTACGTGGATGCAACCGATAAACCGCTGCTCGAAGGCGGCGGCACGCCGCTCCTGCTGCCCAACATGCGCTGGCTGGGGCCGGGCGGCGAAAGCATCCTGATGAACACGGAAGTGGCTAGCGGAAAGTTTGAAGACCTGATCGTCTTTCACGCCTACGACGCCAAGACCGGCAAGCCATCCCTGCAAATTTCGACCATTGACTGGTCCGACGATTGGCCGTTTGTGGCGTTGACAGATCAGTAGGCAAAGAACTCTCCAACGTGTTTTCTTTCTGCCTCGCGCGCCGGCATCAATGCTGAATCGGGTTGTTCGGCGCGGCATGTGGATCGACCGTCGTGTTGTGAGCTTCGGTGATCAGCCAGCGGCCATCCCGTCGGACAAAGACATAGGAAAGAATGCTGGTGGATGGCGGAAAGATCCGACCGTCAGTTCCGGTGAAGCCCTCGCCATCACCGATTGCGGTTGCGATGACAACTTCGGGAGTAATTGCGCGCAGGCTCACCTGCTTCCAGGGCTGCAGGCTTCGTGTCTTGAAGATGGTTTCGTGGTATTTCTCATGGGCCTTGTAAACATCGTCGCGGCCGCGCCACCACATGCCTACGATATTGATCCATTCTGCATCAGGCGTCATATCGGCTACATAGGCCTTCATGTCGTGCTGGTTCCAGGAGACGATCTGGCGATCCAGGATGGCGCGAATGGCTGTTGCGTCGGACGGTGCCGGGGAAGGAGATTGGGCGTTGGCACTGATGAGAGAAACCGCAAGGACCATGAATGCGAAGATTGATCGGATACTATTCATGGAAACAGACTACGTCATCATCGCGAAGGCTCTTGGTGTTTCGCTAAGAACTTCCACCGCGATCAACTCACCGTAATCATGATCTTCGAAAAGGCCGCCGGGTTTTTGCTCCACGCCTTGAGAACCTCAGGGGCGTCGTCGAGAGCGACTTCATGGCTGACCGCGTCTTCCACGGGGAAGCGGCCCGCTTCAAGCATGGCGATCACTTCGCGGAAGTTTTCCGGCAGCGCGTTGCGCGAGCCGAGGATGTCGAGCTCCTTTTGCACGAAGAGGCGCGTCTCGTAAGCCACCGGCTCCTTGGCGTATCCGATATAGACCACGCGGCCCGTGAAGGCGACTTCTTCGACAGCCGCGCGGAAGGTCTGCGGCAGGCCAATGGCCTCGATGATCACATCCGGACCCCGGCCATTGGTCAGCTCCTGCAACTTGTCGTGCATGGTCTCGCGGGTGGTGTTGATGGTCTCGCTGGCTCCAGCCTTGCGGGCAATTGCCAGCTTGGCGTCGTCAACGTCAATGCCGATGGTGCGCGCGCCGCGAAAGCCCGAAGCAGCGACAGCGCCAAGACCAACGCCGCCGCAGCCAATGATGGCGACTGTGTCTTCGGCTGTCGCGCGGCCGCGCGCGACGGCATGGAAGCCGACCGTAAGGGGCTCGACCAGGCAGAGCTCCTTGATGTTCAGGTTTGCGGCGTAGAGCTTGCCGGCAGGGACGGCAATGTATTCGGATAATGCGCCATCGCGCTGCACGCCCAAAGTTTCGTTGAACTGGCAGGCATTGGGCCGCCCCCGCAGACAGGAGGCGCACTCGCCGCACTGCGTGTATGGCGAAAGGGTGACATTGGTCCCTGTCGCGAACTGCCCGTGCTCGGACTCGACAATCGTCGCCGCAACCTCATGGCCCAGAATGCGCGGATACGAGACCATCGGGTTCTTGCCGCGGTAGGAATTCAGGTCGCTGCCGCACAGGCCGATGCGGCGAATCTGAAGCAGGACTTCGCCCTGTGCGGGCGTCGGGTCAGGAACCTCTTCGACCGAGACAACGCCAGCCTCTCGCAGGACCAGGGCTTTCATCGCGAGCCAGCCCGGTAAGTGGTTTGCATGGTGCTGCGGTGGTGCGCCGCGACGATTTCGAGATACTTGCGGGCGTTTTCGGTGATGGATTCAGGCTTCCCGGCGCGGATAGCCTTGTTGTCGACCAGGTCGCCGCCGACGCCCAGGGCGAGCGCTCCTGCCTCAAGGAATTCAGCCGCGGTGGCCAGCGAAACGCCGCCCGTCGGGACCAGTTCAACCTGCGGCAGCGGAGCTTTCAGCGCCTTGAGATACTTGGCGCCGCCGAGCGCGCTGCATGGGAAAATCTTGACTGCGTCGGCGCCGGCTTCCCACGCGGAAATCACCTCGGTCGGGGTCAATCCGCCGGCGCAGACGGTGATCGAGTAGCGGCGGCAGATCTCGATGGTGCGGATATTCAGCGCAGGGCTGACGATGAACTGCGCCCCGGCCAGCATGCAGGCACGCGCGGTTTCCGGGTCGAGCACCGTGCCCGCGCCGATGAGGATGCGATCGCCGGTTTCGCGGCTCAGCCGGCGAATGACGTCGATGGCGCCGGGGACGGTCATGGTGATCTCAAGCACCGTGACGCCGCCGGCTTCGAGAGCCGCGGCCAGGGCGAGAGCTTCATCTTCCGAATCGGCGCGCAGCACGGGCACCAGTCCGACTTCGCGAATGTGTTGTATGACGTGGGACTTGTCCATTGCTACTTCCTTTGGAATGTCGTTATCGCTGAACGCGGGCTGTCCCGCCCTTCATCACGCGCTCCACTTCCGGCAGCGTGACCATGGTGGTGTCTCCCGGGGTGGTCATGGCCAGGGCTCCGTGGGCGCAGCCGCAGTTGACGGCGTATTGCGCGCCATTTTCGCCGAGAAAGCCGTAGATAAGGCCCGAGGCGAAAGAGTCGCCGCCGCCCACTCGGTCCAGGATTTCGAGGCCGGGCATGGGGTTGGCTTCGTAGAATTCGCCGTCGGCGTAGCAGATCGCGCCCCAGTCGTTGACCGTCGCGGTGCGGGCGTGGCGCAGCGTCGTCGCGACGACCTTGAAGTTGGGATACTTGCGCACGGCCTTCTCGATCATGCGGCGGAAGTTGGCCGTATCGAGGTCAGCCATGTGCTCGTCGACTCCCTCGACTTCAAAGCCCAGCGAGGCGGTGAAGTCTTCTTCATTGCCCAGCATGACGTCGACCAGCGGAGCGAGTTCGCTGTTGACTTCGAGAGCGCGAGCCTTGCCGCCAATGGACTTCCACAGCGAGTCGCGGTAGTTGAGATCGTAGGAGACGATGACGCCGTTGTTGTGCGCGGCCTGGATGGCTTCTTTCGCAACCAGCGGCGTTGAGTCGGAGAGCGCGGCGAAGATGCCGCCGGTGTGGAACCAGCGTGTGCCCTCTTTGGCAAAAATCTCGTTCCAGTCGATCTGTCCGGGCTGGAGTTGAGAAATGGCGGTGTGGCCGCGGTCCGAGCATCCGAGGGCCGCGCGGACGCCGAAACCACGCTCGGTGAAGTTGAGGCCGTTGCGCACGGTGCGTCCGACGCCGTCGTATTTGACCCACTGCACGTGCGTCTGGTCGACGCCGCCCTGGTACATGAGGTCTTCGACGAGGCGGCCAACGGGGTTGTCGGTCAGTGCGGTGACGATGGCGGTGTTCAGGCCGAAACAGCGCTTGAGGCCGCGGGCAACGTTGTATTCGCCGCCGCCTTCCCAGGCCTGGAAAGTGCGCGAGGTGCTGATGCGGCCAATGCCGGGGTCGAGGCGAAGCATCACTTCGCCAAGCGAGACCAGGTCCCAGCGACAAGCGTCTTTCGGCTTGATGATAAGTGCATTCTCAGCCACGGAGCCTCCTACTGATTGACGCCGCTGGCCAGGAAGCCGCCGTCAACGGTGATGATTTCGCCGGCTACGAAGGACGCAGCGTCGCTGGCGAGGTAGATGGCTGCGCCAACAAGCTCGTCTGTATGACCAAAGCGACCCATGGGGGTGCGGGTGAGGAATTCCTGGCCGCGCGGGGTGCTGTCGAGCAATTGAGTGTTCAGGGCGGTGCGAAAGACGCCCGGTGCGATGGCGTTGACCAGGACGCCGTGTTTGGACCATTCGACGGCGAGGGATTTGGTAAGCGAGCCGACGGCGGCTTTGCTGGCGGCGTAGGCGGCCACTTCGTTCAGCGCGACGAAGGTGGAGAGGGAGGCGATGTTGATGATGCGGCCGTATTTGGCGGCGAGCATGGCTTCGCCGAAGACCTGGCAGCCGCGCAGGGTGCCGGTGAGGTTGGTTTCGAGGATGTGGTCCCAGTCAGCTTCGGCGAAGGTGAGGGTCGGGCCGCGCTTGGTGGTGCCGGCGCAGTTGATGAGGATGTCGACCTTTCCGAAGTCCAGCAGAACGGCGTCTCGCAGGGCTATGAGTGATTTGCGGTCTTTGACGTCCGAGGGAAAGCGGAGGGTGCGGCGGCTTTTGGCTTCGAGTTCGTGGGCGGTGCGATCGACTTCTTCGCTGCGGCGGGAGGAGGCGATGACGTCGGCGCCGGCGTCGGCGAGGCCGAGGGAGAGAGAGTGGCCGATGCCGGTGGTGCCTCCGACGACGACGGCGACCTTGCCGGAGAGGTCAAAAAGCGATTTACTCAAGGGGTTCTCCATTCGCAGCGCGTGTTGGAGGCGCATTGCAAGTCGTTGACAGGATACACGCCGGAGGCTGGAAGTGAGGGCATTTAGAGGGCATTTTGCATGCAGATTGCATGCTGTTTGCCTTCTCTTTGCAATCTGTCTGCATTCTGGCGGCTGGCTGTTTGCAGGCTGTATGCCTTCTGTTTGAGGGCTTTTTGCAGCCTGTTTGCAGCCGGGATTGTGGGTTCCCGGCGGCGGTGTTGTTGCCGGCCGGGAGCCGAGGAGGCTGGCGCTGGAGAGAAGCGGCCTCAGTATTGAGTGTACCGAGACGAGAGGAGATTCCGTGCAGATCCGAGGTGGTGAAATGGCGGAGCGTCCCGTTTTGGGAATGGCCCAGGAACGCGGCCGAATGATCGATTATTAATCCGACAACCAAGCAGGAGCATCTCACTCCCACCCTTGCCCGCCAGAAGCGCGGTCGAGGATGGTGCACTCGAACAATGGCATCTCACTCCCAACCTTGGCCGCCAAAGACGCGGTCAAGGAGGGGGCACCTGCGGAGTCAAGGATGGGCTGAAAAATAAATGCCGGAGTGGATGCAGATCAGTTGCGACCGCGGAAGCGGGAGATTTCGCGGCGGTCGCGCTTGGAGGGGCGGCCGACGGGAAGGCCGTTGGAGTCGTGGAGCGCTTTTTGTTCGGCGGCGAGTTTGAGGCGGGCTTCCTTGCCGGCTTCGGTTTCGCGGTAGAGGGATTGGGCGACGGCGGCGGGGCCACGAGCCTCTGAGAGGAGGAGGACTTCGACGTCGAAGAGGCCGGCTTCGTTCTTGATGTTGAGGCGGTCGCCGACTCGGACGTCGCGGGAAGGTTTGGCGAGGTGGCCGTTCGATTCAATGCGGCCCATTTCGCAGGATTTTTGGGCGAGGGCCCGGGTTTTGAAGAAGCGGGCGGCCCAGAGCCATTTGTCGATACGGACGGAAAGGCGGGCGGAGTCCATGGGTCTATTGTGCAATAGCGAGAGAACAGGGAACAGGGAACAGGGAACAGGGAACAGGGAACAGGCAGCAGCAAAAGAAAAAGTAGATCCTTCGCTTCGACAGGATGACAACCTTGTGAGTGAACGAAGAACGGCGCTAGTGGGAGTGACCGGCGTGGCTGTGGCCGTGGTGGTCGTGACCGGATTCGGCGGCCATTTCGCTGATGGGGACGACGCAGCCGTCGAGGACTTCGCAGTTGGCGTGCTCGAACTGGATGGTGGTGTGGTGGATGTGGAAGTTCTGCCGAGCCAGGGCATTGATTTTGAGCAGGATGCAGTTGCTTTCGGAGGGTGGAATGTCGTCGATGGTGACGTGGCAGGCGAGCGCGTGGGATTGGGAGCCGAGGCTCCAGACGTGCAGGTCGTGAACGTTCTGGACGCCTTCCACGGCTTCGAGGCCGGAGCGGATCTGGGTGAGCGAGAGGCCGCGCGGGGTGCCTTCGAGGAGGATGTTGAGGGTTTCGCGGACGATGCCGGCGCTGCTCCACAAGATGAGGGCGGCGATGATCATGGAGAGGACGGGGTCGATCCAGTTCTGGCCGGTCCAGAGGATGCCGGCGCCTCCGGCGATGACGGCGGCGGTTGAAAGCGTGTCGCCGGCCATGTGGATGAAGGCGGAGCGGAGGTTGACGTCCTTGGCGACTCCCCAGAGCAGGGCGGCGATGACACCGTTCATGACCACGCCGGCAAGGGCCACCCACATCATCAACTTCGGTTGGACCTGAACCGGCGAACTGAGCCGGTGGATGGCTTCGACGGCGATCCAGATGGAAATGAGGACGAGGGTGGATGCGTTGAG
>Ga0182030_10023545_pt1 | contig 11379 bp, 8 predicted proteins | sample 812S3MmetaG_FD_121299 | JGI IMG/M metagenome (GOLD analysis project Ga0182030, IMG submission 121299) | Permafrost microbial communities from Stordalen Mire, Sweden - 812S3M metaG (Illumina Assembly) | ecosystem: Environmental > Terrestrial > Soil > Wetlands > Permafrost | place: Sweden...
CCGCCGCGCAAATCGAACCGCCGGCAACCTCTCCCCTGGCGTCCGTCGCCCAGAAGTGAAACAGCGGATCTGAATCTCCAAAAAAGCCCCCCGTCGAAACTCCATAGGCACTTGTGCCCGTGCAATAATCTCCGCATCCGTTTGTTAATCTCGGCCATATTTGCGTTTATCGGACTCGTCCCCTCCAAAAAAACTAGTCCATTCGACGGCGACTGGCCGAATCAAGTACCGAGCGATCGTCCCGGATCGCTCGCGGATCGCGCCATGGAGGGCACGGCCGCGGATTGCTACGCCGCGGAGGACGGCCTTGAAGGGTTGTGGCCGGGTGAATCTATAGCGGCGGAATGTCGCCGTTGATCAGGAAAAGGAGATCAGCTATGTCAGTCAATCGAAGCCGGTTGTATCCGGCCATCTTGGCGGTTGCCCTGGGGCTCGGAATTGGGATTGCTCGCGGAGCCGATGCCACGGCCGCTTCACTGGCCGCTTCCAATGATTCCTCCACGCAGTCGATGCAGCAGAAAATCGACCAGCTCGAGGCCAAGGTCGAAGCGCTCGAAGCCAAGCAAACCCAGACGACGGCGGCTTCCGATGCGGCGACGGTTCAGCAGATGCAGGCCGATGCCGACAAGCATAGCCAGCTCCTCGATCCTACGACCGGAACCAGCGGTTATGATCCAGCGACGGGTTTCCACATCAGCAGCGACGACGGAAATTTCTTCCTGCATCCCTGGGCCCTGGCGCAGTTCCGCGGCGTCATTAACGACCGCCAATCAATTTCCACCACCGGGGCCAACGGCGGCACGGTGGTCCCGGCTTCAGGAAGCCCCGAGACCGATGGGTTTGAAATCCATCACGTGTTCCTCGGGCTCAATGGCCACGTTGTTACCCCGAATCTGCAATACTTCCTGGATATCGATGTCCCATCCGGCAACACCGCCACGGCGAATGTTCCAAATAGAGGCGGCGCCGAGACCCTGCAGGATGCATACATGACCTATCGCATCGCTGACGGCTCACCCTGGATAATCAAGGCCGGCCAGTTTGTCGATCCGGTCTGGCACGAATCCAACGTGGATGACGGGCACCTCCTGGCGGGTGACCGGTCTTTGGCTGGCGTGTTGCTCGGTGGAAACACCGGTCTAAATAACGGCGCCGAACGCCTCGAGGGCGTCGGGTTCCAATATCAGACCGAAGAGTTTCACGGCGAATTCGACCTGACCAACGGCTACGGCACCGCCAACTCGCCGTTCTATAACAGCAACCCGGTTGTCAATGGTTCGCCGACAAATTTCGGCTGGTCCGGCCGCACTGAATTTAAGCTGATCGGCGATAACACCGCATGGGATGCGTACAACTCGCTTTCGGCCATGGGCGACAAAACCGATTCGCTCATCGGCGGCTTCGGATTTGAATGGACCGAAGCAGCGAACTTCGACAATATTTTCCTCACCCTCGACGGCCAATACGCCACCGCAAACGGCCTGAGCATCTACGGCGCGTTGCTTGAGGACTATGCCGACTGGTCGGATACGCCCGGCGGCAACAAAGTCCCCAAAGCTAACGCCGGCACCTTTCCAAATTTCGGCGGCATCATCCAGGCTGGTTACATGCTGACTCCACAATGGGAGCCGTTCGTTCGATATGATGTGTCGATCATGAACAGCAAGTTCGCCAACATCCTCGCGTTCGGGGCGAAGAATGCTCCCGTCGCGAACCAGAAGGCGACCGCGAACAGCCACGAATTCACGGCCGGCGTGAATTACTATCTCTTTGGACAGCGAGCCAAGGTGACCGGGGATCTGTCGTTCCTCCCCAACGGATCGCCGATTGACGCCCCGGGCCTGGGCATTCTGGCCAACCAGAACCACTCCGAATGGGTCGGGCGCGTTCAATTTCAGTTGTCCCTCTGATCGGTCCGCATAAATTTGACCTGAAAATCACCGCAGGCTGAGCGCAAACCTCAGCCTGCGGTTTTCACATGCCGATGGGCTAAGAGTTGGAGGTTCGATGCGCTGGAAGCCGTATTTCCTGTCCATATTCTCCACGGTTCTCCCTGCGTCGGCGCTAGCGGCGCCGGCAACTCAGCCTTCGACGCCCGACGCCATGAACCAGAAAATCCGCGACCTGGAGACGCGGATCGATCAGCTCGAATCCAAGCAAAACGCTTCCGCCGCTGAAGATCAGGCAACAATCCGGAAACTGAATGCCGACGCCGAGTCGCATTCCCAGCTTCTGTCCGCCGGCTCTTTCACCTCTTCGTACAATCCGGATGTCGGATTCCTCCTGCAAAGCGAGGACGGAAATTTTGCCATGCATCCCAGCCTGCTGCTCCAGGCGCGGTACGTGGCCGATTACCGCAATCGCATTCTTCCCGGCCAGGGCGGCGTCACCAACAAACAGGGCGACGATACCCAGGACGGTTTTGAACTGACCCGCGCCCGCATATCCCTGGACGGAAATGTTCTCTCGCCGCTCTTCACCTACTATTTTCAGATTGCCCAGGACGCGTCGATGAAACAGGCCACGCTTCTGGATGTCTATGCGATGTATCGCATCGGCACGCAGTCGCCGCTGGCGATCAAGGTGGGGCAGTTCAAGGACCCGGCCTGGCACGAACAGAACCTGCTGGAAAGCCATCTCATGGCGGTGGACCGATCGCTGCTCAGCGCGCTGGTGGGCGGCGGGGAGCTCGATCGCGTGCAGGGCGCGGCGATCATATACGACCAGGATCGCGAACGCGGACAAATCGCCGTCCACGATGGGAATAATGGTCTCAATACACCGTGGTACGGCCCCAGCGGCATCGGCGGCGGTGTCGTTGCCGACGCCGGCATGACTCCCACCAACTGGGGCGCCAGCGGCCGCGGCGAATATCTCCTGATCGGCGACCGCGATCCGAATTTCAACCCCTTTTACGAATACGATCAGTTCAGCGCACGCGGAGCCAAGCAAAATATCCTCGTTACCGGCGGAGGATTCGACTATTCCGAATCCGGCGCCAATAAACTCGTCATGCATACCGTTGATGCCCAGTTCAACTCCACCACCGGCTGGGGACTCTACGGCGCGTATCTCGGTTCATACCGGAATTATTACACCAACCGCGGCGTGAAATCGGGCAGCTATTATGATTCCGGATTCCTCGTCCAGGCGGCTTATCTGGTCACCTCGAAATTCGAACCCTTCATCCGCTATGATTACACGCACCTGGACGGGCACGCCGACCCGGGAATCATTCAGGACAAGGCCAACGAAATCACTCTCGGGGCAAATTATTATCTGCTCGGCAATCAGGCCAAGATCACGCTCGACGGCACCTGGCTCCCCAATGGCGTGCCGACGGACGTAAACTACCTCGACTTCCTGCAAAACAATTCCCACAACGAATTCGTCCTGCGAGCACAGAGGCAATTGTCCCTGTGACCCCCGCGCGGTTATCATTTTCCCCGCATGAGACTGGGGAAATTCAAAATATCCCTCGGCATCCACCGGCGCAGAAATCTGCTCATCATCATTGGCTCCGTAATCCTCGTTATTCTGATCGCCCTGCGCCTTTCGGTGGCCCCGCTGCTCAAACGGGAGCTGATCGCCACTGTTGAAAAGAAGCTCTACGCCAAACTCATCATCGGCGATCTTTCTTACAATCCGCCCTACGGCGTGGTCGCCCATGATTGCCGGCTCGTGCCGCTGGATTCGAGCATCGGTGATCTCCTCGATATCAAAGAGTTGAGCATTCGCCTGGCCTCGCTGCCGCTGTTCGGGGGTCCGCTGGTGGTGGAGGATCTGACGATTGACGGCCCGGCCGTTCATCTGGTCCGCACGGCCAGCGGTTTCGCGGGTGAAACTGGTCTGCTCCGCCCCGAGCCCGAGACGTCCGACCAGCCCAACGATAAGAAGTTTTCCGATCTGCTGCGCCTGCGCCATCTGCTTCTTCAGGACGGACAGGTGGTCTACGAGGACCGCCGCCACGGCGTTAAACCGCCTAGCAGTTGGAACGATTTGGGTTTCGAGATCAACACCTCGCCCATCGGCCCAGCCGATTACGGATTCAACATCAACGGAAACAACACCAGCGCCGCCGATCTGCAGGCCACCGGCTCGTTTAACGTGGACGATCTGACCGCTTCCCTCGATCACTTTTCGCTGACGGCGCGGACAGGGGACCAGGAGATGAGCCAGCTTCCGCCTGAGCTTCAGGAGATTCTCGGCCATTATCACGTCGGCGGCACGCTGGTGTTGGAGGGAAAAGCCCACGCCGATGCCCACAACGCTTCGGCCAATTCCTTTTCATCCACGATCGCGCTGCAAAATGGGACGGCTTTCGTTCCCGAAGCGAGGCTCCGGCTTAACGATCTGCATTTCCGCATCACTTCGGCCGGGGACCAGCAGGGGGCCTCGGTAATCGTGAACAATTTTGCCGCCCGCAGCGGTAATGGGATTTTGGCGCTGAAAGACGGGGCGAGGTGCGATTTCGACGCCCTGCAATGGACCTGGTCGCTGCAAAATCTGGCGGCTTCCCTCACCCGAATTCCGGATTCCCCGGACGCAACCGATGGGCTCAACGTCACGGGATCGGCGCAGATCACCGCCTCTTTGAAAGGTCCGGTCAGTGCGACGGCCGATTTGCGCGATGCGCAGGGAGAGGTTCAGCTTTTTCTTCGCCAGCTCTCGATTCGGCCCCCGACGTTTCCCCTTCCGATTTCCCAAATCGACGGCCCGCCGATTCAGTTGACCCACGGCATGCTTGTGTTGCACGATCTGCAGGCCCGATACGGCCGGGATCAATTTCTGCTTTCTTCGGCGCGAATCTGGTTGGGGCAAATCGCACACGCAAACATCAGATGGTCGGATGTAAACGGCGAATTGATTTTTGATCCGCCCAATTCGAATTATCCATATCCGCTCGACGCGGTCTTCAAAAAAATTCAGCCGGGCGGGGAATACGTATTTTCCAGCCACGGTAACTTCGACCGCGGCAAGCCGGCACCGTTGGATTACGATGTGCTGCTCTCGTGCGACAACGGCACCCTGTCGGTCATGAATCCCCGATTTAATATTTTTCAGATCAAGTTCGATTCCGAGGCGACTCCGAAGGCGGCGACGATTTCGGAATTTGAGTGCCGAACGTTGGATGGAAAGGTGAGCATTCAGGATGCCAGGTTCGGCATGTCGTCGCCAAACGCGTTTTCCCTTAACTTGTTCATCGATCACGTGAGTCTTCCCAAGACGGCGGCACTGGCCTCGCCCGCCAAGGCGAAAGAAATGAATCTGGAGGGGCTGGCGGACGTGCACACATCCGTTTCGGCCGAGACTGGCGGGGGAATCAATGATCTGCTGGATTCCCTTCACGCTGAAGGAGAGTTTGAACTTTATGGCGGAAGTCTCTGGGATATTCCTGCCATGAAAAAGATTATGGCTAGCAGTTCTGTCGCCAGGGCCACTCTCAGCATCGGCCAAGCCGCGGCATTGTTTCGCGTGAACAATCGCGTCATCGAATTGCAGGAGGCCGCCGTCAGCGCGCCGGCCGCCGGAGTGCATGGACATGGAACGATCGGATTCAACGGGAATCTCGATCTATGGGCCATCGTTGCGCTGCTGGGAAATTGGCGCGATCGCCTTCAGCATTCAGACTTCGCATTCCTGGCCGACATCGCGGGTGACGTGCAGAAGACGCTCGACAAGACAACCGAACATCTTCTCTATCAAGAACACGTTTACGGCCCAGCCGGAGACCCAAAGATAGTTACCGAAGCCGGCGGAGACGTAAAAAGCTCGGCTCAGGACGTCACCAGAATGCTCAAGCATTCAGACTCTGACCGCCCGGCGACTCTGCTGAATCAAAATGGAGGAAACTCGCAGTAGAAAGTCTACGCGTCCGCTTTGGCCTGATGATGACGTTCCATCTGGCGCAGGACCGAGAGCAATCCATGCATATGAAGCGGCTTGAGGAAAACGTGGACGTGCGAGGGAGCGACCTTCCGTCGCCATTCGCGAATCTGGGGATCGAGCGAATCACTAAAAACGGCAACCTCGTCCGGCCGTTTGGATTCCGGGAGTTCAATCAGCGACTCGAACATTTCCCGGTTGGCAGAGTTTGATACATCCATCACGAGCAAATCAGTATGGTCGGAATTGATCAACTCCAGCGCATGATCCGGCGACGCGGCGCGCGTTACATCGTGACCCAATTGGCCCAGCAGCCGACGGGTCGGCGTGTCATGCGGATGAGCATCGGCCGAGGGCAACACTACCGCTCGCAATACTGATCGAAGTTGAGCTGTCATACTATTTGGACCTTCCTTGGAATGGCTTACCGAGAAACTCAGTCTATCCATCCGGCCATCACTGAACAAACATTTAGATCGAACTAACCAAATCTTAATGTTAGCGATCAGTAAGGGTTATGCGGATCTTTGCGACGCGCGGATTTGCGCCTCGGCCAGCTCCAGCACGGGCTCAATTTCCAGCCATTCGAGGCAGCTTTGATGAGAGCAGGTCCGGGAATAACACGGGCTGCACGGCAGATTCAGCCGAATGACGCTGTCGAGCCGTCGATATGGCCCCGTTCGCGTAGGATCGGTCGGGCCGTATGGGGCTACCAGAGGAACCCCAAGCGCCGCCGCCATGTGCATCGGACCGGTGTCATTGGCAACAACCAGACACGCCCGCTCCAGCAACGCGACGATTTGCCTCAGGTTGGTCTTTCCCACCAGGTTGAATTTTGCGGGAATTTGCCGTGCAATCTCGGCGTCCGCCGACCCTCCGGCAACAATGGTTTCCAGTCCTAACCGGGCTTTGAGCCTTTCCGCGAGCGCGGCAAATCGCGCGATCGGCCACCGCTTGGTGGGCCAGTTTGTGCCCGGCATCAGGACCGCGTATTTCATCCCCGGCTCGATCAGTTCCGCAATGTACCGCCGGTCCGCGTCATCCACGGCAAAGCAAAATTCAGCCGGCCCTTCCTCACAACCCAGCGCCGAAGCGACTTTCAGATACCGATCGACAGCGTGGTCGCGATCCCATGAGCAATCCACCAGATCGGTATAAAACCAGGGCGCCAGTTCCCGGGCATTGGAAAATCCCACCCGTCTCGGCGCGCCGCAAGCCGCGGAAATCCACGCGCTGCGAAATAATCCCTGTAAGTCGATGACCAGATCGAATTTTCGTCGCCGAAGCTGATAGAGGAATTTGAAAAGATCCCACATCGCCGCCGGGTTGTACCATCCGCCATATCGCCCGCGCTCAAAAGGGATCACCTCATCCAGCATTGGATGCCGCTCGATCAGCGCCGCTCCTGCCGGCGCCACCAGCCAACTGATTTTCGCCGACGGCCAGCGCTTCCGCAGGCGCGGCAACACGGGCAGCGCATGCACGATGTCGCCGATCGCGCTGGGTTTGATGATCAATACCCGCCGCGGAGTATCAAGCGGACCGTTGAGAAGACTGTCGCTCATGCTTCCTGTTCTGTCATCATCGGTGAAAACGGCGCATATCCCCGGCAAAGGGAAAGCGAATCTTCCACCGTGTATTGCGGATGGTCCTTCATGCTCCGCAGCAGCCGCTGGATTCCCAGCGCCTGCCATCGGCGAAAACGAATCCCATCCACATCCACCAGCACGGGGCGGGGACCCAATATTTCATCTTCCTGCACGATCCAGTTGCTCGCCTTGGCGTCGAAATGGGAAAGGCCCAGTTGATCGATCTGTCGCAGAATTTTTCCCGTCCGACGGAAAAATTTATCTCGCTGCTCAGCGGTCATCCGATCGAGATCGGTGTGCGCCAAAACATCGCCCGGCACGCGCTGAAAAATAATCACGCTGTCGGTGATATATCCCCACCGGCGCTTCTGCATCACCAGCAGCGGCCACGCGGTGGGAATATCCCTGGCCACCAGCGTCCATCCCTTGTTCCACGCCCGCCACGATCGGCTTCCTCTGCCGATTTCGTTGAGATACCGATACCAATATCGCCTGAACGGCCGCTTGGCGATGATCGAAATCGCGCGCCCGCCCAGTGTTATTTCGCCCACGAGTACGTCTCCGCTCGCTCCGCGCTTGATGATCGTCAATTGGTCGTGTTCGATCGCGTCCCAAATTTTCGGCCACGCTTTTTGCCAATCGTCCCCAGTGATTTGCAGTTCGCTGGCCGTCGCCCATCGCCGGGGGTATTTGTACTGCTTGAAAAAAATACCGCTCCAGGGTCCGAATCGAAGCAAGCCAAAATAATCGTTGTCCCGTCGCGTGCGTTCGGAAGATTTCCTCCATTGCCGCAGGCTGACTGGATTAATATCCGGCATTCGTCCGCCGGGGCCCAGCTCGTCCCAACCGCGCTGCAATTCCATGCGCGTCGCCACGCCGCGCACGCTGTGCGCCAGCTTCTTCACATGATTGAGCGTCAGCCCCCTGAAGCTCACCGCGTAACCGTCCAAGAGATACAGTTCGCCTTCCCGCAAAAGAATATTCCCCAGGTGCAAATCATCGTGCCCCAGCCCGGCTTTGCCAAGTTGATGCACCATGTCGATGATCTGTTTCACCAGTTGGCGGCGATGGGGAATCGCCTCGCCCTTCATGCCAAGCCCGGTGATATATTGGTCCAGCGAAACCGCCGGTTCGATCGCTTCGAGAATGACCGCATCGCCGACCTGGTCCTCGAGCCTGAACCCGACCAATTGCGCCACCGGGCGCGGCGCCGGCACATTGGCGCGCTGCAGGGCCTGGAGCCGCACGAATTCCCGCCGCGCCGCGCTGCCGCGGAAAAGCCGTTTCAAATCCCACGATCGGCGGGGATAGAATTTCAGGTAATATCCGCGTCCCTCGAATTCGAACCGCCAGACCTGCCGATATCCGCGGTCCTTGACCAGCTTCCCGATCCGCGGCAAATCACGCAATAGTTTTTCCAACGCCTCGGGGGACACGTTAATCAATTTATAAGGGCGGGACGATTATTTGTCTCCCCCAGTGGTAGCCGGCGAGCTTGCTCGCCGAATTTTCCGCTTGTTTAGGACTCCGTCGGCGCAGGCCCGGCCGCCATTTGCAATCCCTCCGCGATTTCAGGAATAATCCCGCGCTGAATGTAAATCGGCCGAATGAATTTGCGAATGCCCGGCAGGATGAACCAGAACCGCACCGAAGCGATCAGACACACCCCGGACATGATCATCAGCGTATACCGAGCCCCCATGTACGGATCGCGCGAAAGGTGCGATGCCAGTGCGCCGGCGATCAGCACGCCGAAGGGCGTCATCCCGATGAACGACACCGCAAAAAAACTCATGACCCGCCCGCGTTTGTCGTCGTCGGTGATGGTTTGCAGGATCGTGTTGGAGGCCGCGAAATTGGTGATCATGCCCCAGCCGCCGAACGGGAGAATCAGCAAGGAAATGGGCAGCAGGTACGAAACCGAAAAAGCCGCTAGCGCCAACGCATAAATCAGGGAGGCCAGGGCGATAATTCGTCCGAGCCCCAACACCGTTTTTCGCGAGGCGAGCCGGATCGCGCCGAGCAGTGCCCCCAATCCGGTGGCGGCGCTGAGGAATCCGTAAATCAGGTCGCCGCGCTGCGCTCCGCCGAAATAGGAACCGAACAGCGGCAGCGTCACCATGATCGCCGGGACGCCGGAAAGCGAAAAAATCGCCAATAGCGCCAGCAGTTCGCGGGCGGGGGGGAAGCCGGCGACGTAGCGCAACCCCTCGATGAATTCATGGAACACCGATTTTGGTTTTCGCGCCGGCCGGGGCTGGATTTTCATCGCCATCAGCGCGGCGATCACCGCGATATAGCTGAACCCATCAAGCAGGAAACACCAGCCCATCCCCACGCCGTGGATCAGCAATCCCGCGGCAGCAGGGCCAATCAACCGGGCGCTGTGAACCATCGTGGAGTTCAGGGCGATGGCGTTGGCCATGTCCTGCCGGTCGGTAACCATTTCCACCACAAACGCCTGCCGCCCCGGGATATCGAAGGCGTTGATCAATCCCTGAAATAGCGCCAGCCCGACCGCCGTTGGCATATTGATCCGATGCGTGAACGAAAGATACGCCAGCCCGAACGATTGCAGCATCGACAACGTCTGCGTCGCCACCAGCAGCTTTTGGCGGTTGAGGCGGTCAACCCACACACCGGCGAGTGTTCCCAGCGCAAAGAGCGGAATCTGCGACGCGAAGAGCACCAGGCTGATAAATAGCGCCTTGCGGTGCGGATCGGTCGTCAGCGTGCTGGCCAGCCAGCCCATCGCGGTATTGGTGAGAAAAGTCCCGATGAGCGAGATGAGCTGCCCGCCAAAAAATAGGCGGTAATTCCTGTGCCGCAAAGCTCGGAAAATCTGCCAGCCATTGTCAGTACTCATCAGTGGCTCAATTTCCCGAATTTCTTAATGAGGCGGCACGAGATATTCCGTCACATACGCATAAATCAGCGAGCAAACCCCCACGATCACGCTTGCCCAAAGCGTGATCTTCAGAATCCGGATTCGATTGGCGATTTCCTTGTCGCGCCATTCGGCCAGGCGGCGGTCGATTTCGTCGAGTTTACGGTCGATCCGGCTCTCGATCTCGTCCAGCTTTTGGTTCAGGTATTGGTCGGCGCTTTTTTTGATGCGATTGCTGATCCCGCCAAACAGGCCGGATTCTTCGATCTCCTCCTTGATCGATGCGGGCTTGGAGGATGTGGAGGCGGAATGGGCATCCGCGTCGTTTGGGTCGGGCAGATACCGATAATCCGATTCGGGAACATTTTCGCCGACGACGGAGGCCACCAATCCCCCCAGCATCGCGCGGCGCTTGCGATTGAGCCGGCTGAAAATTCCTTCCTGTCGCTTGAGTTTTCGGATGATCAGCGGGACGGGATCGCCGTCGCCGATCTCGATCCCCCGAAGCCGCGCCAGAACCACCAAGCCCTGCTGCGATAACCCGGCGAATTTCATCGAGCGGATTCGTGCGATCTCCTGCGCGATCGTCTCGTTGTTGGCGTTGATGGTGATCGGCCTGCGCCCCCAGCGGACGGCGTCGAGCATCGCCTGGCGGTCCATTCCCGCGATCATCTGCCGGCGCTCGTGCACCGCACTGACCAGATGCTGTTGCGATTTATATTGGGTGGAATCCAGGCCCAGGCTCTCGGCAAGATTGACCAATTCGTCCCTGGGCAATTCAGAAAGTTGCCGGCTCGGCGGCCGGGAAAGCGCCGGAGCCGGCGGCGCGGTTGCCGGCAAAGTCAGAACGATCTGCCGGCTCGCGCCGACTGAATCATCGGGTTTTGGCGATTCGTCCGGCATTGATATGAGACCAGGGATCGATCCGCGCCACCAACTGGTGGCCGCGAAGTAAAAGGATCATCACCACCGTGAGCAGAATGCACACCAGCACGTCGCCGCCGAATGTTTTAATCC
>Ga0182030_10023548_pt1 | contig 11377 bp, 9 predicted proteins | sample 812S3MmetaG_FD_121299 | JGI IMG/M metagenome (GOLD analysis project Ga0182030, IMG submission 121299) | Permafrost microbial communities from Stordalen Mire, Sweden - 812S3M metaG (Illumina Assembly) | ecosystem: Environmental > Terrestrial > Soil > Wetlands > Permafrost | place: Sweden...
AAAACAAAGATTTTATAATTTAATATAATATAAGAATATAAATATTAAGTAAAAGTATATATTCAAAATAATATACGTTTTTTAATAGTATTTATATACAAAAAAAAAAAAATTTATAGGATACTTTGTTACAGGTGCGGAAGCGCCATGTGGTGTAAATCATGAATATATTAAGGAATGATGGTGCCCTAGAGGCGTAGATATTCTATATATGGTGCCTAGCGCGTCAGGTGACATACTTGCTTATACAGAATACTTAAATACCTTGATTGTGAGCGAAGCAAGCAAAGTCAAAAGAACCGACTATTATACAGGGATTAGCGTACTTAAGAGGAAACACGAGATGGCGCTGTGAGGCACAGAAGTAAGATACCAGTGGAATTTATCTGATTTAAGGTGGGAGTAGATTTCCCAGGGGGTCATCCTTGATCATGTTGTATTATTCCCTGGTTTTATACAATTGCCCTATTGCCTACGAGTGTAGGGTCGACTTCGGTCTGATTATTCAATATTTACTTTGGTCGTACTTGAGCATCTTTGGTCAGCAAAAAAAAGGCATAAAAGTGAGTATTTCAGGTGTTTCTACCCCTCGCCATCCATCATTGTTCGTAGGCAGTCACTTCTCCAAAGCTGGTAAGTTACAAATGCTTTCCACTTTGCTCTCAATTTCCGACATACATCCAAGGGGACCCTTCCCCACAAAGAGAAGAAGGCTGCCGCCGACGAAGTTGCTTCAAATCGATCATTCCCTTCATTACTCTTATTGATCTACTCGCACTAACTAGTTGTAAAAAATTGAGAGGCTCGACAAAGTAGGGGGGGAGAAGCGAGGGTTGCCAGAGCATCGAACTTGAAGTCGTTGAAGTTGATAGTAAAAATGCCAGACATCCGTACAACACCATTGGCCATTGTCCTACACCAAATTAGCATGATCTTTCCCATACAATTATGCAGGGACATACACTATTCCTAACCCGAAGACGAACAGAAGTGCCATTTTATACTCCATTTGAAACTGTAGAGCTTTGAGCATCGGCAGCCGTGAAATAAGAATAGTGAGGACGGTTGCTACGTCGCTTATCCCTACTGCTGCAAAAGCGATATTCTCATTTTCACAGCTTCCGTCCTTCGTTGCTGGCATCCAGTTCATGGCCTAAGGCTGACAAATTAAGAAACCAGTCAAGTAAGTCATAATCAATTATCCAACACAAAAGCCCAGGATGATGTAAGCTATAATCCAGAATTAGGGAGAAAAAAAATGTGGCGAGCATTTGGCAGATAGTACATTTCACAAGCCCAACTTCCATTGCAAACCAGACTCACGACAGGAGAGTAATTAAGCCTGATAACAGAAGACTGTCAGCATCAAATAATAAAGTTGGATTTTCTAAGTCCTGCACAACTCGAGTCAGGCGAGTGACGTTCTCCGCACTAGTTCGCGGGGACTGGCCTTTTCTCGACTGAAGATCTTGTCTAAAGTAATTTGTTTTAACTACGACATTTCGTGGCAAGATCTCACTCCGTAGAGCACATAGAAATATTCCATTTGACAATTAGGATGTGCGAACACAAGAAATATGTGCATATAATTCCATAAATAGCCTAGGATGTTAGCTTAGAACTCAAGCACATCAGGATCGGGCTCAGGATCTGTGTCTGAGTCTTGAAGCTCTTGAGTATTCCCAAGAGATGTTCTAATAATATCATCTGCTTCAATACAATGCTGGACATCTCGTTGGCAGGAATCGCCATGTATTGTCAACCCCCAGCGGTGTATCTCGTTGATCCATTCCATAAGATTCTGCACACCTACAATGGTGTAACAGCGATTCTTATATACAGACTCCATCGTGCATCCTGTCCATGTTTCCGATGTAGTATCGTTGATACCAAGTGGCTTTTTGGGACGAATGCACCAGACAGTGAATGCCCCTGCTCTGAATGTTATCCCATAATGTCTGACATTGATCAAATGTTTCCCCGTCCAATTCTTGTTCTCCTTCCGCAGGCGTTCCTCTTTCAGCTTAAACCGGTTGTAGAGAGCCATCGAACCGGCAACTGCAACCTGGTTTTCTGCCTCTTCTTCTTTTGAGTCGTCCTTCTTAAATTCAATGCTGATGTAAGGACAGAAGATCTTCGTGAATTTGACGAAGGTCAATTCCTCGACAAGGTTGACGTATTGATTGTTGAAGATCTCGATTGGTATCCAATATGAGGCATCAGGACGGATATCGAAATTGTAGTCTTTCGTTGGAGGCGTGTCGAGGATTGGTGGGGACATCTAAAGCTTTTCTGGTTTTGCTACTAACTGAATCATTTGTTTTGTTCTTTAAGCTTGATTTGGTGTGGCATCTGGATCTCGAACTTTGCTTTTGAGCAGGGCTTGTAAGGCATATTGTGCGTACTCAGCTTCGCATAGACCCCAATCCTTCATATCCTTGTATTGCTCAACAATGTTGGATTTAAAGCGATCGTCTCCTTCTAGCCATACAGTTGTGCTAGCAAGACTGGGAATGTCTTGGTATCGTGCCGGAGGGGAGGTTTGGAAGTGCTGGAAGGCTGATCGGGATAGAGGCTTATTGTCGATAGATATATGTCGAGTGATGAGGATGAGGTCGCGGAATGCGGGATTGTCGAGGGTAATTCCTGCTGATCTGGACGAGAGGGAAGTTGAAGGGGCTCCGTCGGAACCAGGATAGGTAGTTTCTGAGGGCGCAGTCCGTTTACTTTGGCTGGAAGGGCTTTTCGCCTTGGCTTTCGAAGCTCGGGTAGGCTGGATGTAGTTCGACTCCATTACTCTCTGCCATAAGTTGGAGATCTTCTTGGGGTCGGTGGCCGGGATTCTAGGTTTCTTTGCGATGCTGCTGGATCGGTGGGATGTATCTCTAGAAATCTCCTCCGCAGACTTGAAGAACGGAGGAATAGACGATGGTTTCGTAGGATTGAGCGCGGCTTGCATATTTCCACTGACACTGCCTAAGATCCTGCGCATCGATGCCTTAGAATGTTCTGCGCCATTGGGTTGTTTGGCTACGTTCTTGAATGGTCGGTCGCGTTTTGCTCGGGATGACTTCATGGAGAGCAATGATTCAAAGCCATGTGAGAGAGGTATTTGTTGGAAAGGGTCTACAGAAGAACAATTACCTAGGTAGAACGTTGTCCATATGTTCAAGTCAAGGTACTGATGTTGCTGCAGAAACGAAATTGCCGCGCATAGAATCGCGTCCCCCCACCTTCGTCACGTGGAAGACATTCCCTTTCATTCTCTTTTTCAAACTAATTACTGCCTTTGCTTCACACCTTGATAAGCCGCATCTGCCCATGTCAAAGGGTCTTTTGATTCCGTTGATCGAAGTGGATCTGTGAAAGAGTTGTGGACTTGAAAGGAAGTCTATGGCAGGATCTTCTGCATTTTATGCTCTTCAATCACAACGACCGTCAACCAGAATTGTCACTGGCATACAACACAATGGAATATGGCGCGTCGTTGCTTGCTATTGAGACGTGAGCGTCGCACGTTATTTCATAGTGAGTCTTGATAAGCCTTGCGAATGTTTCTGAGGACACAAGACCGAAAAACAGGTGGTGAGAGAATCGGTTGTAGAGCTTCAATTCTGATTGATTGCAGCATCAAGCAATTATTCATTTGTTATTACGAAAAGAAATCAGACAGAACTTTCTTAAAACTCCCAAAAGTGCTATGGTCTGAGTGTAAGTTGTTAAAATGATTCTCATTCCCTGTATGTCCTCCATTCCGTTTCCAGATTCTTCGGCTGCTGATGAACACTATCCATTTCCGCATACTTCATGGTTTCTTGTTTCAATAAATTCTGCGATTGACTCAAATCGAGCGGTGGTCAGGTCAATTAGCGGTGGCAAAATGTTTCAGGCCCGTCACTGCTTTCGCGTCTAGTTCGATCGTCGTGAAATAGCAATCTTCGCAAATGGCGTATTCGGTAGTCCCCGCGATACGAAAAAACTTCTGAGGCAAGGTAGTCGGAACATCTTCGAGGCAAGCTTGCACATGCGCCAGCGGTCGAATATCAATGTCACTGGCTTCCTCAGTAGCAGTCTCACAACTCCGCAACTTCTCGAGGCACCTCAAGCTGCGAGCAGCCGAAATTTTGGGTACCAAATCACACATGGCCCTAGCAGGCGTCGCTGAAACCTTCTTGAAAGCCTTCAAAATAGGGGCGGAAATATTCTTGATCTGGAAGCAACAGCCTCCACAAATGGTCTACTGCCATAACGCTGACAGAAGAAAAAATCATAGGAGGCTGGAATTACCATATAGGTGCTGCAATTGTTGCAGGATCAAGAATACCCGGGGCACGTCAACATCATAACGGGAAGCGAGGAGTTGGGCTATGAACTTATATAAACCGATCAATTAATCGATCAATCAATGGATCTGCAATATGATTCCCTTGTTCAAATGATATTTCCATATTGCGATGACGGAGTATGACCCTCAGCAATGGTTGTTAATTTTAAGTTGAACAAAAGAGTTGGGCTTTCAATCTACATTTGTTTATATCGTGTGCCTCACATAACAAATCCAACCACTGTTAGGCTTCTCCCCAAAGTCTTCAAGTGTCATCTTCCTCCAAAACCGCCCCACCATTGCCAGAGTCGTCCAACAATTGCCCCTCCAATCCCTCCATTTCCTTCTCCATAGCCTCGCTATTATCCGACCGCTTTGCCGTCTCAAAATCAATAAGAACAGCGCCCCTTTCCGAGATCAAAAAGTTATGCTTGTTCAAATCCCCATGAAGGATGCTCAAGCCATGCAACTCTCTAACGATAACCTTGCAAGCAGGAAGGTCTGAGATAGTAGCGTGGTAGCCTTCAATATATTCGATAAGGAATCCGATGACCCGGCCATCTTCAGTCAAGTACCCTAAGAACTCTGGGCCGATATTGTGGCCATCTATCCATGAATATGCTCGAGTCTCAGCGATATAGTACCCGATCTCCCAATGGAATCTTGCAAATTTGGCAACTATTGGCTTTTCGAAGTGCGGAGAAGATGCCATGTAGACATTTGATCTGAGTCGCTCTCCGATTTGAAAAGATAGGTACTCATAGGACTTTGGATACCACAGAGGACTGATTGAAGGAAGAGTTCTCTTGATAATCTCTGAGAAGAATGGCGTCGGATTTCCCACTGTTTGCGAGATGCGGCCACAGTTCCAGTCGCCTTCGGGAAATGGCGGCAGCTTTTCTACCAGGATTGGCGGGAAGCATAGATCATCGACTTCGAATATTCCTGAGTCGATAGTAATATATTTGAAGTGCTTTCTGTTCACCAGGATTCTGTAATAGCTAGGTGTCTTATCCTCGGGATCAATTTCTTGATTCAAAATCTCGATCTGAGTAGGATACATTTGGCGGGAGTGATGCTTGTGATACAAACCAAAGAAGGTTTTCATAATAAGCTTGACTTGGCTTACTTTTGTTTTGGGTATGTTGCAAATATGTGAGCCTATTGCTATATTAGGAAAGGTTTGATTATATCCCTGCTAGCTATGACTAACCGCCGTACCATGCCCGCTAGATAAAACACCACGACAGTAGCCAGTTGATCCCTTCTGAGTTTCGCCTGATTTTACATGTTGGAATCTATGTGCAGTTTCTCTCTCTGCTTGTACGCGCGCGCGAGATTCAAATTGTGACCTGCAAATATACGCTGCTCATGAACTTTCTCGAGGTCAGACCTAAGGCGTTCCAAGTATATAATGGTTCTCACGCACTCTAAAGTCTGATCATTATTAACCTACAGAAGTTGTCCATACACATCTCTTATCTCGAACCAAAAATTTACCAAGTACGTACTTTTGATTCGCGTCAAAAGAATTTAAAAAAGTCTGACTTTCTAAGGATTCCATCGGCAAATTCGCATCTCGTTCTTCCCTCGAGTTACAGTATATCCTTTCACTTGAAAGGTCGGGTAATTATTTCAAGTCAACTTCCAGTTTTATGATACTCCGCTTAGACAAACCTCAGTATCAACCATGTGTAAACAGATGTATATCAAATATACCTGCGGCTGCGAGAAAAATACCGAATATAAACAATGCGCGGCACGCATTGGTACCAACGTCAAATGCAAGCCGTTACCAAAGGAGAAGGAGAAGGACTCGGCTCACATGTGTGCAACTCACATGACAAACCCTGGCAAAGATGAGATGCACCGTTAAGACGCATTGAGGGTATTTGAAGCCGTGCAAGACAGCTTTTATCATATGGAGGGGGTCATGGGACAGTTGTATCAAGCTTTTAGATATCAGAACAGGGATGCTAGCGGGGCCAGCATAGTCATAGACATAATATACAATAACAGGAAATCGTTCGATTTCTTTAGATACTGTGAAGGTGTAATTGTCTCAAAATTTGAAATTGCTGAGAAATCCCAAGAATTTAACATCGGAATTATCATGATTCCTATCAGTAGGAATATATCTTGGCACCAATTTTCTCCCTATCTGAGATACCTCGCACTTCTGAAAGTGTTCTATATATCTAGCAGCAGAGTAGACAGTATTCCAATCGTAATATCCGCGTCTCTCATCTCGAGGTCCGAGGCGACATGCTTGGCATGACACTCCCCAATCAAGCTTTCCAGTCCTTCGATCTAGAAAAGGGAGTCTAACCATGGCCATAAAGCGATATGGGTTCTGCCCATGACGATCGGATTGTTGCAGAAACTGATGTGAGGCAGGAGGCTGGGAAAGCTGTGCTGGTTGCGGAACAGACCTCCTCCCTAGTCGCCTTGGTCTTGGATGTGAGGCCTTTGGCGCTTGCTGCTGCATAGATCCAGCTGCAGCTGCTGAGAATATGCGCACCAACGATATTCGCTTTTGATATGTTCTTTCACTCTCGGTGTATTGCCCCGGGACGCTCAATAACGTCGGTAACGTACGCATTGTCTTTGAATTCAGACCGAATTCACTCTTGGCCGAAGGTTTTGTAATAGACAACAGGTTATCAGAATAGGCTACGCATGTGATGCAGTGTCGATAACCGGTAAACATGTCGAGGAATGGTCCAAATTGTCCGCAACTAAGACAGGCTTGGGTGCAGAGTGCGGCGAAGATATCTTGGGCCGTAAAGTGCACAGCCATATGCGTGGAGAGCAACGCACGTAATGCATCGGGAGAGTGCTGGACTATTGCATTGTATGGTGGGAAGCCGTCAAGAAGAGCACGAGCGCGCCAGCTAATAGCTCTAAAGTCCGTCAGACTTTGTAAGTCAAGTACATTGAAAATCGAATGGATGATCTCTGATGGGAGGGCTTCTAAATCCCCGATGTTAGAAAGAGAAGCAGTGGATTTCGCCTCCAAAAATGTGCGTTGCTGGAGTCGGCCATTGTCAAGTGGACAATGTCTCTGGAGGGATTGAAGTTGAATCGTCATTCGGGTCAGTTCAGGGCGCGACCAGGTCAGGAGGCGGAATTCGTCCGTAGTCAAGCTTGTAGGCGAAGCCATCCATATATAGTGATTTCTGAAGAGATATTGGATCGGCAGTGAGATAGAGATCGGTTTAGTCAAAGAGGAAGAAGTAAAGTTGGAAGTGGAGGTAGATACGTGAGAACGCGACTTTTATGAACGCGTTGAAAGCGACAGCAGGCCCGTGCACATACCTTACTTAATATAGCAAATATTAATCTCTAATATTAACATATTTCTCTTTACTTCTATAGTCAAATCTTGTTATACTAAGAAAATTTCCCAAGAGGTAATATTCCAATAAAGTAAGGCTCTAATACAATAAATATCTACTAAATAAATTTGAGATTCAAAAGAATTTATTAATGAAAAAAAATTAATTATTTTTCAAATAATTTTCTTTTAAATTAATCTTTATTTTAATCTCTATAGAGTAATTGTTCATATATTATAGTATTTATATAAATGAAGTAAAAATAATTCTATGTGTAGTATGATAATTAGTGAGTTCTGATTATTATCTACTAATCAATTCTTATTACTATAGAAATTAATTAATCAATCAATTAATAATCACTCGGCTAAAACACACTGATAAATGGAGTATATGTGGAGTTGAATTTGATCAGAGAGTGGATTAAAAAGGTGAATTGCAAATTTGCTGGTGCGTAGGCAGAAAATTGATGCAATTCACGATTTTCCAAGTTTTGGTTGTGCAGTAGAGTTTACTCACGTGACATGCTTGGGTGTAGAAAATGGAATCCTCGCTCAATAAACCCTATCTACGTTACATCTAAGCTCTTACTTCAAGTAAGGAGGTCCCGGCCCCCTCAATTGTGGAATCCTATAAGAAAGAAACTTAGGAAGCACTTCCACTACAACCGGATTTACACCAACAGATTTGCCGCCGTCGTCCAACTGGAAAGCATTTAAGAGCATTCCCAACTTTACAGCGAAATTGATCAGCTCAAGGTTTGCCTCAACCACCTTTCTAATATTGATAGGTACACCTGCAAAGATTTCCTGCCAAAACCCCCTTTCCGCGTCTTCGAATTCAGGCGGCATGTAGAATTTCCCCTCACTGAATTCCCCCGCCAGAGTATGGATCCTGGAAAAACCCATACCGAAAGGGAGGATATTTGCAAGCTCCCAGTCAATTATTCCCGACACGTTACATTCATCGTCTACTAGGATGTTCACCTCGTTGAGATCAAAATGCGAGAGAAAAAGTGGGAGAACTTTGAGCTGGTCGATACGCTGCAGCATGTCTTTGGCTTCTTCGTGGAAAGGTTGGATATTTGGGTCCGGTGATGCGAGTAGAATTTTGAGATGTGATTTTATTTGCGTCTCAACTCAGCCTTCTGCAGCGGTTCCGAATTCTCGGGTCCCAAAAAATGGGTACGACTATTTGGGGCGATAGGCACCAAGGCAGCAACGCATCGTTTCCCAAACGCCCCTCGCTCTGAACCAATACTAGTATTCCCAGCATAGTATTGTGCATGAGATAGTCCTGAGCTGTCTTCACCCCATCGGCGATCCATTGCTATGAAACTGAATAGCCAACATAGAACTACCCTGCTCTAGTCTCCATGTTCCAAACAAGACCAGAGGCATTGAATACATTGTACATGGTATTGATCCAGTTCAAGATATCCCCTTATATCACTTTTGCTGTCTTGTCCTCGATGGTCATTCGCGACAGAAGATCTGCTACCCTATCGTCGACACTGGCATCTGGGTTCTTGTAAAGAGGGGTAGAATTCGTATTTTGCGCAAGAGAGGTAGGGAGGAACAGCGCTGTCGCGATGGCACGAGGAATCTTCGTTCTTATTAGACGAGGCCACGGATGGTGCTGTGATGCTTGTGGTAAGCTTTCCTTCGTGCATAGATTGACAGATCTTGAAGGAGTTCAATTGCGTGCCATAGACAGGCATCTTATACCCCTCGGGTCTGGATAATATGCGCTGATCCCCCCTATACTTCGAATGATCTCCTGAGAATCTCATAAAAGCTCTACATATGGTTTAGCTTCTTCAATTGGTCGTCGGTCGAGGCATTTGAAGGGCCAGCTTCCGTGAGGCTATCTCAAGCTGCGGAAATTTTGTGGGGTCGATGGTTCCTCGCCAGCATCGCATGTCTGAGGCATCATGTTCGATTGCGCCGGAGCATTGTTGTTCTGTAAGCTCGGGTTTTCTTACCAATGAAAAGTGCAGAGGAGCAAGGCATCGAGAAATGTGAGTGGTGAAAAGAATGGAGCTTTACGAGGGGTTCTGCAAGGTCCCCGGAACAATATTACAGCGACCAGCTTTACTCCCTCGAGCCTTCAGAAAACATTCCTCATCACCAGAAGCAAGTTAACTAAATGAGTCTCAAAACACCAAATTCCTTCCTCGCAAGCTTTATGTTCTATTATTTTTTCGGAGTCCTCGCGATAGCATCACCGGTGCGTAAAAATGGGTTACAGCAGTATACATTTGCAGATGTAAGTGCTTCTCACGCAAAGGCTTCAAGGTTCGTGGTGCGAAAGTCGTCTGCTAACTCGCGTATTACGCAGATTGTTCCCACAACAGATCTGCAGTGGTTCCCTTGTGATGAGGTATACTTTTGCGCAATGCTTCAAGTAAGAACGGTCTCTTTACCAGTCTTTTAGCCACTTACCAAGCAATGAAGGTTCCATTGGACTACTCGAAGCCAAACGGAAGCCAAGCAGCTGTCCCGCTCATTAAGCTCGCCGCCATTATCAATGATACGACTGGGCCATACAAGGGAATAATACTCACAAATCCTGGTGGCCCTGGGGACTCCGGGGTCAACTCCATCCTTACCTATGGCGACGTTCTGCAATCTGTTATCGGCACGAATTACGACATTGTCGCCTTCGACCCGCGAGGAATTGGTAATAGTATTCCACTCGCCAATTGCTCTGCTACACAATCCTCCTCTCGTCGCTCACTTACACTTTCCGGCCCAGACTTCGCTCCGTCTTTCTACAACAACACTCTCTCAGCCGCGATCAAAACCGCACAAGCATGTCAAATTGCTATCGGAGGAGAGAACGATGCAGGTCCACACATGACAACTACCGTCAATGTCCGAGACATGGTCAGCATTGCAAATGCATTCGCACAGACAGAAGAAGGCAAAAGTATCGCTAATGCAACGCTCGTCAACTATTGGGGTTTCAGCTATGGCACCTACATTGGACAAGTATTCGCATCCATATTTCCTGATCGAGTTGGCCGCTTTGTCATTGATGGAGTCGTCGACGCCGATACCTGGGTAGCAGGACTTGGCACTAGGAGTATTCTCTTCACAGATGAAGCGTTTACAAGCTTTCTCGAGTTCTGCCATCTTGCTGGTTCTTCCACCTGCTCTTTTTACACTGGTAATTCTACCAACGACATACGCCACAGATTCGAAAAAGTACTATGGGCTTTCAATGGTCCTCGAGCTGAGGCCAGGAATCAGGCAGACGCTTCGCTTGTCGAAATCTACCTGGAGACATTCAAGACCCTGTTATTTCAGTCCACATATTACCCTATCGCCTTCTATCCCATTTTATCGGATGCTTTGCTTCTTTTCGAAGCCGCAACTACCAACTTCACCGCGGATACACTAATCAATATCAGTACACAAATTGAAGAGCAGCTTGCAAATGTCAAAAATGTAATCGTGACACAACCAGCATTGGCTGAATGGTTCCCTGCTGTCTACTGCTCTGATGGGGATGGTTTAGCCAATGGAGAAACGTTGGAACAGTTTCAGCCATATATTGAGACTCTAAGGAGTCAGAGTGTGATAGCCGGAGATCTTTGGGCAGCGCAGCGTGTTCAATGTAGCGTTTGGTCGATCAGGAGCAACGATAGATTCTCGGGTCCGTTCGGAGGGAACACCAAGACACCCATTCTGTTTGTGAGTAATACAGTAGA
>Ga0182030_10023552_pt1 | contig 11377 bp, 14 predicted proteins | sample 812S3MmetaG_FD_121299 | JGI IMG/M metagenome (GOLD analysis project Ga0182030, IMG submission 121299) | Permafrost microbial communities from Stordalen Mire, Sweden - 812S3M metaG (Illumina Assembly) | ecosystem: Environmental > Terrestrial > Soil > Wetlands > Permafrost | place: Sweden...
GCACAGCCGCGTGGCACGGCAGATCATGGGGGAAAAGAAGGAGGACGAAGATGAAGCCTGAAAGCGGCCTTTTCTTATCGAACCCTTTCAAACCCTCGGGTTTTGGTTCGATTTTCTCTAAGTTCTTTGTTTTGTTGGCGTCCCCGACGGGATTTGAACCCGTGTTATCGCCGTGAAAGACGTGGCCCAACTCGCAGTACTAACGAATCGCTGAGAATCAGAATGCATCGGAACGAATCCCAGCAACATTAACAAACGCGCTAAGCGCTCCGCAATTGAGATACACCGAAATCGCGCGTCGCATGCAACTCGATCGTTTGCTTCCATCCTGGAGCTTAGGGCCGTACGGAGCCTCTGGAAAGTCGGCCCGTGAACAATCACGATGGATCTTGCTGGAATTGATACTCGGCGGATTTGGCGCGAATCTAGAATCAATTTCTGGCGACATCGGCGTTTCGGGACCGATCGCGATTTAAGCTCCGGTCTGTCGGGATCGGTGAAGTATTCGGTCCCTAAGTGCTAGGAGCGGGGCACCCTCAGTTGAATTATTTGCCTCGATATCGTGTAGACCCGCGGTTTGTTTAGTTCACTGGCTTAACGCCAAGAGCTGGTGGCTGCTTCCCGAGCCCTGGCGATGCAGTCCCTCAACAATCCGTTTCTGGGCGTCGATTTGCTGCCATTTGACGGCGATGTCCTGAAGCGTTTGCCCCCAAAACAAGACTTTCTTAGCGGCGTCTTCGATTGTGAAGAACCCGCCATCATTTTTCGGTGGTCGCACAAAGAGGTGAAGATTGTCGGCCATGGAAGTGCCGGGCTTGTAATAGGATGCATTCGCCACAGGGCTGGTGTCGTTCGGTGAGGGTGCAATTTCAGGTTGTCTGCGTGTATTGGACCAGTTCTTATTCAGCGCGGCAAGCTCTTGAATAAGATCTGCTGGAAAATGGCCAACGGCTATGTTTGCCTCTATAAGAGAAACATGCCCGTATACGGACTCGTCTTTGTCCGGCATGCCAAACACAACTCGTGAGACTTTGGCATTGATCAAACGAGTGGCGCATGCTGTCTTATTTGGCGAGTTTCTTTTGGAACAAGGCTCCAGCGTCGTGTAGACGGTACAGCCGCTGATATCAACTCGGTCTACGTCATCATTGATCTTCTTAAGAGCGCAGAACTCGGCATGCCTCCCCGCTCCCGTCTCGCCGCGGAATCCAGTAGCAAGAATCGCGCTCTCTTTTACGACCACAGCGCCGACCTGCGGATGCAGTTCACCGTCACCTTCCGCGATGCTTTTCCTCGCTTCCGCCACTGCCATTTCGCAGAATTTCCGATCGAATGTCGTCTGCGCAAACTCCAATCCAGCACCCGTTAGATGGATATCCGCAAGAAACTCATCTGGAATCGCCTTGTTCTTGAGCTTCGTGAGGTGCCCACTGGCGATGGCTGTTTTGAACATACTGAGCTGCATCGTGTCTTGAATTGCATGGGCGTCGAGGTTGTCGTCAATAGTATGGCCGCCGCGGAAAAAGTTCAAGAAATCAGCGTAAGTGGTCACCGGAACTTGTGTTATCTGCGGATAGATGGGCAGCTTTTGGGTGATGAGCATGTGGTCGACTCCAGAATCCGACTCGGTTTACGGAAGCTCAAACCATTTTACGTGGGCCTCTGCCCCATTGATCGGATGACGCAAGTGTCGGCAATTACCCTATGAGCCTACCAAGTGATTTTGCTTGGATCGAAATCCGGCCCCGCGATCTTCACCTTTAGTTCTGTCACTTCTCGCGTCTCAAGATCAAAGTGGTGCCCCCTGATGTAGTGATGGCCGATGTATTCCCTTGTTATCGGTATCTTGTACGGAACGCTGTTGAATAGCGCGAGCTGTACCTCAAGTGTCCGATCTGAAGGCCGTCCTTCAAGCGTCAACACATGCCCTTCGGTTCCGCGTTGTCCCGTGATTATCTCCTGAGCGATGATCGGCTTTTGCTTTACGAATACACGGCCTGTCTCAACTCCAACGTCATTGCGAATGAATTCGCGCATATCGTTAAATTCCCTTGAAATCGCAAACGTCTCTCCGCATGTCAGCGCCATGTAGTTAAAGGCGATCTTGCAAAGACATCTCGCGACGACCCGGCTCATCTGATACTCAACTTCGAGTATGATCTGACCGCCATCATCGTTAAACGGCGGTTTCATTGTTCCCCCATGGAGAAAGGTTGGACACACTGCGACCAGCTTCCGGACCAGCCGTTCGACATCGGCGAAGGTCCGGCCACCGACGATCCGGAACTCGCTCCCTTTCGGGAATTGCCGCCCGAATTCAACGCTCAGGTCGCGCTCAAGGCACCATTGGAACGGCTCGGAAGCATCACGTCTGGCTCCCACTTGAGGCAGTAGTTCCGTCTCTCGTTTCCCGCCCTTGTTTGTTCGAATTGCCGTTCGTGCGCCCTTCCAGTCATCTCCTTCGGCAACGGTCGGTGTGACGCCCTTTGTGCCAACGCCACCAACGACACCTTTGAGTCCAAACTGGAGACGGAGCGCGCCCTCGATACTCTGGTTCAACATCGGCCATTCCAGCTTGCTTCCAAAGTAGCCGTTACAGACACTGCATACACAATTAAGTGTCAAGTCCGGAGTGAACACGCCGAAACTCTGCGGGATTACATGTTCTCGCGGCACTTTGGCAGGCAACTCAGACCGGCAATAGATGCAGATGTCCATAGGTAGTGTTCCTTTTGGGCAGAATATAGACCCCCCTCTTTTCACGCTTTCGTCGGACGGCCGCAGCCTCTGGCCTTTGGCGACCGGGTTGCTACAACTCGGTCTTTATAAGTCGGCAGGTGTCCTTGAATATCTCAGATACGCCGATGAGGGCAGACGACGTAGCGCGGCGGCGCTTTCAAGAGGCGTTTCTGATTGGCGCCCTTGGGGGCCAACCGCTCAAGCTCTCCCTATTCTCCGCCGGAATCGTGCGACCAACTCTCGCTCAATTCTGATTTGAGTTTCTCAATTTCCGGCCCTATGATTTGCCCTTTAAGAGCTAACCACACCTTCCTCGGCAGTTTCTTGCTGAGGCCCTTGGACCCAAAATACTCTGGTCGTACGTAGGCCCCATCCCACCGATAGGCATATATGTATGGACCATTCACGTACACCTTCTCCGCTCGTTTTGTTGTTCGCTTCAGTTCCGCCCGGAATAGCCGATTCTTATAACCGAAGGAGGCCACCACGTTGACGGCGAAGCGAGTAGGGCAGTCTTGGTCAAGGGGCGGCTTGCGCTGGCGCCCTGCCAGCCTCTTAGCCATTCGCTTAACAGTCTCAAGCTGTGCAATGTTGCAGGACCTCAGCTTGTCCTGCAGCCCTGGGGCGAGTTTTCCTTCGGGCCGTCCCGCCCTCCGCTCTAGTCTAGCAGTTTCCAAATCTCGTTGATGTCTTGCCAGGATTTCACTTATCCGATCAGAGGAAAAGCTGATTTCGCTAACTCCATCGTCTTCTCTTTCAAGTGTAAGTTTTTGATTTGCGTCCATTTGATGTTCTCCAAATCATTCATAATAGATAGTTTACATATAGTTTATGGTATCGCCATATCATAAAACGAGCGTTTTTTCTTTAGGATCACGAAACTCATGCCAAAACCCGAGCGCTAAGGTTGCAACTGGAACGGCAATTTCAACGACCTGCTTCATTTCCGCAATGTTCATAGTGTTATCCAACCATTTCAATGATACACCTGTCTTGCTACCTGCAACCGATTCCTTGAGCTAGGGGTCTATTTTCGTTTGCGCAAATGACGTTTATGAGGTATCTCTGTGATCGTGTGCCATGAACCTCCGCAAATTGACAGGCGGCTTCGTGTCTCGCCAGCAGCGAAGCTGGGCGCGTAGCCGTCCAAATCGATAGTTCCCTATACGTCGGCTAGTGTCCGGAATTCAGAGTTCGAACGGGAGCCGAACGATTTTCTGTCCAATGGGCGTTTATCAGGACCGAACCGGTTGTTCTTATGTAAAGTGCCGTCGATGAGTGCTTTGGCCTGTTAACCGGCCGAGGGTCGCCGCTTCAAAGCAGGGGTGCGGACCAACACTGGCAAGGACGGCTAAACAAGGGTCCCGCCGGAAGTACGGCCCTGACTTCATCAAGAGACATCCGGTGCCCGAAGCGGCGGTGATATGAGTTCACTAAACACGCGATTACACACATCCCCACGGCATGACGACAGCTAAGCGCACGGGCGTTAGCGCGCGTCGAGTGACGATCCTCGACTTTCATGGAGGGAGTAGACGAAGACGGGGCCAAGCAGGATAGCCGTGGTCACGCGTTCGTTCCCTAAATAGAGTTCGCTAGCATTTGATGTTCAGTACAGAGAGAGGCTTATCGGTGATGGATCAGGCAATCTTTCGGCGGGCAATCATGCGCTGTGCTGTGGTCGCAATCTCCCACGCACGAGCGGAGCAAAGAGCGGCGGGAAGCTCGAAGCGGCGGCGGGATTCGAGCATCGTAATCACGTCGTCGATGCGGATACCCTCGATAAGCCAGAGACGAGCCGAAGCCATGTCTACGGTGCGCTGCGCGTAGTAAAGCGGGTTGGGCTTGTCGGAGCGGCGCGAAGCCAGCTCCCGCGTCAGCTTCACAGCGTCTTTGCCATGAGCAAGTTCATGGGAAACCCAAGCCCAGTCGCTCTCCGAATTGCTGTGCTTTCCGGGCTGCTTCCGTGGCGGAATGGCATGGTCGAAGAGCACGGCATCGACCGCCGCAACATCGAGCCGGAAGTCGGCGGGAGTCCAGACGGAATCGCAAAGATAATCGACGGCGACACGGTGCGAGGGATTGTACTTGTGATTCAGGAAACCGGGGATGCGAAGTACCCGGTTGCAGTCGGTGCAAGCGGGATCGCCACCGAAAGCGATGGCAAGCAGTTTTAGCGTCTGTTCCTGACACGCAAAGTCGAAGCCATCGACGCGCCATAGAACCTGATACTTGCCGGGTGACGTGGACAGGATCACGGTCGGCGTGGGCACAGCATCCGATGCTAGTAGCGCGGCGAGGCGGGCGTCCCCATCGGTGTCGATGTCTATATATAGATGGCGAACGGATGCGATGCTCTCTTTTGTCCGCTTCCGGCTGCCGGCTCGGAGCGGATTGGCAGCGACATAGACGTTTGCGCCTCCGTGGTTTTCGTGGGCGAGCCAACGGAGATAAGTCGGCGCAAATACCTGTTCCAGCCGAACGATTCGCTGGGTCGGACGTTCGGCGTTGTCCCTGCGGAGCAGGAGAGCAATGCTGTCGCCTACAGCGAAGCAACGGGAGAGGAAGTCGGCGGCGGTTTGGTTCATCGTTACACCTCTGAAAGAAATGCGATGGAAGTCCGGTACTGGCTGGGCCTCCATCGCGGCGAGGACAACCCCTAGAAGGGGATGTCCTCGGACTGTTCCGGCTCGTTCTCCAGGTCTTCCGGGGCGGCTTTCTCCGCCCGGTCGAGTTTGAGGATCGAAGTAACCCGAACGCTGTCGGAGCGTACCGGCTTCTTTGCCTTCTTGGGCGTGTACTCGGTATGGCGAATCTCACCCTCAAGCTGGATATGCGCCCTTCTGGAGCGTGGCCGCGAACTCGCCGAACTTGCCGAAGACGATGCAGCGATGCCATTCGGTATGCGAGATGTACTCGCCGGACTCTTTGTTTTTGTAGGAAGTCTTGGTGGCGAGGGAGAACGTGGTGAACTTCTGGTCGTTCTTGCCGGTGCGAACTTCTGCGTCGTTGCCGAGGAAGCCCATGAGGATTGCCTTGTTCTGGTACATGATTTGTCTCCGTTTTTGAATTCCCGATCTTGCTCGGGTCACACCCGGCGAAGCCTAGCGAGTGGGGCCGACTCCCAAGTGCCAAGGGTGCATTTTCTGGAGCGGGGACCCAGGCGTATTCCAGCTTGGGGGAGGAGTCCAGAAAAAGCAGAACCCGCCGTGCCGCAGGGCGTAGGTTTGCCCCCGAAGCAGTGACCGAGTAAAGAAGCGGGATTCGTGGTTGGGGACACACGGCTGAGCAATGAACTCATCCGCTTCCCGCCGATGCAATCCACCGGCAATCCAGATTCACTTTCCCCGTCCAGACCTTCGCCGAAGAGCCGCATATCGCAACCGCATTCGCGTGTCTTCTGTTCGACGCGGTCACGCTCAAATGCACATCTTCCGCTTGAGGGCTTGTTCGTCACACTGAGACCAAGAAGATCCATTGCATAGCTCCGATTCGTTCGGTTCAATCCGCAAGCTCAGGCCGCCAGCCGCGCACGATGGACTGGAATTCAGCATTGAAGCCGAGAGCGTCAGGATAGGCGTTCGCACGAGCGACGTAGCCGAAGACAATCACCATGTCATCGGCAATCGAACGGTCAACACCCCATAGGTCGGTAAAGTCAAAGCCTCCGCAACTGCCAGCGTTCCACCATGCCAGTAGAAAATCAGCGACTCGCCGTGCCTGCCCGGTATCGCTTTGGGCAATCGCAATCAGACGTTCCAGAGATTCCTTCTGTTCCGTTGTCATAGCTGCTGCTCCTTTCAAGCGACACCCGCCGAAAGACGATAGATGTCCTCGGTCTGGAAAGACTGCTCCGAGTGGTTGTATCCAGCGACGTGGATCAATTCGCGGACGCGGCGTTTGCCAGCGTCGTCACGCTCGCAATACAGAACGAAGTCGATGGCCTCTGCTGTCTCGGAACGCACGAAGGCGTGATTGAGATTTGGCCTCGCACTCAAGGCCAAATCGGATAGCCGATTGAGAGCGTCCCACGCGGACTTTGCGTGGATGGTTGAGAGCGTTCCGCCGTGGCCTGTGTTCATAGCTTGCAAGAGGTCATAGCCGCACGCGTCGCGTATCTCGCCCATGATGATGCGGTCGGGACGGTGGCGTAGGGCGGCGGCCAAGAGCTGACTTGGCGTGATGGGAACCTGGCCGGGAATGGCTTCGACAGCCTCCCAACGGATGGCGTTGGGATGCGCTACCTTTAGCTCCGCTGGCTGCTCAATGACGATCAACCGTTCGTGCAATGGAACATGGTCGAGCAAGGCTTTCATCAATGTGGTTTTGCCACTGCCTGTTCCGCCGCTAATGATGCCGTTCTTTCTCTGTCCAACCAGCCGCACGACTGTATCTCGAACCCGCTCCGGCAAGCTGCCCGAAGCAATGAGTTCGTCGGACGTATACCAGCGGTTGAATTTTCGGATGGTCATGGTGATGCCGTTGACCGATGCTGGCGGTCCTACGACGGCAACACGCGAGCCATCGGGTAGCCGCGTGTTGAGGATCGGGTTCTGATCGGAGAGGTTCTGGCCAAGCTTCCGGGCAATCTGTTGGGTCGCAGCCAGCAGCGTATCGGTCGTCAGTGCGCTTGCCAGCGGGATGTGCTCTACGATCCCGTTGCGATCGGCAAACACACCCGTCGTCCCATTAATCATGAGGTCGGAGATGGTATTGTCGAGGATGAGCCTCTGCATCTCTTCGGGGAAGAAGCCGAGCACGAGATCCCAGCTCATCGGACAGCCTCAATCGGACGGGGGCTGGCAGAGAGTCCGGGAAGAGGCGCGGCAGGATCAATCGGCTCTACCGACAACCGATTTTCATGGAACTCGGTGATGGTGAGACCCAGCGGATTGATCGTCTCGAACTGAGGAAAGGTCTGTGCGGCGAGACTCACTTGTGCCGGGTTGAGGTAGTAAGTCACGGACAGCACCCAGTGCTCTTTACGGGGCTGGCGGGAGTTACGAGGGGAGTATATCTTCGTGATGTTCACGAGTGCCGTACCGCGTGCCATAGTCGCGTTCTTCACGATCTCTTGCGACATGGACGTGATGGTTACGCCATCGATCTCGACATCGCTTTGCTCGATCTGATTCGCGAGGACCTGCGAGACCAAGTGCGTCGCATTGTCCTCTCCCATGTACTGATTGGCGAGCTGCGAAGTCAGGAAATAGTAGTTCATAGGGTACTTCTTCGAGATGGTCTCGCGGTTGATGGTATAGCGGTAGTTGGCCCAGTCCGTGAGGTAGGTCCGCACTTCTCCTTCACGCGGCGAATAGGCCAGATCGGAATACTGGATCGCTGTCGCTTTGCCCATCTCATCGATGCGGATATAGCGGTTCTGAACAGGTCGATGAGCGAGCGAAACGATCACACCGAAAGATCCAAGAAGCAGAACAGAACCGGCCATGATGACCATGCGGCTCAGCCGGCGTTCGGCATAGAATCCGACGTACTTCTCATTGGCAATCTCGTCAGACAGAAGAACCTGATTGGGTGTAAGGCTTTGAGTCATCACAAGGCGTCCTCGGTGGCGTTATGAGAACGATTCAAATGGAATCGAATGGAGTCGGGCGACATAGGCTGATGCGACTCAGGATGAAGAAACCATCCATGATGCTCTGGCAGCGCCTGGAGTACGCGCCAGAAGAGCATGAGGACCATAACCAGAACCACCACGAAGAAGCCCATCGCAAGCCAGCGGAGGATGCGGCGGAAGCCGCGCGGGGCAATCAAGTAGGCGTAGAGAAGTGCGAGCATATCAGGCCGCCATTCCGATCATTGCGGCACGCATGACGAGCGTCTCCGCGATCTGCATTACCCGGCCTGCAGCCCCTGAGCCGCCGCCGAAAAGTGTTTGAGTGATGGTGGGCACCATCGCCATATTGAGAATGAAGGCGATGAACACGGCGATCACGCCGTAGAGGTTTGCAATCCACATCGGGAGCGAATAGTCGCCATTGAAGGTTTGCTGAAGAAAGGTAATGAGAAAACCGGACCACACGAAAATGAACGCGGCGGCGACTGCGCGAATCATCGCAAAACTCAACAGAACATCCACGAAGTTGTAGAACTTGCCGCGAAAGGTCCGGCTCATCAGGAGCGGAACGAAAAGAGGCCCGAAGAGCGCTGCGACGCCGTAGAAGATGAAAGACGAACAGTTGACCAGGAAGAGAATGCCTGCCGCCATACCGACGAAAACATAGACAAGCAGATACGTCAGAATCTCCAATGGCGCGAGGTAGCTCGGCTGCGGAGTGCTGTTCAATGCATTGCTGAGCGCGCTCTGGAGCTGACTCAACGAGTTCTGGTCAAGAGCGGCAACAATCACCTGGGCGAAGTACGAGAACAGATGATTGAATCCGAAACTCGCGCCTGGGAATGGCGTCACCCAGTAGTTGATGATGAGCAGGCAAATAATGAGCTGAATCAGGAACTCCACGAGATCACCGACGCGAAGTGGAAAGACCACGGCGTTTATCACGCCATCTTCGACAACGCCGAGGACAGCCTGCGTCTCTCCCGGCTCCAATGCTTCGATTTTCAGGGAGTGAACAACAAGCAGTATGCCGACCTGATTGAACCGTTGATGGTCTGGATTCTGCGCCGCATCGACGAGATTGTCTACGACCCGAAGAACCTTGGAGTTCCTAAGCATGTATTGATCGAGGAAATCTTTTCAAACATGAAGAACAAACAGCTCCTCGAAGGTGCCCTGGCTTCGATTAAGACAGTGCGGAAGAATCTCGGCGGCGTGACGATGATCGGTCAGTCTGCGAATGACCTCGGTGAAAACGCCGACTCGATTGTGAACTCCTGCACATCGTTTCTGTTCCTTCCCGATGCGACGTTCAATCGCAAGTTCTACGGCGAGTTGTTCAAGCTGAGCAAGGAGCAGCTAGACCTATTTGAGAGTCTGCGTCCGCGCGAGGGTCTCTATGTAAGGCGCGATGGTATCACCAAGGTCATCGCGCTCAACCTCGACTCCCGCAGCTACGCGAAGTTTTCGACCAAGCCGAAGGACAAGGTTCGACGTTCCAAACTAGTCGAAATGTACGGACTCCACGAAGGCATCGAGCGTTTCGCCCAGGGTGAGACGGCATAGCAGCACAACATTACCAAACTACCGAAAGAGGACCATCCATGACACCACGCCTGTTCCTGTTCGTAACCGCCGCAGCCATCAGCACGGCGGGCGTCGCTCAGACCCCGCACCTCCAGCCCAGTGCTCCTCGCACTCTCGTCATCACCGACTCCGCACCTCCACCTGTGGTGCGCGTCGGCCTGCTCCAATCGACGCTGTTTGAACTGCCCGCAGGGGAGAAGGTCGTAACCGTATTCGGCGGAGATACGAACAGTTGGATATTTGACGCGGGCCATGTGGCTTCCCGATACGTCTCGATCAAGCCGAAGATAGCCGATGAAACGACCGATGTTCACATCGTCTCCGATCACGGGAACGAATACACGATTGAGTTGCGTGAGATTTCGAGCGACAAGGACAATCCGCATTTCGACTCGAAGATCAATATCTCGTCGAGCGATACGAAGGCCGCCGACAACATCGCAAAGCCGCCTATGTTTGTCCCGGCAGCGGAGGCAGATGCGAAGGAGGCCCAGCTTAGGAAGGAAGCTGACGACGCGAAGAAGGCGGCAGAGGCAGACCATAAGACGGTCGCGACCGCCGCCGAGAGTTTCAAAGCAAGCTACCCCGGCACGCTGCGCTTCGATTACACCTGGGACCAGAAGAAGGGCGCGGCGCTTGGCATTCAGCAGATTTGGCGCGATGACAAGTTCACCTACCTGCGGGGCCAGTTTCAGGAAACACCCGCACTTTATGAACTGAAGGACGGTAAGGGGTCGCTCATCAACTACGATTTTGCCAACGGTCTCTACACGATTCCGAAGACGGTTGTGCAGGGCTATCTCTCCATCGGCAAGCAGCGCGTGGAGTTCAAGCAGATCAAGGCGGGGAGCTAGACATGGCCGAGACCCCGGAAACTCCGCACGCCACCGTTCCAGAACAGCCCGAGGTATCCGCTCCGATCAATAAACGGCAACCCCTGATTGTCCTGCTCTTCATTATCCTGCTGGTCTTCGTTATCTCCAGCGTCGTCACGGCCAGCAAGAAGGCCGCACCGCTCAAGAGCCAGTTAACGGCGAGGCCCGCGACCGCGAATCCGCAGCAGGTCAACTCGTTCGAGACACAGCAGGAGCAGGTCGCCAAGAGAGATCAGGAAGAACAGCGCCAACGAGCCGCGACGGCTGCCTTGCTTGCGGCGATCCAAGGCGCGGATACACCCGGCCCCGAAGCTCCGGGCGCTCCGCCGATGACGCCCGCACAGCGAGCCGCTATCTATGGCGCCGGTAATCCAGACGCGCCGCAGGCAACGTCGCGGATGTCGGAACGGCAGGCCGAGGCAAAGCAGGCCGAACTGGTGCGGGAGAAGCAACACCAGGATGCCATCAACAGCGATACGGTCGCCGTAGATTTCTCCCAGGCCACGATTGAGCACCCAACTGCCTTGCCAATCGTTGCCGAGGACCACAGCGCAGCCAACGGTTCTCCCCGCTTCGTCGTGTGCATGGCTACCTCACA
>Ga0182030_10023554_pt1 | contig 11376 bp, 10 predicted proteins | sample 812S3MmetaG_FD_121299 | JGI IMG/M metagenome (GOLD analysis project Ga0182030, IMG submission 121299) | Permafrost microbial communities from Stordalen Mire, Sweden - 812S3M metaG (Illumina Assembly) | ecosystem: Environmental > Terrestrial > Soil > Wetlands > Permafrost | place: Sweden...
ATTTTCAACTCAAGTGTTAACACGTCGGCTGTGCCCCATCCATTGTGCGTCCTTTGCACAATGGGTGGGCGGGCTATGATGTCCATCTCGACGGTAAAGAGTTAACCCGAATGCGCCCTAGCCCTTACCTGCATTCGTAGCAGCATCCCTTCAATCCAGGTCGAATTCCCGCAGCGGCTTGCCCGCGGGCGCGTCCTTTGCTTTGCGCATAGCCTCGGCAAACTTCTTTTCCAGCAAATCGGCCTTGTTCCTCTCCGCATCCACCGACTGGCGGAAGATTGACTCCTTGCGCTCGTCCTGCTCGCGCATCGCCTTGGCCGCGCCCTCCAGGTCCTCAAACATCCGCTTGCGCGGCGCCGAAGTGTGGCTCACCAACAACCCGGTGACTCCATCGATCCTGAGCATCGCCCCGCAATCCGGGCATGTAACCTCGAAAATCCGTTCCTTCGCTTTAGCCATTACATTGAGAATTGTATGCGCTCGCGGGCCGGCTTGCACAGAGGGACGAAAAGCCAACCCCGAACCGTCCGGTAATCGGGAGTTCCGGAGAGGGCACACGGCCTACGCCGCGGCCGGATGAAAGAACACGATGGGCGTTTCAGAGCGCCTCTACTCGCTCACGATGTGCAGGCTGAATTGCTCTTCGCCGAGCGCAGGCTTTTCCCAGGAGCGAACGTAGCGGAGCAGAAGAATCCCGTCGCCCTTTCGCTTAAGTTGAAAGGTGAACACCTGAACGATGGGCCGGCCCACGCCCGGTTCTGTGGCATCGGTCTGCGTCTGGCCATTCAACTTCAACAAGCCGGTCGACTTGGGATGGACGTACCACATGTATCCTGTGGAGGGATTCGAAGCCAGACGGACTTCGAGCGTATCCCCAACCTTCAACTCGACATCGCTGCCCTTGTCCGCATCCGTAACCACCTTGGTGGCCGCAAAGGCCATTCGTGGATGAAAAGCAATGGCCAGGAGGGCAAACAGAAAGAGCCACCGCACGAAGCCAAGCCGGCGATCCGATCGTACAGGCTGCATTGCGAGTTTCCTCCAGCGCAGTTGGAAGCGCACCCCGCTTGCTCTTCTACGCACAGACGAAGATACATCGGGCTGGAAGGCGGTGCAAATACATTCTTGACCGATCTTGGCTGCTGCAAAAAGGCCCTGCTCGCGGGAGCAGGGCCTTTCTATCTAAAACAGCAATCTGCGAAGCTGTCTCAGTGCTTTTCCGCCGCCGTAGCCAGCTTGGCTTCAGCCTCGGCGATGACGCGGAGAGCATTGTCGTAAGCCTCTTCGCTGTCGCCAGCCTCGTTCCATTCCTTGTGGCCTCGGTCGAGCTGCTGCTCGGCGCGGGGCACGTCGATCTCCTCGGGCTTCAGAGCGTCGGAGGCCAAAATGGTGACCCGATCGGGCAGCACTTCGACAAACCCCCAACTCACGTTGTAGCGGGTCATGCTCTCTGAACCACCAGGCTCTCCCTCTGCCCCGCCGTGCACAGTGACGTCGCCGACGCCCAACTCAGCCATCAGCGGCGCGGCCCCGTAGAGCACCTCCATGTAGCCCGACTTCGCCGGCAGCTCGACCGCGACCGCCGCGTGCTCAAAGAGCGTGCGCTCGGGAGTAACCAGCCGGACTCGCAGTTGATTGCTTTTGTCTGCCATGGGCTCCTTTCAGGATTCAGTTGTCAGTGAACAGTGATCAGTTGTCAGTAAAGACCCGGAAGAACCGGCAGTTACTGACCCCTGACCCCTGATCTCTGACCCCTGCTTTTACACCGTTGCCTTCAGCTTCTCGGCCTCTGCCAGCACTTCCTCAATGGCGCCCTTCATATAGAAAGCCTGCTCGGGAATGTCGTCGTACTTGCCGGCAATAATCTCCTTGAAGCTGCGCACCGTGTCGGCAACCTTCACATACGCCCCAGGAATACCGGTAAACGTCTCGGCCACGTGGAAGGGCTGCGAGAGGAACTTCTGCACTTTGCGGGCGCGGGCCACGGTGAGCTTATCTTCCTCTGAAAGCTCGTCGATGCCCAGAATGGCGATGATGTCCTGAAGGTCCTTGTAGCGCTGCAGAATGCGCTTCACGCCCTGGGCCACGTCGTAGTGATCCTGGCCCACAATGCGCGCGGAGAGAATGCGCGAGGTGGATGCCAGAGGATCTACCGCGGGGTAAATTCCAAGCTCCGACAGCGGGCGGCTCAACACGGTGGTCGCGTCCAGATGGGCAAAGGTGGTGGCCGGGGCTGGGTCGGTTAAATCGTCGGCCGGCACGTAGACGGCCTGCACACTGGTGACCGAACCCTTGCTGGTTGAAGTAATGCGCTCCTGCAGCTCACCCATCTCCGTGGCCAGGTTGGGCTGGTAGCCCACGGCGGACGGCATGCGGCCCAGCAGCGTGGAAACCTCAGAGCCAGCCTGCGTGAAGCGGAAGATGTTGTCGATGAACAGCAGCGTGTCAGAGCCCTCCACGTCGCGGAAGTACTCGGCGACGGTGAGCGCGCTGAGGGCCACGCGCAGGCGCGCTCCGGGCGGCTCGGTCATCTGCCCGTAAACCAGCGCGCACTTCGAGTTGGCCCAGTCGCCCGGCTTGATGACGCCGGACTCGGTCATCTCCAGCCAAAGGTCGTTGCCCTCGCGAGTGCGCTCGCCCACGCCGGCAAACACCGAGTAGCCGCCGTGGTTCTTGGCCACGTTGTTAATCAATTCCATAATGACGACCGTCTTGCCCACCCCTGCGCCGCCAAACAGGCCGATCTTGCCGCCCTTGAGGAAGGGCTGGATCAGGTCGATGACCTTGATGCCGGTCTCGAACATCTCCTCATGCGTGGTCTGTTCGTCGAACAGCGGCGCGGGCCGGTGAATCGGCATGCGGCTCTTCTCGCCGATGGGGCCAAGCTCATCCACCGGCTCGCCGATGACATTGATGATGCGGCCCAGCGTCTCCTTGCCCACAGGCACTTTAATCGGGCCGCCGAGGTCGATCACCTTCATGCCGCGAACCATGCCGTCGGTGGCTTCCATGGCCACGGTTCTGACGCGTCCCTCGCCCAGGTGCTGCTGGACTTCGAGGATGACGCTGATGGGCGTGGGGACATTGAATCCATCACTGGTTACGCGCAACGCCTGGTAGATCGACGGCATCGTCGCTTCTTCAAACTGCACGTCCACCGCGGGACCGGAGACCTGAATTACCTTGCCGATGTTTTCTGCCATTTTTCATTGCCTCGGGGGCTAAAGCCCCCTCTTATTTCTTGCCGCATTTCGGCGCGGCTAAAGCCGCGCCCTTTCAAAACAGGGGCTAAAGCCCGTTGTCTGCTCCGCCCTTTTCGGCACGGCTAAAGTCGTGCCCTGACACAAAGCAGTTTCTTGAACACTTACTGCAGCGCCGCCGCGCCGGAAACAATCTCGATGATCTCCTTGGTGATGGCCGCCTGGCGCACGCGATTCATCAGCAGCGTGAGCGAGTCGATCATATCCGAGGCGTTGTTGGTAGCCGAATCCATTGCCGTCATGCGCGCCGCATGTTCCGCGGCGACCGACTCCGTCATCGCGTGGTACAGCATGGAAGAAACATATTGCGGGAGAAGTCCGTTGAAAAGTTCCTCCGCGGGCTCCTCGTAGATGTAGTCCACTTCCGCGGTGCCGAACTTCTTCGCTTCCTCGTCGGCGGCCGCGGTATCGACCGGCTCCAGCAGGATGCCCGCGCTGAGAGCGGCTTCGGCGGCGCGCTCGCGTTCCTCTTCGGTGGGCTCAACGGCGCCCGTAATCTGCGGAATGCCGATCTTGAGCAGGGGCAACAGCTTCTCCACCACCAGGCGCTGCTGGATGACCGATTTGAACTCGTTGTAAACGATGTACGCAGCGTCGATCTCCTCATGCACGTAGCGGGAAATGACGCTCTGCGCCAGCTCAAAGACACGGCTGTTCTCAAGCTTCAAAAGCATCCCAGGATGATCGCCGGTGACCTCGACCGGCGCCTTGCGATCCCTGATTTTGACGGTGTGGCCATTGTCGTCCGTCTGCTCTTGGTAGATTGCGGAGGGGTAATGGCGCCGCATCTGGTCGCGGCCCTTGCGGCCCACAGCCTCAATGTCGATTTGCTTGTCTGGATTGCCGCCGATGAACTGAAACGCCGTCTTCAGAATGTTCGCGTTGAAGGCCCCGGCAAATCCCTTGTCCCCGCTGACCACGATCAGAAGAATCCGCTTCTCAGGACGCGTGGCAAACAGCGGATGGCGCAGGTTGCCCGTCTCCGGATCGAAGATGTCGATGCGCCGCGTCAGCGATTCCAGCACGCTGGTGATCATTTTGGCGTAGGGCCGCGCCGCCAGCGCCCGCTCCTGTGCGCGCCGCAGCTTGGCCGCCGAGACCATCTTCATGGCCTTGGTGATCTGCCGCGTGTTCTTCACGCTGCGGATGCGGCGCCGTAGATCGAGGACGTTTGCCATAGCCTTTCCTATTTCTTAGTGCTTGCCGCCGGAGCAGTTTCCTTAGCGCCTGCCGCTGGAGCAGTTGGCGCCGCAGCCGGCTCCTTCGCGGCCAGTTCCGCCTTGAAGTTGGCCGAGTACTCCTTGAGCGCCGCATGAAGCCCGTTGCGAATGTCGTCGTCCAGCGCCTTCTTTTCGGTCAGCTTGTCCATCAGCGCCGTTTGTGCGCTCTCGAAGTACTTGTAAAGACCAACCTCGAATGCGCGAATGTCGGAGACTTGCAGATCGTCAAGATAGCCTTGCGTGCCGGCGAACAGCACCACCGTCTGCTGCTGCCAGGTGAGCGGCTGGAACTGCGGCTGCTTCAGCAGTTCCGTCAGGCGGCTGCCGCGGTTCAACTGCTTCTGCGTTAGCGGATCGAGGTCGGAGCCGAACTGCGCAAAGGCAGCCAGTTCGCGGTACTGCGCAAGATCGAGCTTCAACGTGGAACCCACCTGCTTGACCGCCTTGATGGCCGCCGAGAAGCCCACACGCGAAACCGACAGGCCCACGTTGACGGCCGGTCGAACGCCGGAGTTGAACAAATCCGTTTCCAAAAAGATCTGTCCGTCGGTGATGGAAATAACGTTGGTCGGAATGTAGGCCGAAACGTCGCCGGCCTGGGTCTCGATGACCGGCAGCGCCGTGAGCGATCCGCCGCCTTTGGCTTTACTCATCTTGGCTGAGCGCTCGAGCAGCCGCGAGTGGAGATAGAACACGTCGCCAGGGTAAGCTTCGCGGCCCGGCGGACGACGCAAAAGGAGCGAAATCTCGCGGTAGGCCATGGCGTGCTTGGAAAGATCGTCGAACATGACCAGCGCGTGGCGGCCGGAGTCGCGGAAGAACTCGCCGATGGCACAGGCCGCATACGGGGCAATGTAAAGCATCGGGGCGGGTTCAGATGCCGAGGCCGCCACGATGACGGTGTGTCCCATGGCGCCGGCTTCAGTCAGGGTCTGGACCACTTGCGCGATGGAGGACCGCTTCTGCCCGATGGCGCAGTAGATGCAGATCAGGTCGTTCTTGGCGTTGTTGATGATCGTATCCAGCAGCACCGCGGTTTTGCCCGTCTGCCGGTCGCCGATGATCAACTCGCGCTGGCCGCGGCCGATGGGAATCATGGAGTCGATGGCCTTGAGCCCGGTAGCCATGGGCTCGCGAACCGGCTGGCGGTCGATGATGCCGGGCGCAAGCCGCTCGATCGGCAACGAACTCGTGGATGCGATGGGACCCTTGTCGTCGATGGGCTGGCCCAGAGCATTCACCACGCGGCCAATCATCCCCTCGCCCACAGGCACGCTGAGAATGGTCCCGGTGCGCTTGACCTCGTTGCCTTCGCTCAGTTCGGTATAGTCGCCCAGCACCACCGCGCCCACCTGGTCTTCTTCCAGGCTCAGGGCCAGTCCGGCGATGCCGTGCGGAAAGCTGAGCAGCTCGCCGGCCATCACCTTATCCAGGCCGTGCAGGCGGGCAATGCCGTCGCCGAGCGATGTGATGGTCCCGACTTCGTCCACCTGGACCTTCGAGTCGTAATTCGCGATCTGCTCGCGAAGAAGTTGCGTAATCTCGTCTGCCTTGATCTGAGCCATTTCGTTCCTCTGAGTGGTCAGTGATCAGTGACCAGTGGTCAGTTCGCTGGCCACCGGTCACTGCTCACTGACTCTCCCGGTCATCGACTTCAATCCCTTGATTCCGAAATCGCCGACTGCTTCTCGACGAAAAACTGATCACTGATCACTGATCACTGACCACTCACTAATGCTTCCTTCAACCGATCCAGCCGTCCGCGCACCGACCCGTCGTACACCGTGGAACCGATGCGCACCACCGTGCCGCCGAGGATCGCGGGGTCCAATTTGAAGCTGGCTTCCACCTGCGCGCCAGCCAGTTTGCCGATTTCGGCAACCAGCGCATCGCGCTCCGCCGCGTCCAACTCGCGCGCCGTCACAATCTCCGCCTGGCGAATCCCCAACTGCTCCTGCAACAGCCTGCGATAGGCCTCGGCCACTTCGCTCACCGCCCCGATGCGGTCATTGTCGATCAGCACCGCCAACAGGTTGCGCAGTTCTTTCCGGAGTCCCAGCTTTGCGTTCAACGTGTCAAGAAATCCCACCTTCTGCACGGCGGGTATAGCCGGATTCACAAAGAACTCGCGCAATTCGGCGCTGCCGTCCCATGTAACCAGAAAATCGTTGAACTCGACCCCGATGGCAGCCGTGTCCAATTTGGCGGCTGTCACGACTTCAAGAAATGCGCTGGCGTAGCGGGCAACAAAGGCGGCCATCTAGTTCTGCCCTCCTCTGATCGCGCCATTCTTGCCCACATTGGCCACAAACTCGGCCAGCAGCGCACGATCGGTCTCCGGCGTGAGAACCAGTTGTTTGGCGGCTTGGCCGATCGCCAGATCCGCGGCAAAGTGCCGCAGTCCGCGCTTCGCCTGAGCCGCTGCCACGCCAATCTCCTGCTCAGCGGCGGCGACGATGCGGGCGCTCTCTTCTTCCAGCGTGGCCTTGATCCGCGCCTCGTCGCGTTTGATCTCTTCCTCGACCTCGGTCTTGAACTTCGCAATCTCCTCATCGAGCGAGGAAAGCTTGGCCTCGACCGCGCTCAGCCGCGAGTTCGCGTCCTCGGTCACTTTGCGCGCCGACTCGATATCGGTGCGCACCTTCTCGCCGCGATTGCGAATAAACCTGGGAAGAAATCGGAAAAGGGGAATGCCGATGGCCAGAACGATAATGGCGAAGTTGATCAGCTCAAACATCCGCGCCGTGGCTTCGAGGCTGAGATGGAGAAGCTTGGCGGAAGCCTTGACCAGCGGGCCTTCAAGCCGGAAAGCCTTGTCTTGATCTTCCTGGGATTCGGCAGCCTCGGGCTTGGCCGCGGCATGGGCCGAAGAGCCGGTTGGCGAAGAAGCGGCATCGCTCGTCGTTGCCGGGGCGGCCTGCTGTGCGGCAAGTTTGAAGGGCGCTGCCGCAACCGCAGCCGCAAGCGCAACCAGGAGCGCAAGCTGGAAGACTCGGGACTGGAAAAGACGGGGCTGGACAACAGCGGCGGCAAAACGCACAGGCGCAATCGAATCTCTCAACGGGAACCCCCGGCAGCCAGCGGCAGAACCGCGCGAACGACCTGCGTGGCCAAATCTCCGGCGGTGGCCCGCAGGTTTTGCCGGGCAGCGTCGGCCTCGGCTTCAAGCTGGGCCTTGGCCTGGCTTACTTTCACTCCAGACGCCTTGCGGGCTGCATCGAGCGAGGTGTCGCGCTCCGCGTTCCACTGCTTGACGCGCTGTTCACGAACCTTGTAAACCTCGCCTCGCGCCTGGCGCAGCTTGGCGGCATATTCGGCAGCCCGGGCTTCGGCCTGGGCAATCGCCTTGTGCGCGTCTTCGATGGCGCCCTCGGTGAGCGCACGGCGCTGTTTCAGCGTCGAGGTCAACGGGCCCTGCACCAGGAACTGGTAGGCCAAAACCAGCACGATGAACAGCAGAATCGTGGGCACGGCGCCAACCAGAAGAGTCCCGACTTGTTGGATGATTTCTTCCATGCTGGTCCGATTCGCTCCGGCGGTCAGTTTGGTCTTATTCGCGGGTGGAACATCTTTTTGTATCAGGGGAGGAGTGTCAAGTCAACGCAGATAGAGCCTATTCGGCGGGGTCCTGTGACTGCTGTCACCAAAACGGAATATTGTTCAAAAAAGAACTTGCTTTCGCCGTGAACAAGCCTAGACTAAGAATATCACCTAGACCCGGTCCAGGGTCCAGCGAGCAACCGGTTCCGGGAAGTCCTTCCACTCCCTCGGCCGGTTGCCCGCCTCTCACTTTTCCACTTTGACCACTAATCTCCAGCATTCATCACGAGAAATCTAACCCGGAGCCATTCATCGTCGCCGAGGTCCGTGATTCATTCGCGTCGTCTATCTCCTCGTAATTTGAAGCTCGGGGACTCCGCTCTTGCCATAGGCCTGCGCGGTAACCTGGAAGGCAGACGGCCCTTTGATCTGCAACGACAGCATCGCGTCGGTCGGGATGGGGTCTGCAGATGGATAACTAACCCGAATATCGTAGTAGCCGAGCGCGAGATGTATTGCGTCGCGAACTGCTCGATGCACGTTTACCTCAGAACCAGGGCTTGAGGTTCTTCCAATTCCCCTGCATCGTGAGCCATAACAGGTTGGAGGAGCGGGCACCGGGGGCAAATATCCTCCGGAAAGGGGTCCGGACAGCATCTCCGGGACGCCGACTGGCTGGCCACCATCCACCACAAACACCTGCGCCATTTCCTTGTCGGCCAATGGGCGCAGCCAATCCGGAGCTGGTGTCGACGCCTTCTGGTTTCCGGCCAGAACCATCACAATGCGGCGTCCCATAAAATCCCCGAGATTCCCGACGGCTTCTTTCGCGCTCGTGTCCGACTTGGCTGGAGCCGCCCACATCTGCTGCAATTGCGCGGCGTTCAACGCATAGTCCGTTACATGATCGTCGCTCTTCGCTATGGCAACCTTCCACCCGCGTTGCCAGACAGGCACAAGTGCGCTCAGCAGTTCCTTGAATGACTGAACCGAATCCCCAGCGGGCGACGTAACAACCACCAGCATGCGCGTGGGGATTGTGCGTCCCGTGGGCGGCTTATCACTGAGCACCGGCCGCACCACCGCCAACGGAAGCGTTGCTCCTTGTGCCGTTGCCACAAAATCCTTCGCCTTCAAATACCCCATCGGACTTCCGTCGGCAGCCTGGGCGAGCACCTCAACGTGCACCGTATGACCCTTTCCAGCCGCAGGCGCAGCCAGGAGCGGCGCGCTGGAGCAGGATGCCAGCAGGATGCCGGCGGCCAGAACAACTCCCCATGGCCTTAGTTGAATTGTTAAATGACCCATAGCTTCTCACATCTTTAGACCGGTTCAGCCTGTTTCTTGCCCGTCGTTTTCCATAAGGTTTTTCGTCTACGGCTTTGCCCCTGCCGCCGACCTCACCGTCAATAGCCCCTGCGCCCGCAGCCAGGTCTCCAGCAGGTTCGGCCACTGGTCCAGAGCCGCATCGCCCTTGCCCAGCCCGGTGCCGTGCAGGCCTTTGGCGAAGATGTGCGCCTCGGCAGGAACGCCCGCCTTGACCAGCGCCTCATAGAAGCGCAGCCCCTGCTCCACTGGAACCGTCTGGTCCGTGAACGTGTGATACCAGAACGTGGGCGGCGTGTCCTTGCTGACAAAAAGGTCCGGGGAGTACGCGGCCCGCAGCGCCTCGCAGCGGTCCATCACATTGAAGAGCTTGCAGTAGCTCAGGTGTGAGGTGTCGCTGGAGATTGCCCCAATCCACGGGTAGCCCAGCACCATGTAGTCCGGGCGGCTGGAGACGCGATCGATGGGGTCCTCGGCGTCTGGATTGCCGGGCACAAACTGCGTTCCGGAGAGTGCAGCCAAGTGGCCGCCGGCAGAGAAGCCGATGACCACAATGCGATCGGGGTCGATTTCGTAGTCCCGCGCCCGCGCGCGCACCGTCTGGATGGCGCGCCGGGCGTCAAGCAGCGGCACCGGCAACAGGTAGCCGTTCGAGGAGAGGCGGTAGCTCAGCACAAAAGCCCGAAAGCCTCTTGCGGTGAACCAGTCGGCCACGGCGCGGCCCTCCAGGTTGCTGGCGAGGTGGATATACGCGCCGCCGGGCATGATCACCACTGCCGAGCCGTTTTCGGCGCCGCGAGGCGGCTCAAAGACGGTCAGAGTCGGCGTATCCTCGCAGGCCTTCCCCTTGGCCTCAGGAGCCTCGCCGGGCCACAGGCGGATGGTCTGAATTCCCAGGAAATCATTGTTGTTGCCGGCCGTCGCGCACGGCTGCTTCTGCGCCTGCGCCGGCGCGCAGGCCAGCAAACCCACAGCGATGATGATGAAGAGAATCCGCTTCACTTGAAACCTCCCCACAGCTCGCCCCGGATTATACAAGCACCTGGAGATTCCTTCAGGTAGCCATTCCTTTGCTTTGAAAGGGCACGGCTTCAGCCCTGCCGCCAGCTGCGGAAGGAGTGCCGGGCTCGAGTTCCCGAAACAAGCCTTTTCAGCAGTTTACAGTTCCTCAGTGGCTGAAGCCGCACCGGTTTGGTTCCACCTCTTCGGCACGGCTGAAGTCGTGCCCTGACACTTTTTGCAGCCTCAAATGCGTTTTTCCGCAGCCTGTAATGCCCCTTGTTCCCTGTTCCCTGTTCTATAGCCACACCGCAGTATGTCCTGGGCAGGAATCGGCGGCCTGCTCGACCAGTTCTTCCGCCAGCTCAAAACCGTAGCGGGCAAAGAAGAAGGACGCGCCCAGCAGCCGTTCCTGCAAGCTGCCGCCGGGGTAGAGCGCCTGGCAGATGGCCTCGGCGTGCAGCCCCAGCGAAGCCTCGCGCTGCAACTGAAAGTTCGCCGCGAGCCTGCGCAGGCGATTCATCTGGTAGCGCATTTTGCTGGCTGCCGTCTTCGCCGACCGGCCCAGCCCCGCGTCCAGTTGGCCCATCCATTCCTCTACCGATTTAAGTTCAGCGTCCAGCGCCGTGCCTGCGGCGGCCAGATTTCGTTTTCCCTCGATTGGCATCGCACGCGCAGCCAACAACTGCGCCAGCGACGCTGGATTCTCGGCAAAAACCCGTTCCAGGGTCAGCTCGTGTTTGCGCAACAGCTCACCGATGGCCGGCTCAATCAAAGTCCCGGAAAAGCGCGGCTGAATCGGCGTGACGCGGCCCAATTTTCCGGGGCCCGGAATGCGATCAAACAGCACAGCGGATTGGGCAAAATAAGCCACCTCCGCCGGTCCGCCGATGGTGAGCGAGGTCGAGAGCAGAAAATCCTGAAAAACGGGCCGCAGCAGCGCCGAGGGCGAAATTCGCTCCGGTTCGGCCTCAAGAATTCCCACCAGGTCAGCGGTCGAGAAACTCTGCCGTCCACCCGGCGAGACAGTC
>Ga0182030_10023555_pt1 | contig 11376 bp, 5 predicted proteins | sample 812S3MmetaG_FD_121299 | JGI IMG/M metagenome (GOLD analysis project Ga0182030, IMG submission 121299) | Permafrost microbial communities from Stordalen Mire, Sweden - 812S3M metaG (Illumina Assembly) | ecosystem: Environmental > Terrestrial > Soil > Wetlands > Permafrost | place: Sweden...
AGCCTGATCCTATGATACGCAATTTTGGAAAACCGGAAGATCAGCCAAAAGAAAAAGAGGTGCCAGCGTATATAGCCAATCCATCTAAATCGACCCCCAAGACCCCGGACCATGCAATGATTACTTATAGTGAGTATGAAAATTTTCTGAAGCCAATTTTGGAACGACATAATCAAGAGCAGGGATTAAATTGGACCGACATTCTCCGTCGATTAGATGGAAAGTATGTGGAACAGGCCAAAGGACTGGGATTTCAAGGGTCCCGGCATGTTATTCCCGATGCGGAATTAAGCCAAGAAGAGAAGAATATCAGAGAAGCTAAGAAGAAGTTCATTGAAGGGGATATTTTCAGGGCAAAACAACTTTTGGACTATGTGATTACGGCGGATAAGGATGGCGTTTATGGAAGAAGGGCAAGCGACCTTGAGGGACGCATTGATGGCATGGGGAACACTCCAATGGCAGCAATTGATCGACAAATATTAGTTTTGGAACCAACGGCCAGCGATGTTTTAAGGGCAATTAAGACGCTTTCTTTAACAGAAGGTATGTATGGTACAGAGGAAGAAAATTTGCGGAAAGCCATTGCAAAGATTTGGTCTGCACAAAATATTCCAGGCGCCCAAAGAACTCAAGAATTTAAAATTTTGGCTAATATATTAATGAGTGCGTATGCTGCTTATCCTGATATTAGTGATTTAACAGAACCGATAGAGAATTTATTCTTGCGTGTTGAAGATAGAACAGATACCCCAAAAGAAATTCAGGATATCGCCTCGGGAATGGATCGTTTAATTGTCGGCATACAACATTATGATCGCCCAAGGTCTGAGGACGATACGCTGGCAGAAGAATTACTAACGAGAGCTTTATTTGTCGATGAGAGTGAAATTATAAATCCATTAATAGCGGTTTTGGAGAAAACGGAACAGGTTTCACCGGAGGAATCATCTCGTAATTTTAAAAAGATATTGGTTGACCACCGCGAAGATCCAAAATTATTAACAGCAATCAGAGGATTATTGCTTATATTGGAACGTCCAGAGGACATCAAAATCAATTCTAATAATAATCAAGTTCGGGATTGTGTGGCTCTGATTTTGGAATATTTGGGAGAAGATATTAAAGATAATGACCAAATTCTTGGTGTCATTGTGGCCTATATTCAGAGATGGCAAGAAAGTACTGTCTTAGATCAAGTAAAGTGGGTCGAGACTATGGAAAGATATGCGGCTGGTTATCTGGGGATCAATATAAGTAAGCAAAGCAATTTACTTAAATCGATTTTGTCTAAAGGGAATACGGTCTCCGGCCATGACCATGCCATGATTAATAATGGTCCTTCAGGAGAGTTTGAACAAGAAGCCGAGGAGAACAAAGACAGGCATTTATCCAGCAATGAAATCAGAGAGGCATTGGCCTTTTTGTCAGCCAAGCAAGGGGATGAGATTTTTCAACATGCATTTGATAAATTACCGCCTGGTTCTCCCATTTTTAATGCAGTGCAATCGCTTCTTGATACATTTCAAGATATGTTAAGAGGAGTACGCTTGGAATCAGGAATAGAAACATTCATGCAAGAACATAATCTTTCAAGAGGAACGGAGGGAGAAGAAGCCATTCTGCGATTTTTGTTAGATAAATTTATAACGGGACTAGGGAAAGACATAGGTAGGCATCTGTCCCAAGAGGAAGCAGCAAGGATCACAGGATTAATTACAGGAGGGATGGATATTAATTCTATAGATGTGTTGGGGGAATTTTCCGTTGGTTCGCCAATCTTTAATGCTGTCCAGGAATTAGCCGATCTTCTTGAAGCCAAACACACTCGTGATCTAAACTTGGAAATAAATGTTGGGGACATCGCAAGGCAATACCATCTTGAACCATGGGAGGGGGCGGTAATTCAATTAGTGCAGGACAAATTGGATCAGGCAATGAATACAGAAGGAAACGCAACAACTGATAAAGAAATATTGACGGCAGAAAAAGACCTTTATTATCACAATATAGGCATGAATTCAGAAAATCCATTAGATGCACTTTACGGTATTTTAAATTCGCGTCACATCGGCGGGGTAGATGGAGGGTATGTATCTCAAGGCTCAATACTTTACACAACAGATCCAGGGAGATATTTGTATTTAGCTATTAGGGGTAATCATATTAAGGATCAATTGATTAGCAAGAATCAACCGAATTGGTTTACTGGTAAAGATGAGCTGGATAATAAAATAGACATTGGTGAAGCTGTAGATAATGGGGATATTACTATTATTTCTACGTTACCCAAAGATAATCCGGTGGTGGTGGGCATGGTTAAAAATTTGAAAGATAAAGGGTATTCAATCGAGGTTAATTATAAAGTGCTGCCAGCGTGGGTTGTAAGAAAAGGACAGGAGGCAAGAATTAAACACAACACACCTGTGTCACCTGCAACAGTAGAGTTGTTACCCTATAAAAAGGTTCATTCTGCCCAAGAAGGAGTGGATTCGGACTCAGCTATGTTCGCGGGGTTATTCCCAAACATTCGAAATAAATTGGGAACAAGCCTTAGAAATTTATTGTTAGCATCCATGTTGATGGGATCGGTTCAAACTACTGCCGATGCACAATTTTATAAATACGAAGAAGATGCTAACCAGATGAAGGTTTTGATTAAAAAAGACGATACTTTAAAATCTTTAGTCAAAACTTTGACCCAAAATACAAAGCATCCTTTATCAGATAAACAAATTCAGATTATTACGGAACGTATTCAAGGAGATAACCCCGGCCTTTCCTTTGAACCAGGGCAAACCATTGATGTATTAGGTGCGGATGAATTGGCTAAAACATTTGACACCCTTAACAATTCACAGGAAATTGCCACCGCAAGAATAAATCCTCAAGGCAGAAAGCCTATTGATGTTTATTTTATCAGGACAAAGAGCCGCATTGAAGGGGAGGAAACTATGGCCTTTGCTTATCCTACTGCGGGGACAGCATTTGTTAATATTGATATGTTTATTGAACAGGTAAAAGACTGGCAAAAAACAGCGAAGAATCCAGAAATGGTTATGTCCAATCTTTTAGCAAAAAAAGAAGGTGTTTATATATTCGAAAATTTTGTGCGGGACATGATTTACCATGAATTTGTTCACGTAGTTACAACTCCACTTATTAGGAGTGTAGAGTTTAAGAATCGATTGAAACAACTATCAAATTATGCTCCCGCTGAAGGTTTCCATGGTCAACAATATAGAGTTGCTGAAGAAGTTTCCGCTTATTTAGCACAAGTATCATTTAGTCAAGAGCCAAAAATACTTTTAATGGGATTGTTGACTAAGATCAGCGCGGGAGAATCCAAGGAAAATGGCTTTATTTATGCGGACACAGGGCATGTCATTATTAGTCGAATGGCGGATCGTTTAGGGTTTAGGGATTATATATTCAATTTAGCCAAGAAACAATATGGACGAGATTTGACTCAAAAAGAAAAGGATACATTTGATAGAAAATATAAGAATGGTGATTTCTTAAAAGGAGAATTTCGAGGTTATTTGTCAGGATTTCTTCTCGAAAAGTCTGATAAAGAATTAAACGAAGCCGCAGCAGGAATTTTTAAAGAGTTATATGGAATAGATCCTCCTGATATTGGGCATTTCTCAATACCTAAAGAAGTGATTAAAATTTATCAAGAAACTTCGGATAAGGGGATGATGACAAATTTCAGCAATAGAATTAAGAAATTTATGTCGATTGGCCTTCTATCAGCTTTGACGTTATATCAGGCCAAAGCTATGGACCCAACATTTCTTGAATATTTTACCAAAAATTCAATAACCACAGGTGTTAATACAAATATCCAGGCCCAGCAAGCAGAAATATTAATAAACAATGAATTAAATCAAACCATAAAACGTTATATGGTTAAAAATGGTGGGAAATTAGCATCTACGAAGGTCGATGTAAATATTATTAAACAGAAGTTTTTGGATATAGGAATTGGAAAACAAAAAACTTTGGAAATTCTACAACAGTTGATCAATGATGGCTACTTGGGGACTAGCAGCTACGAAATGCTCTATTTTTTGAAAGATAACAATGCAATTAAAGAGGGGTTGAAAAAATATTTTCCTGATGAGGCAGATAAAATTTGGGGCATTTTTCAACAAGCTGTTATAACAAATGATCTTGATAAGGTTTTTTCAAAGTTGTTGAGCCAAAATTCTTCGCCAACATATCAACAAATCAGTGATTATGTTAAAAATCATGACAGTGGGCTTTATAAAAAGTTAAATGATCAAACGATTTCAGTTCAGGAAAAATCAGAATTGGCTGCTTTGCAATGGCAAATTCCCTTTTGGGTCATGGAAATGCTTATGTTTGAATCAAATTTTGAAACGGGACAACAATCCAGCCAATTTTGGTCTTTGTATCATTTGTTTTTAGGAAATCCCAATGATAATGAACACAAAAAGACCTATGTCTGTGCAACGATCAGTGATGGCGTTGTCTTTTTAATGTCTGATTTCGGCTTACCCGATCATGTGGCAACGGTAGTTGAGGTCAAGAAAAAATCAAATGGTTCTATTGTAGGAGCTGATGGGCATGCTTCTGTTTTAATAAGAACGCTCGCGGGTGATTATTCTATCGATCAATTAAATTTAGAACCACAAAAAAGCATTGTTGTTTTTGATGATAAAGGCACCCCTCAAGTGATCAATTGGGATGGGCTTACTGGTAATCAAATGACAGGGGCAACAAGGGGTGATTTAATGCTTATTGAGAATGGATACGTCGATTTGTTTAAGATACATGATCAAATAAATAATTTATCTAACTGGGAAGGTAAAGATATGAATAAAGTGATTGCAGAATATGAAAATCTAAAAAAAGAGCTAAACGCTTGGGCAGTAAAATATCATTCCGCTATAATGAAAGATTCTGACTTAGACAGTGAATATAAAAAAACAAGGCAAGTCATCGAAGACAGTATACCAAGGGCCTGGAGGCGTCTTGGGTATAATGATATGAGGGATTTTATAAAACGGTATCAAGACCTTGAGACAAAATATAAAAATAAAGAAGAGGGGGCTGATGTGTCTTTACGTAAACTTAGCACGGAAATTAAAAGTAAAATAAATGAGTTTAATAAAACTCCTATCCCCCAAGTTGATTATTATGATAATGGTAAACAGTACACAGGTAAGACGATAATGGACGGTTTACTAGATCTATCCTCAACTATAGAGGATTTATTGAATAATAAGAATCCTAATCATGCAATGATGACGCCAGGCCTCCAACAGAAGGGTGGTATCGATCTAACCCCAGCTAATATGAATTTGCAGACGCAAAATGGGGGAGAGAGAATTAAATTCCATCTCGACCCTGCCATGCTACAGCAATTACAAAACGCTCTTGGTTTTGTTCCAGTCGTCATTGGTATCAAGCCCATGACGGACTGGCAGGGGTTTTTAGGTTTAGATGAGAAAGTTATAAATAATTCATGAGTAGCTAAATTAATCTAAAAAAATGTTAGAATATTTTTTAGGAAACATCCCTATTGAGGTAATACAAAAAGCACATGCTTTTAATTCTTAAGAGGGTTCATATTATACGCAATTTAGCACTTATCTTTTTATTTCTCACCGTCACAGCCAGTGCTAAGGCAGAAGCTATCCATCTTAACGACGGAAATGTGGTTGAAGGCAAGATAATCGAAAAAAACGCTAAAAGCATCAAAGTTGATGTTGTTGGTATGACCATGACCTATTACGCCGATGAAATAAAGGATATTGATGGCCAGCCTTTCGTGTCTCAAGAAACAACTAACCAAAAAGAAGCTCCAGGAGTTATTCAACCACAAGTAGAAAATCAGTCCATTGATTCTCAATCGAAAAATTCAGCGATAACGACACAAACAACTAACCCACCGGCACAAGAACAACAGCAATATCTGGAGCAGATACAAACAATTATTGATAAGGGAAAAGAAGATCCCCAAGAAGCTTTTAACGAAGCCAGGGATTTATTGAATAAGATGGATTCATCTTCACAGAGTTTCCCCAAAGTGCTGTTTGAAACTTTTCGCCTTGGGGCATATATTTTCCCCGAAAAGTTTCTTTGGGATCCCAAAGGAGCTGAAAGTTATATAAATGATTTGGACAAAATTATTAATCAGCGGGGTGGTTTCGAAAAAATGATTGATGTAATGAGGGGATATCTGCAAGGAAATGGAATCTCCGTACAGGATTGGGTTAATAATTCGTTTGGAGCAACCTATTATTTTGAAGGCACATTGGCGGCCTATCAGGGTAAATTTGAACAAGCACAAGGGTTCTTGAGTCAGCTGGAAGCCGTTTCATTTAAAGATTCAAAAAGTTTAGAAAAAGTGATTGCAATGTTTCAAAAATTTTATACTGAAGAGAAATCCTTGTTGCCTTTATACCAAGTCTTGTTAGGAAATGGACATGATGGGGAACTAACTTTAGAGGCAGTCCATCGATTAGCTCCTCTCATTGTAGCTTTGGATTTTTCAAACGCGACACAGGGGCAAGCTTTAGAAAATAAATTACGACAATTAAAATCTATACTAGAACATAACGTTTTTACGTTTGATAAGACTACCAATAGAATTACTGATGTTAGCGTAGATCACATTTCTATTTTTGTAGATTTGCTTGGTGGTAAAGCAGATTCTGATTTAAGAAGCATGGCGGATGTTATTTCAAGTAACCCATCAAAATTAAGAGGATTTAGGTATCTTTTTGCATGCAATTATTGCACCTATTTGACTTATATGATTTTAAAAAGCCAGGGGATAAATATTAATTCGGTAGAAACAAAGCATTATGATGCAAATTTTGTTAATGACTCTGTCTGGCTGAGACAAGGGGCTGAATGGGGGATTATTAAACCAAATATAAAACGAATAGGCCATTATTGTAACATTGTTTGGCTGGATTCCGATCATTTTGTTATTGTTGATATGGGTAATGAATATGTGAGCCCTGTCTATTCATGGCAAGATGATTTACTACATATAGGCAATAAAAATATTTTTAAGAAGGACAATGTTTTTATTAAAGATTTTAGGATTACAAGTCCTGAAGAAACTAAGTCAGGGCTTTATTATAATTTTGCTGGTCTGTTCGATAATGATCTTGATCGTAGGATTAATTATTATTCACAGGCTCTTATTTTAGGGAAAACAGCAGACGACATGGCTGGTTTAGGTGATGCTTATTATCAGAAAGGTGATTTAAAAGATGCCGAATGGTTTGCACAAAAAGTTTTATCATTAGACAGTGAAAATGCACTTGCTTTATTAACCTTGGCAAGAATATTTTTTGATCAAGGAAAATACTATGATGCTGAGCAATATGCAAAAAGAGCAATTGATGCTGATCCCGATATTGGAGTTTCATATCATTTTTTGGCAAAAATATATCATGATGGATTCCATGATTTTGATAAAACCAAAGAGTATCTAATGAAGGCGTTAAGACTTTACGAACAAAATGAAAATCTTGACGAAGTGAGTGAAGTAAAAGGTATTCTAAGTTCAATGCAATGAAAAAGGAGATAAAATACAATTTTTATGCGAAATAAAATTTTGTTTATGATTGTCTGTTTGTCGTTGGCAGGGTGCATGGATATGAATTCCAAGCCTCCGGAAATAAGCGATCAGAACCAGGGATATGAGAATTTATATTTTTCTATGTCTTATCCAAAGGGATGGATTATCAAGGAAGTTAATGGCCATGAAAATCTAAGCTCGCCTTCAGATGGACATGACGAAATGTTTGATCAGATGGCACAATCAATAGGGGATATTGCGACTATTTATTTTTTTGATCCTAGATATACTAAATATGGGATTATTATTAGTGTATTAAACAACGTGGAAGCCACGAAGAATTTTATGAAGGATGCCGAAGATGGGGATGATCAAGAGCTGCAAAGACAATATCGAGACAAAGGATTTGCTTCATTTTCTAGTTCTAATAATAAGGTTTCTATAGGAGGGTTGCCAGGCTCAAAACAATGCTTCAAGGCTTCTAATGAGGCTGGTGGGTTTGAAATTTTTAATTCGATACTTTTAGAATCAAATGATTATATATTTCATATCGTGTATAGAACGAACAGCAATTTTAGCGATAAGGCTGTTCAAAGGATGGAAGAAATTTTTAACTCTTTTTCCAAAAAAAGTGAAAACTACCAAGTTAATAAAAGTGAGGAATCCGTTAAGGATGAACAGCCTGATAATAACGTAACACCAGCTATCGCAGACCTAACTAAGGCAATTGAATTAGATCCCAATAATTCAGTTGCTTATATGCGACGCGGGATTGAATATTCCGATCAAGATAACTTGACACAGGCTATATCAGACTATACAAAGGCCATTGAAATAAATTCTAATTTTGCAGATGCCTATGCTCAGCGCGGGGGGGCCTATGGCCAGCAAGGCAACTTATCTCAAGCCATATCAGATTTAACCAAGGCCATTGCAATAAATCCTAACACTGTTGGGGCATACTCTAGGCGTGCGCTTGCTTATTATGGGAACAAAGAATATGACAAGGCTTGGGACGATGTACACAAAGCAGAAGCATTAGGACAGCCAGGTATTGAAGAATTTCTTGGTAAACTCAAGCAAGCATCAGGTAGAGATCAATAATTCGGAGAATTATATTCATGATGTCCTTACGTGGGCTAGGCAATCCGGGAACCGGGGGCAGAATTAAATTTCAAGACCCCAGAATAGTAAAAACAATCTCCCCAATAAGGGGAAGGGCAAATAATCATCACTACAGAGGAGAAAAAAATGAATAAAATTAATTTTGGGATATTGCGTCCTATTGTAGTTGCGATTGGGTTGTTATTTCTTTATTTAGGGTACCTTCATTCCATCGATGAAAGCTGTCTTTTATTATATGCTTTAGGAGGCATTCTTATTATTTCTGCTTTGGCATATGGGCATTGGTCTAAAGCTTTGGGTGTGTTTTTAATGATAGTAGGAGGCGTCTGGATTTTTATTGCAATTCAATATGTGAATATTTTACAAATTGTTTTTAGTTTAATACCTATTGCTGGTGGCTTATATCTTTTTACAAAAAAAGCTAGTAATGCCAAATAAAACAATGAGTAATAAAAAATTAATCAGATTTATCGCCTTTACCTGTACTCATTATTTTCCATTGATTATTTTATGGTTGATATGGATGTGTTCATATGTTTATGTTGCTGTCGGAACAATCATGTTCTATATGGCCGTGAGTGGTATCCCGATATTGTTTGGCATAGCGGGGGCTTATTGGGTATGGATTAAATATTCATCTTGGATAATGCGTTTTCTTGCGATTGATTGTATATGGTGTTTAATTTTTATACCGATTCTTTTTTATATAGGACGCATGGGGCTCGGAGGGGAAGGCATAACACAGAGGGATGCGTTAAATTATGGAATGATCGTTTTTATTTTTTTATTGCAAATTTTTATCGTCCCGTGGACGTTTTTTTCAATGTGGTTGATGAAAACGATAGACAAAAAATGGTTTGAGTTGGCGTAAGATAAGTTCGAGAAAGAGCTTTTTACGTTTTCTAAACAATTAGACAGGATAGGGAATAGACAAGAAGATTGAAAAATTCAAAACACCTTAATGATTTCTAAAAAAGGGAGATAAAAATGCTTTGGGGCACTACTGATGAACAAATAGCTTCACGTTATGGTTGGGCTCTTATTCCGATTCTTTTGTTTGGTGCAATTATGTTTTTTAGGGATTTGTCCAAGAAAAATTCCAATATTCAAAATACACTGCCAATGGGATCTACATTACCTCCTGTTCCCTCAGCCCTAAAATACCTTTTACTTATGTTTATTGCCGGAACAGTTTTTAATTTATTTATTGTATTCTTCATTTATCAGTTATGTGAAGTTAAGGAAAGTTTTATTGAATATTTACCTAGTTGCTGGCCGGTTATTCTTGGGATTTATGTATTGAGCTTTATTGGCGGTATGATTATGTACGGATTAATGAGAAAAGTCCGACCATGACCTCATCAAACGGCATCGTCAAAAGGAAGGGGGAAGTCCAATGAAAGTTTTTTTAATTTTAGTGACTATAGTTTTCTTCATGCCGAATTTTGTTTTGGCTTCGGAAGTTATTTTGAAATCCGGTCAGAAGGTGGAAGGAAAGGTTGACGTTTTGGAAACGTCGAACACTATCGTAGTGTGTGCTGGGCAGCGAATAAATCAGGAGGGTTAAAGTCCCTCTGGTGCTCAAATGAGGGGCGCCATATCCAAAGGTGGGGGTAATTCCTCATCGGCCTTCAGAGAGAAAAAAAACTGAAGGATGGCAGGGTGTCGGTCGTGAGGCCGAATCCGAAAGGTTTGAGGAGAAGCGTCGGGCCGTAGTCAATGGAAACCAAACCGAAGACGAACTGGTCGGCCAAAGAGAGGGCAAGGTCGAGCCTGCATTATGGAGGCGAAGGCACACTCGTTCACCTCTCGTACCAAGGTGTTTGCAGACGGCACGATGCGGAAGATTTATGCGTGACCCCAGGAGAACTCAACGTGTACTTGGATGGTAACAAGGTAAGCGACTCTATAAGCAATAAGCGAAATGAGAAGTGAAGCACGGTGAGTTGTCGGACAGCTGAATAGTACCATAAGCGTGAAGAAAAGCACGTGACCACGAAGGTGGCAGCTTGAGTGAGCTGGGGAAGGCGGCTGGCAAAAGTGTTGGAGAAGGAAAGAAAACCAGAGAGTAAAGGCTAAGATGAGGAACAGTTCCATGAGCGAAATACCCGTACGTCATAGTCCGAGGAAACTGGTAGACTGGATAAATCCGACGGAAGCTAAGAAGGTGCACTCATTGGTAGATAAGGTTTACAAAACGAAGAACCTGCAAATTGCATGGCAGAAGGTAAAAGCAAAGCGTGGCGCAGGAGGAGTGGATGGAGAAACGATAGATGAATTTGGGCAGAGAGCACAAGAGCAATTAGCTCAAATTCAGCAGGAAATGAAAACAGGAAGCTATCGTGCCCAGCCTGTGCGACAAGTGTTGATACCAAAGCCGGGAAAGCCTGGGGAGAAAAGACCTCTGGGAATACCGACGATTAAAGACCGTGTGGTGCAGCAGGCGCTTGTGAATCGTCTGGAACCGATATTTGAGGAAGAGTTCGATGAAGCCAACTTTGGATATCGACCGAAGAAATCGACGAAGGACGCCCTGCGGAAGATTTGTAACGAGGTTGAAAAGGGGAGTGAGTGGATTGTAGATGCTGACCTAAAGAACTTTTTTGGGACGGTAGAGCACAAGAAACTCATGACGCTACTTGGACGCAGAATATCGGACGGGAAGGTGCTGAAGATGATTGAGG
>Ga0182030_10023557_pt1 | contig 11375 bp, 10 predicted proteins | sample 812S3MmetaG_FD_121299 | JGI IMG/M metagenome (GOLD analysis project Ga0182030, IMG submission 121299) | Permafrost microbial communities from Stordalen Mire, Sweden - 812S3M metaG (Illumina Assembly) | ecosystem: Environmental > Terrestrial > Soil > Wetlands > Permafrost | place: Sweden...
TAAAAGTATTTTATATACCAACTTATTAATAATATATGTTTTTGGATAGAAGTTTAATACTTCTCTATTTATAGTTAGAAGTTGTATTAGAAAATATATATATTTAAAAGTTATAAAACCTTTACCAATTCTGATTAGACTAACTGAATTAGATCTTGTCTTAATTAGAGTATTCTAGAAATATATTTAAAGAAGTTTTTGATTTATGAGACAGATTTTTGTATTAGTATTCAGATAGAATTCACAAGCTTGGTTTATAAAAGTAAAAAGAATGGTTTTTGTATTTGTATAGTACTTATAAGCAATGTTATTAAAAATATAAGTTTTATATTCTTGTATTTGTGTTTAATATAATTTAGATATATTAAAAAAGCTATATAAAATTAATACTAAGACTATATTGTCTATAAAACTACAAAATAGGATATTAGTATTGGATATATTAAATAAACTAGTAATAAATAAATCGGAAAATAAGTCAACTATCTTTGTATTCTCTATTACAAATATATTTATTATAAAAACTATTAATAAACCAAGAATAGTAGCACTATTTAAAGCAAAAGAGACTTTAATAAAGTATATTAAAAACGGCTTATTAGCCCTGAGTAATAGCCTAGTTCGTTTTTCGAATAATCATTTATAAGTAAACCAGAGAAATAAAAAGTATTATTTTCTATATTATTCTCTAAATTGGCAAAGTATATATCTTAGTATCTCTAAAACATAGCTTTATTTACAAGAATAAAATCCAATAATCCCATCTTATCAGTTATATAATAAACTTATACTTTAACAACAATAACTTGCACAATCTTATAGAATATATAATTTTCTTTGTTTGTAATATCAAATTAATTATAAGGATTTTGGAGATATTATAAATCTATATAATCACTAAAGCTGTAATAAGTATAAGAGTATTTATTGTATTTAAAAGCTATTTACAATTATTAATTAATCAAAGCAATAGTAGTCTTAATAACTTCTTTAGTAATATATTTAGCTATCTCTTATAGAATATAATATATAAATTAAGGATTCAAAAAAACTAGGGCTTAAGGAGGTTTGGCAATGGCTATCTTAATATAATTATGGTTATTATAAATACAGTTACTATAACTATTATAATTATAGTTATAATAATATTTAGATTAATTAACTACTTTGATTTGTTAAACTAGTAATTTGTACTAATCTCTAGCCAATTTCTTTATCGTGTATATCTTACTTATAAATATATCAATACTATTATACTTATTAAAATAAACTACAATCTTGAAAATAAGATCAAGTCCAGCATAGAATCTTTAAACAATAAGATCTTCACTTTCTTCCCCAGCCTCTAAATATACTTAGTCCTTTAAATTAAAATATTCACAGATATTAACAATAATATATTTATCTTCTTCAACATTTTCTATAAGTTCAAAGTAATAAAGCATTCTATTGCCTTTTTCAAAAGACTTAAAAGAATTAATACAAAAACAATTCATTAATTTGTTAATCTATATATTAAAGCTAAAATTTATTTACATACAAATCACTAAGAAAATACTATTAAACCAAATCTTGGCATTATCTTACATAGCTATAGAAAAAAGTCCTAGAATAATCTCTTCTTTATAGATCTATACTATATAAAACAAGCAATTAATATATAAAATAACTAAAATTGTACCATTGTACTCAAAATCTCTCTATTTAAGTTTATTAGTAAACAAAAATACTATAACAGAATTACATTACTCTAATCTAACAGAAATATACTTACAAAATTAAGAAATAGCATTATAGCACTCAATTAACAGACATACAAATCCACAATCAAGTTCAGAAAATAAATAGTAATTAAAACCTTTTCTAAAGTATTTCATAAAGTTGGTCTAAGTAACAGCATTACAATACAAATATGTCTATACTATAATTTCTTAAAAAGCACAGACTTCAGCTTCGATTTGTACAACGGATTCTAAAAGACAGAAAACCATATTTACAATAGACTTATCAGTATTATTAAAAATCTCTTAAATTTCTAAGTATATATTATTATTACCAAAAACCATTTTGTAAATTACCTTTATTACAACTATATTCTAAATCCAAGCTTTGATAATATAATATAATATCATATTAGAAATTTCTTGGTTTTTGTCTATATAAAGCTTACTCAAATTAAGAAAAAAAAAGTATATACCTTTACTACTAAGGTCTAATACATTGAATAAAAGTCTAGTAAAATAGATAAGATCTACTATATTATTATTTAAAAAAAATTATCATTATCAAAAACCAAATTGTTCTATACTAAAAAAGCTTTGTAATTCTTCTTGATTCAAGAGTTTTATACTTTCAATTACTACTTTCAAATTTAAAGTCTAATATCTAAATTCTATAAAAAACACATCTCTTATAACAAAATACTATATTTAAAAAGCTAAAAATACTATTAATAAAGAAATTAGAAAAACTAGTTATAAATATTTAAGCCTTAATAATAGATTATTGAACACTAATACAAAATCTTCTAAGATAAATCTACTGTCTAGTCCTTGTTTTTGATACTAAGATTTCTTTTTTTATAACATAAAAAATCACAAAAAAATGTTTAAGGTCAGAGAATTCTCCACACTTTTCTAAAGATCTGCTTTTTTTATATATTTACAATCAAAATATATATTTATTACTAAATTATAGTAAAAAAAGTTATAAAATAATTTAGTATTACTTAAATCTTTTTTTAAAAATCTAAATTAAGAGTAGTATTGTTATTATATTATACTTACAATACTTGCTTTATAAAGACCTTAATTCAATATAAATAAAGAAATAGTACAAGTTCATTGATATTCTAGATATTTAAGGAGAAAAGAGAGAGAAGCTCTTGTTCTAAATCTAAGGTACTAGAGTAGGAGCTAACGTAGCCTCCTCACGTGACCATGACACCTATATTTGGAAAAAAGAGTTAAACGAGAGGCTTAGAAACAGTGCGAGGATGAGGGCCAACAAAAACACATCATGAAAATATCAAGGATTTGTATCCATGAATAATCAAGTAGGAGAGGGTGTTAGAAATGTTAAAAAGATCTAAAAATAGGAAACCTGCACTCTTGGGCATGTGTCTCAAATCCTATAGGTGGCGAAGTAAGCCTCTGGCACTAATCTCCCTCACAAGGATTAATTCTTTGGATTCACAACTAATTCTAGAGGATTAAAGAATTACATTCTAAGGAGCCGCTGAAGGGCTATGCAAACAGTAAGGATTAATTCCTCTATTCTTCAAAAATAGATTTCTTAGAATAGCTTCGGATAGGTGTATATATATGCCTATTTCTCTCCCCTAGAGTAGAAAATCAAGTCTCAAGTTCTAAGTCATTCCTGATCATTCTCCTACCATTTCAAACCCATCAATCACTCAAATTCGGACTTTTCCAACCAGCTTCAGCTATACTCATCAGTGCTTCATCTTCTGTTCATCTTTGTGGAATAAATCAACAACCATGCAGTTCACGTCAGTCCTCCTTCTCTTCCTGTTCGGGTTCATGAGCCTAGCCAACTCCATGCCAACCAACATAAACCATTCTATCGACAAAAGAACCGAGACGCCCCAAACAAAGATGGTTTCACTAGTGAATGAACTCAAGAATCAAGACTTCGGCGAGACCGAGCATTTGACAACCTCGCAGAGAAAGATAATCTCATTTCATAACAACGACGGGTCTGAGACGAAGCTTATGGCTAGGGCAGTTTCCGGTACTGCTAGCTACACTGTACACACCCCTCTTATTAACTTCTTGACCGACTTCGCCAACCAAGGGTCGTATGGTTCCACCACTTATCAAGGCAAGGTAGAATTTGAGGTATGGCTATAAGGCTATAAGGCCTCCCCTTAGAGTGATAAGAGCTAAATGATATATAGTTTGACGAAGATAATTAAGGCGACCCTGTGAGAACACCAAATGGGCTCTATAGGTATGTCTTTGAAGATATCTTTGAGATATTTTAGAAGGACTTGTTTTTAAAAGTGCGATTTGGAGTTTGGAGTTTGGAGTTTGGAATTTCTGAAATATTTTGGGACTTGGTAGTCAGGAGTCTGGAGTTCTGGATTTCAATGGTTGTACTTTCATTGATCGTTCCATGTTAAAAGTGGGAAAATTGAAAAGCTCAAAACAGCTGAGGTCTCACCTTCTTTATCTTTGTTGATTTCCTCCAAAGTCCAAGCGAGAAATGCCCCTATTTAATTACCTCGCCTAATTTACGTAGCACATAAGCCTTGTTCTACGCTAACGTCTAAAAATACCTGGAAGATTGACAAAATTCCTACAGTTGACATCAAAGTAAGGACAGTGCTTATGATCCAAGTTTCTTGATACACGCACAGCCAACTTCGTTCGCGTAGTGATTACTTGCTTCTGGGCACACTGCCACACCTAAGAACGGGCGGCTTTCCAGCTTGCAAGCAGAATTCACATAAATGAACAGATCTACTTAGACGTACTTCAAATCGCTTTACAGCTTGTGAGAGAGTTGCAGTTCACCCGGTCGAGACTTGTTGCGAGGGCAGTATCTACTGGCCATGGACAACAAATCTTCCTTCACTTTTACTCGATGTTATTGAACAATGGTGCGAACATGACCCTACTAAACAATAGTCGCTAGATAATATCATATAAAGAAGAATTCTCAGCAAGATAGACGCATACATTGTAATTCAGATTCAAAGGTCCATGCTTTGGAAATAAAAGAAAAAGTAGAAAAGAATGATTGTGACGAGCTTTTGGCAACGATAACAACCAAAGGTCTAACTAATTCTATAGTGTTTTTGGCAGCTCAATATGGTAACGAAGTTCCAGCTAAGTCTACAAAAGAAAGTGGGGGTATGGATGGTGGTTTACTGGTACCGAGTGTAGTCTATTCGACACAAGGAATGTAGCTGTCCAAGAAGAAAACTTCTGTCTTGAAAGAAATTAAATAATCTCTTCAAAGATTTGAATGTTTTCCGGCTATTAAATTGAATTAATGAAAATATCTTTAGTACTTCCTTTTCTTAGAAAGATGTGTATGGTTTTTAACCCGTTTATAAGATTTTCGTTGTTTTCAGCCAATGTACCTAGAAGCTGTGATGGAGTTGAAGTCTGCCCGGAATGGTATGTTCCTAAAAAGTGGGACTCCGGGAGCAGTTCTCTCGGACTGTCACTTATAATCTACGGTGAAGCTTAATTCTTTCAAGCTTTTTGTGAAGGCATAATTGATGAAGAAGATTATCGAGGGTCATATAAAACAGCACAGCTAAATTACTGTGTTCTTTCAATGCAAACTTTTGAGCTAACTTGACCACATGATTTCAAGCTCCTTTGTCAGCACGTCGGGTTGCATGCAATTTATACCTAGTGACCTACTTAGTGTCTCATAAAAAGCTTGTTTTATTCACAATTCGAGTAGAAGCAATTGAGTGCCTTCTAACCCTGTTTCAACAGACTGAGTTCTAATTCTCGTTGTTTGCAAGATCAATAGCAAGCAACTAGTGTTTCGTGTTATTTGAGCAGAAGTTGGTGATCAAGAGTTTTGTTCAATATTGTGAAATTTCACTATGCAAACTTGGAAGAAAGTTTAACCGAGCTAAATGTAAAATAAGAAGCGGAAGAGAAAATATAGTATAGAAAAAGATTAAGCAAACAACAGATCAATTCGACTTTATAAAAGCGCTTTTATAACTTATAAATAATTATCTAAATCTATCAAAATCTTATCTAGTATATTATTACTTATAACGATTTTTTATCAAAACTAGTTTTTATTTAATTAAATAATTTTATAAATTTCAAATGATTTAGAAAACAAAATATTATATTTATATATATTATACTAAAGTCTAGTTTTAATTTAAATTCAAGTATTTATATAATTATATAATAAAACTTTATTTATAAATTAGATTTTTATTAGATTTATTTATATTTATATATTATAGGCTTTTAATAAACTTTATATTTTTTATTAATTAGTTAAATTCAAGTTATATTTTTTAATAATATAATTTATAAATAATAATTTACAATGCTTAATCATCAATTATATATAAATAAAATCGGTATCTAGTTCTAGTTTTAGCTTGCTGGAATTATCGCTGGTTTAATATGATTCCCGGATTTCCGATAGGGCACAAAAGCGGCAACACTTCCAGCTTCCGAGTGCATTCATAATCAACTCCTTGGTTAAGGCGTTGTCTGGATCACCCCTTTTCGAGACAGTAAGGATCGTTTCGTTCTCTCAAAACTTCTCCGGTTCAACATTCTCCAATGCCGATTCCCCGAAAGCGATCGTGTGCTCAGTGTCGGCTGGCAAAGACTCGCTGCTCTCTCTCAGGCCCAAGATGCACGCGTTGTACTTCCAAGTCTCTGGATTGCGATTATAGCGAAGTGCTTGGGGCAGTGAGCTCTCAAAAATCAAGCACCAGGCAGCAAACTGTTTAGTCTGAAGACGCACAGTTGCAGTCAACTCATTCTTCCGAAGCCCCCGGTAGGATTGACTTGTCCTTGTCCAATAAATAAAATGGAGTAATTGAAGCAATGGATATGCCCCTCTTTCCGGACTTTCAAATGGACGCCATGAGTTCTATCCAATAGGAAGGGCCTATTATTGATACTGTCAACGATACCCTACGGAGCACATGGTCTGAATATCCAATTGCTGAGACCGACCCAGTGATTGTGCATGAGGAAGTTCAAGAAACAGGATCAGATCCACTTTACCCTGAAGTTGTTATCAATACCGGATCGCCAGAAGGAAGGTACGTTGTGGAGCTTTCGAGGAAATTGTTACTTCCCTTCGATCCTCCGATACTCTGGTCATCTCCAAAACAGATACCCGAAAAATTCCACACATTATTGTCTCGATTGCCCGTGGGGAAGCTCGGTACTACCTTAATAAACAATCATCTCTTGGCAGAAATCAGCCTATATCCGGATATGCTTAGTACTTCGGAATTACCTCCTCTCATCCATAGATATTGCGGTGTAGTCGAGATGGATCTCACCATCCTGATATTGCGTTCAACCTCCCAGAACCCCTGGCGAACTGTACTCTTTTTATACCTATGTTTCGCAATCGTACACGTGCCAGTACTTCATTCGTGATGAGGACGTTGTTCATGGAGGTTCAGAGATTACACAATGAGGTGGGTCGATCGATCATAATCTGCCATATTTGCTCTTCAACCTAGAAGTCTTCCGATGATGTGCATCGTAATCCAAAATATGAGGACACCAAGATTGCTGATTTTCTCAGGAGAGGTCGGACTCTACGATGACAAGAGCTTGCAACAATGTATTCAAATTTGAACAGTTAGCTGACGAAACACAGTCCCCATTTTTTAACGACGATGGCAAACTTCTTGCCGCTATTCAAGCCCTTACAATTTATAGTATCCTACGTTCGGGTGAAGAGGATCGCTATCCCACGATGTCGGTGGCGGTTCTGCTTGTTTTGTTCGTGGGTAACCTCCAATGAGAACTTCATATTACCCGAAAGCGTACTGAAATGTCATTTCTACTGAAGGAAATCGCAGCTGTCCTGAACGATAGGCTTTATGTTTCTGTTAACGAAAGCGAGGGAAAAGTTCCATCTTGGAACGAATGGACCATATTGGAAAGCAACCGCAGGTGAGATAAATAAGAGATCCACCTCGTTAGGCTTTGATTATTACTAAAAGTACTTCTGTACAGAACAATGCCGTTACTGTGGCTCTTGCAAATGGTCATAAATATCGACATAGGAAAGATAAAGTCTAGACCTTGCCATTTACTAGATGATATTACGCTTCCTTCAAGTAGAAGCTTATGGGAGGCTGCATCAAGATCCGAATAGGAGTCCAGATATCGAGCATACTTATTGTCTCGAGAAGGGACGGAGATGCCTAAGGTCCGCGACTTGAGAGCTGCACAAAATCTGAACACTGCTTCTTTGGGCAATAAATCACGAGTCAACGACTTACATAACTGGAGTCAAGTGTTGATAGTTTTGGAGCACTGTTGTTGTTTGCTATTCGATAGGCAGGAATCGAGTCATTCTCGACAGTCATGTAATTTTCTTTCTTTTCCCTAGCCGAACGTATAGCCCTGATACACAGCTACCACTTTCTAAGTCGAAAGCCCCATCACCAACGCATCTATGAAAGGTTTAGTACGCATAAATAGCCCTATAAAGGCTCGACTCACCAGCGAACGGCAAAATCTGACCCGCCAACAACACCCCTACCCCTATCTCCATGTGGAGGTGGGGGTTGGAAAGCAGGAGCCCGAGGATTGAAAGTCGATACTTTGAGGGCGAGCCTTGCAGGACAGGCAGTGCTTTCAGAAGCGGGAATATAAGAGCTATCTTGTGAAAGTCCGGCAGACTGCACTTTCTGGATTCGTTCTTTGCTCTTGCCGAAGCCTACTCAAGCATATTTCGACAGTATTGGGAAACCTCGCACATAAGCGACGACGATTCTTGCGCTACGTTCATCTCAGTATCTGGCATGGCCAGCGCAAAGGCCGTTCTCCTTGGAGCCCTTCACCAATGGACTTTCAATTGCGCCAAAGTCTTGGAAAAGTGGATGAAGTCGATCCGCATTGATGCATTCCGGCAAGTTGCCCACGAAAACAATGCTGAAATTGAATTCCTCCTTTCCATTATCGGTCTCTGGGTCCTGGGTTTTTCGCCATGGCTAGCTAAGAGTCGTGCTTGTTGTGCCGTCAGGAGGTGCTTTGATTTATTCATGAGCTTTGCGAGGAATGGTCTAGTCTGGATTCCAATCATCTAGGAATCTAATCAGTTTGAAAGTTCCTGATCCTTCTTTAATTCTCGTGAGGCATCAGTCAGCATCAGTCTCCTTATATAAGTTTCTCGCGAGGGTTCTAGACCTCATCACCCTATATGTTCAAACCATAATCGTGCTCTTGAAAACGCACTAATACCACGCAGGTCCATTACTGCTTCGAGCGAAGCGAGGGCACGAAGCCTGATAATCTCTTTCCTTTCTCTACTACTCAAGACGAAGACTCCCAACGAAGCTATGACGCGAGCCTAGACCAGAGGATGCCCTTCGAATCCTCTTATGCGTTTTTCTCTGCTCGAATCCGCAGTCAATGAGGTTTGCAATTGGAACTCCAAAGATCGATCCGTGACCGCGACGAATCGGTACAAGGACATTAGAGAAGTCACAATTTTAAGGTCGGGTAGAATTGAATACGCAGTGAACTGGACTTTATGGAAATGCAAAAGACCAAAAATATGGAAAGAGCGGATATTCCTGAGGACTTTGAATATTTATATTGAGAGAGAGAAGGTTGGGTTCTTTTTGAGTAAAGGGGGAAAGCTATTGCTAAGAAATGAGGCGAAGTAACTGATGAGCATGAAGTTAGGAATATGATGAGAATTGGATGGCAGTGATTCTTCGTAATTTTTGGGAAGCTGTTAGAGATTTTGAAGCTAATTATTACGTCGAGGTAGTAGGGAAGTCTACCAAAAGACAAACGAGGGGCGCCTTTTCGGAATTCAAGAGATCCAAGACCGCGCCCACTCATCTCGATGTCTTTCCAGTGGGAAAATGTTAACCCCCCCCCCAGGAATCACGCTTTTTTTAAAAAGAGAAACGTGTCGAATTAGCATGCAAGTTAGTGTTCAGCTCAAGTGAGCACGAGCTTCAGCCACAAAGCCATCCATCCAGCCTCACCAGCGGGATCTCCCCACCTCCCCACCAACAAGAACTATTAGGATAAGGCCAGCGCAATTCTTGTTCTTCATCATTCAATAACTTAATTTACTCTGCTAAAATCGGCTCAGAGGGATATGTTTGGATCAATTCCTCTCAACAAGTTCCGTTCCCCCCTCAAGGACCTAGACAGAGTTGTACTCCTTCATGCACGGACTCGGAAGAAATGGAAGCAAAAATGGCGACGCATGCTCTTCCTTTGGACAACACTGACAAGTCTGGTATTTTTGGCTCACTGTATGGCCTTGACTCAATTGCACAAAGGGCCTTACGGCCTAGGAGTTCTGTATACGAGTCTGGACTGTTCATCGGTACGTCGAAGACGCCTTCAAGGATCTTTACTATTGAATGTTATTGCAACCTCTGTATTTGTTTCTTCGAATTACACAATGCAGTGTCTCGCATCACCCACAAGAGCAGAGATTGACTCGGTACATTCTCGGCTTCAATCCATGGATATTGGTAGACAATCTTTGCGAAACCTTTGGAGAGTGAAGTGGTCTCGTAAGTTGGTGTGGTTACTTCTGGCAGCGTCTGGAGTTCCTCTACATATGCTGTAAGTGTCTATAAAAAAATTGGGTTCTCAAATTGATGGTAAAAGATACAACGGGCTACTTTTCGTTCTTGACCCTAAGAGGGATAACTACCAAGTTGCCGTTTCAGAGGATTTTTTCGATCCCGGAACGGTCTTTGACATCGCGAATCTCCCAATTAACGTCGATGGTGATTCTTCATGGACGTGGGGCCATCCACCAGCTGCCACACTCCCAATCCCGGGTGTGGAACTTAGCAGTGTCACTGCTCTTCAAAGTTCGCTGGATCTACTACGGGTCCACAATACCTCTGTAAACTGGGAAAGCTTGGACGTGCTTCAATGCTGGGAAAAATTCGCGAATTCTACAGACTCACTAAGGCCTAACATCGTATTTGTGCTGAATTGGACAAGTCCAGACTCAAGTAACACAGCACTGGCTATAGGGTCACTTGGTTACTCCGGGGGCGACCTTTTGACCTTATGCCCAGAGTCATTTTATAACAATACTGATGGTGGCTTGCAGGTTCTGAACGCTTCTACAACTTCTCCTGGTTTTTACACACTTTCTGGAATATATACGGATCCTGAAGTGGAAGTGATAGGAGATAATAACTGCCCGTACCGTTATTCACCAGTCCCATCTTATCAACCACAAACAGTACCACGGGTGTCATGGTCACATGAGAAGGCTACGTTAGCTCCTACCCTAGCACCTTAGATTTAGAACAAGAGCTTCTCTCTCTTCTCTTTTTAGATATCTAGAATACTAATAAATTTGTACTATCTCTTTATTTATACTAAATTAAAATCCTTATAAAGCAAATACTATAAATATAATATAATAACAATACCCTTTCTTAATCTAAACCTTCAAAAAAAGATTTAAGCAATACCAAGTTATCTTATAATCTTTTTTACTACAACTTAGCAATAAATATATATTTTAATCACAAATATATAAAAGAAGTAGATCTTTAGAAAAGTATAGAGAATTCTCTAATCCCAAATATCTTTCTATAATTCTTTATATTACAAAAAAAGAAATTCTAGTACTAAAAACAAAAACTAGACAATAAATTTATTTTA
>Ga0182030_10023558_pt1 | contig 11375 bp, 17 predicted proteins | sample 812S3MmetaG_FD_121299 | JGI IMG/M metagenome (GOLD analysis project Ga0182030, IMG submission 121299) | Permafrost microbial communities from Stordalen Mire, Sweden - 812S3M metaG (Illumina Assembly) | ecosystem: Environmental > Terrestrial > Soil > Wetlands > Permafrost | place: Sweden...
ATATTGAACGATATTGGGCTGATTGTCATTAGCCAGAGCTGGAGACGAGAAAAAGAAGACCTACATGACGAATCTGTTGCATAATCTTCATCTCCATATCAACCTTCTGATCAAGGATACCATTCTTCATGAAACGTCTCTTTTCAAGCTCCTTGGCAGCATACGGAGTACCATCATATTTCGCCGTGATTTTGTACACAACAGCGAAAGCACCTTTGCCAATGGTGCCAACCTTGTTGTATTTTTGTCCGCCTCGCCATTCTCTAACATGTCTACCAGAAGATATGGAATAGTTCATCTGGGTAACAACACCTGGATCTGGAGTACCATTCGCAAAGATGTCGACCTGACGATTGTTAGGAGGGATTTACAAGTGTATTTTTATTGACTTACAGGGTCTCGATTGGCCCCTCCAACACGTGCCTGCCGTTCATCATAAATTTGGCGGATACGCATGAAGTAGTTTGTCAGGTTTTGTTGATACGCTTCCTCCACTTCTTCATCGCGCAGTGGAATTCGAACAAGGAATCTAAAATCTTCTTCGGGTGGTGTCATGGTCAGGGTGATAATGGTACCAAGTTCGAGGGTACGTCGATAATCTTTGCCATTTTCCTTCTCCTTTGCACGCAGCAATGTCCTATCAATGACAGTACCATTGGTAGATTGATCCTCGATCATGATGATTCCAAATTCATTGATAAAGATTTTGAAGTGGATGTTGCTGACCCGCTTGACTTCCTCGTCCTTGCCCAGGACAATATCGCATCGACTCTTATTTCGTCCAAACAAAAACCCACCAAGAGGATTCTTGAGATCAGCCGAAAGTCGCAGCGCAATATCGCATGATGTAATTCCCCTCTCTGCGAGATCGAATGTACCAATGTCTTCGTGTTGTGGTTGAGGACCTTCCGCCTTCTCTCGTATCTTGACATTTTTGTCAGACGAGATCGTGTGTTGAGGAGAGATTTCGTGGATGAGCGACGCGGCTTTATATGCTGGAATGGAAAGCGGATGAAGAATGCAGAAGATATCAGCCAGGTCCTCGTCACTTAAGCCAGAATTGCTGCCGCCGACCTTCCTCGGGTCGAGTACGATCTGGGTAGCTATGAGGTTTTGGTCAGTAATTGGATAGGAATAATTATAAGCAAGGGGCGTAAAGAGCAAACAATTACCAGGCTGCGTAGGTTCATCCTCCATCTTGAGAAGTCGAGGGGAGTGTCGAGTTGCGCAGCAGGGTTTATTGTCAAGCGTGAAATTGAAGTTATTCGCAGCAAGACCTTCACCCCACGAAAAGTCAGCAGCTGGTCGTTTGCATCGTTTGCTCATGAGGCACCGGCTTTTGGAGACAATAGTTTGGACAATACACACTTTCATTCATTCCAATTAAAATATGTGTATAGCAGTGCCTGACTGACGTCCTGGCTCTGCCTAGTATCACGAGAGGGACTCGAGGCTTCCAAGGGAGGTTTTGTAGGAATTTTGTGCTTTCGTCTGGTCTAATGTTTGTTAAAGATTTAAAGAGTGGAAGAAGACACAAAGGTCTTCGCAGATGGGGTCGTCACGTCGTTAAGCATGGATGTGAAGTTTGACTCTCGTCTCTGTGAATTCAAAGATTAGACTGGATTTCTTAACAGCAAAACTTGAGATATGTACTTTGCCTCTTTCGACGCAGAGCTCGCCCTGGACGGGCCCACCACAACAGATGATTTTCACGTTCTGATCAAAATTGTCGGTGACTTCTTTGAGTCGCTCACACGACCTGGAAACATTTCAATCACTCGAGTCCTGTTTCACGGAATTGGTTTAAGCTCATCCGATGTGTTTATCCGCGCCGAAGCTAGAGTGTGAAGCAACATCAGACGAGACGACAGGTCTTGGCATTGTTTTGACTTCGCCATAGCAACATCAGCAGTAAACTAACAACCTGTGTCTTCAAAAGAATTATAAATGGATGATCATGTATGCCAGCACAAGACTTGTTGATTAATGAAATTGAATCAAATGAATTGTTCCATCTGTTCAATTCCATCAACTAAGAGCAAATCATAACAGCAAAGCAGCTTACCTTATAGCCTCGAAAGTTACATAGAATTGAGAGAAGAACAGAGACCCTGCAATTGCCTTACATGCTCTGATGAAGACGCTTTACTGTACGAAATAACTCACCGGCTTTCTCCAGCATCAGAGGGGTAAGGAGAAAGTGTTGATAAAGTACCGACGATTGCGCCTGCCTTACTCGCACCCCTTTTGAAAGTAAAATTCAAAGGAGGTTCAGAAAAAGCCAATCCGGCCTCTCCAAGATAACATCTCTTCATTGTTTCTTAGCAATTCTGATCAGACTACAACTTTAAATGCTCATACAAGTACCCATCTACAAACAAACCTCACGCGGAACAACAATTCCCCGCCCCGACTCAGCCGGCCGCATCATCCCAAGGCTGACGCCGATCTCAAGTCGTCATGCCTCCCAAACCCAACCCCACATCTACAACAACAATGCCCGGCCTCACCGTCGACACAACCTCCCCGCAATCCAATCACACCCGAGACCATGACCCAAACTCACCCTCACACTCCCAACGCTCCGCATCCCCAGTCCGACCCCCATACTCCCCAATAACGCCCACCCTGGCCTCCGCACGCCTCGCCACCTCTGCCACCCCCTCCAACAATACCTCACCCGCACAAAACCAAAACCAAAATGCAAACCAACAACCATCAAAAAAAGTCTACACACACACCCAACCACCCCAATCCGCAATCAACCAACCAAAGCCTATAGAGATAAGCTTTGATGAGAATCCCGATGCCCTGGCGCTCAAAAGCGCAATTTCTATCCTGCAGATGCAGAAGAGGAATGCTGAGAGAGATATTAGGGAGTTGGCTAGGATGAAGAAGAGGGCCGTGGAGGATCCGGGGGGTTTTGTTGGGGCGTTGGGGAGGGGTGAGGTGAGAGGACGGGGGGATGGGCTGTTTGATGCTGGGAATGGCGACTCGTCTGATTCTGAGGATGAGGCGATGCCAGACTCGGAGACAAAGACAGCGGGAAAGCAGGTGGATGAAGAGGAGAAAAAGGAGGAGGGGAAATGGGGAACTTTACCGACGCCGCAGAATGTTGTGAGGTGTCCACCGATAAATTGGTCTCAATATGCGGTTATAGGAGATAGCTTAAATAAGCTACATGATGATCAGAGGAGGAAGCCTACGGGAGGGGAGCCGGCCCGGGTTGGTGCAGGTGGGAGCTTAGTTGCTGGTGGGGAAGGGGTTAGGAGGGTGGAGGTTGGTGTTGCGGCGCCTTATATGCCGGGACGGGATAAGATCGAGAAGGATAAGGTTGGAACTAGGAAGGGCGGGAAGCGGTGATGAGGATGGGGATATGATAGGAAACGTGTCTATGGATCATGATGTTACGAGAAAAGCATGGGGTGCTGTTTTGAGCATGGGTAAGGCCTATAGAATACATTAGATGGGAGGTTTTGATTGCTAGAAGTATATCATCCCCTGATACTCCCGCGGTTACTGAAATAATACCATTGAATCATCGTTCTCAGGCACTGGAGCGAGGTGCTCTTTGAATTTTAAATCTAGCTCTCCAAAATATCGATACCCTAGTGGCTCCTGATGCTTCGTCGGTCGATTGTCACCTTCCACTATTAGCCAAAGTTGGGACGAATCAAGGACTCGATGGCTTGGATTAGCATTCAATGCCGACACGATGATCATGTGGAAATGTACTTCGGAATTTGTAGGGAAGGACATCCCAAACATCCAATTTAAAACTTTACTGTTTGGTTTCTCTCTCTTTAATCTGCCGCTTGAACCGTTGAAATGTCAATCTGTAAACCAAATTTTATCTCATTGATTACTACAATAAGAGTTGCTACAGTCGTTTAGACGAATAAGTGGGTGACAAGGGCTCCTGAACCCAACACACCCTGGAGCCGCAACGTGAGACACTGCTTGCATACAGCCTTGCAGCTGCAAGCGAGATCTTTGAATCTTCTGTCAACCTTATTATATGATATAATTATGATTTAGATGTATATTATGGCGAATGTTGCGTTCTTTATCGCGGCATCCTTGCGGGAATCGCGCAAGTGGTCTATTCGATTATTAGCCCGGGCGAGGTGAATTATCATTACTTTTTGTATATATTAGATGGGCATAGGTCAAGTCTCTTTAAGAAGCTTAACATTTGGGCCGAGACGCAAAGGGAGGACAACATAAGCCTCGTTATCGATGGTTGGCTTAAAATTGCAGCAAAACTGACCCCTGTTACTCGAGTAAAAAGCCCTAAAGTGCGAGACGACGACTAGACTCTTAAAAAGGTTTCCTGCAGTGCCAAAATCCGCAAGGAAACATTTGGATTCTTTCTGGACAGACCAAATAGTCATGCATTAGAGGGGTGCTATGCCAGTACGTTATTATACCACATAAATAATACTAAATTATTTTCGTGTCTAGCTAGTTCGGTGTGGAAACCTGCTGGGAGAGGCAAGTTTCAAAGGGTGAGGTACCTTTATGGTGATTGTGATATGAGGATTACGGAAAGGGATTGTGGGAATTTGGAAGCCTGTTTGTGTGGGAGAGGGGTTAGGAGAGAAAAGGTACGGATGACTGAGGCGTTGTATAGGTCTCATGACGAGGTTACAGATATGTATAACTTCATTGTCATCTAATCGAATCATATTGAGTGCGAGTCACAATACGGCGCTTGACAAGAAGAATGCGGGGCGAGCTTAAATTCCGTAAATGGTATTAAGACAATTAGTCTGATGTTTCTGAGCGTTTCCCCAGGACATGTTCGTCTAGGAGGGTGATTAATTGTTTAATTTCGTCCACTGTTCTCATCAGCGTCAAGGTTCTCCTGAAAGCAACAAAACCTTAAAGCAGATAGAAAAAGGAGACATACCCGTATTATAATGCACCATGCTAACCCTCACCACACCATCCTGCCCCAATCCCAAATATTCACCCACCAGCCTCACGCTGTAGAAGCCACCCCATCTAATCCCCATCTCCCCATTGCTGACCTCATCAATTCTCTCTACTAAATCCTGACTTTTCCATCCCTGTACTATGAATGAAATTGTGCTAACTCTTTTCTTCGTATCCGGATCCTTCTCACCAATTATCGTGACGCCTAATTTACCGTTCAGATAATCCAACAGGGTCTTTTGGAGATCATATTCATGTTTCTCGATCGCAGCAAACGATTCTGTGATTGAAGGGGAAAAGTAGGAAACGAGAGATGGAAGTGAGGCGACAAGTTCGTAGGATGCCCCTGCAAGACCTAACTTATCCTCAAGCGTGGTGGAAGATTTGAAATAATGCCCTAGTGACTCAGTCTTCTTCAAACCGGCAGGTGAGGCGTAGAGGATCGAGAGATGAGGACCGTAGACTTTGTACCATGAAAAAGAATAAAAATCCACGCCCAGAGCTTTGACATCGATCTGCCTATGTGGCGCATATGCTACGGCATCTACACATAGTAGAGCCCCGGGAATGGTATGCACGGCTTCGGCAATAGCTTTGATGTCGTGAATGGTGCCTAGGATGTTCGACGCGTGGGTGCAAGTGACCAAGACTGTTTTCTCAGTCAGTAGATTCTTGAGGTCTGAGACTTCGAGTTTGGGATTCGTTTTGGAGGTCGGAAGCCACCATTTTAGAGTCAGGGATTGGCGATCCGCGAGAGAGACCCAGGGAGCGATGTTGGCTTCGTGGTCGAGCCCCGAAATGATGACTTCGGATCCGGCAGGGAAGGTTAAGGCGAAGGAGAGATTGCGAAAGAGTTGGGTCGTTGCGGATCCCAGGACTGGGCTTGGATTAGCTTGAACTTTGATCAGGATTGGCAAACAAACCGATTTCATTAGGGGTAGCATTGATGTACTTTGCAGCTGCTTTATACCCTGCGTTGTAGAGAGATTGGGATTTTTTGCCAACGGCGTATGTAGATCCCATCTGAACATTGTTCTTGGAGAGGTAGCTGGTGAGGCTTGGAAATTGAGTCATCTCCCATCTATCTGCAAAGGAGACCTACGAATCAATCACCGTACCCAAGGTCTGCGAACCGCCTGCATTATCGAAATAGACTTGAGCTTCTTTGAGGGCGGGGAACTTTCCCTGCGCATTGACGACGGCAAAAGAAGACATAATGAGCGGCTGCTACTGCCCAAAAGAATGGATGGATGACCTGAAACGATGAAGAAATTGCTTCTATAATTCTATAACATATCGAAAGGACGAGGCTGATGCTTATCATCTCGAGAGTGGGGCTGGTACTACCAACTAGAGTCAAGCTCCTCGGACCAACCAATTGACATTTACGCCTTTCGAAGGCTAGAAACCGCGGACAATGCATGGCCAACAGTAGTCGTTTGAAGTACACCATCTCTATCATATGTAAGTCTGAGGCCCTTCGAAGCGCTTATACGATCATCGTGGTACATATCGCGGTAAGAAGGCTTAAGATAATACAAGATTTGTACCAGTCAGATCGATACCAATGCACACCCCTTTTATGCCTGAGCTCGCCGGCGGTTCAAGATTCCTGTGAACAAGGATCTTCAAGAGCGGTGAGAGGTGAGAAACGGCAATTCGAAAATCCACAAATCTCGCCGTTATAATCGTCCTACTTTTGAAAATACAACCATTTTCTTAATTGATTATTGAAATTCAAAATGAAACGCAAGGCAGAGTCAGAATCGAATGGCCATAATGGCAAAGGTATTTTGAAGAAACGTGCAAAGACTAGTATGTATTCAATTGCCTCCAAAACCCCACGGATGGGCTGACAAAATCAGTTCTCTCGGACGAAGAGGCGCAAAAGAGTTTTCGAAAAGACCTTTTCAACAAAGATGTTCTTGCCAAATATACGAAAGACTATGCATCTTCGGAGCCCTACAAACACAGTGTAATCAGCTCATTGATCAACGACAAACTTCTCCGCTCCGTTCGCAACGAAATTCAAGAAAACGTCCACTTTACATCCAAAGAAACCGATATCTACAAGATCCACCAATCGGGTGATCTTGCGAACCTTGACGGTCTGGAAGATGCAGCTCTCGAGAAGTTGCCATCTTTGTTACGACTACGAGATGCGTTATATTCGGAAAGTTTTAGGAAATATGTTGCTACGATTACTGGATCTGGAGAATTGAGTGGTAGAAAGACGGATATGGCTATCAATGTCTATACGCCTGGATGCCATTTGTTGTGCCATGACGATGTGATTGGCAGCAGAAGAGTCAGCTACATTCTATATTTGACGGATCCCGATATACCATGGAAGGAGGAATGGGGTGGTGCGTTGAGGTTGTATCCTACAAACACTTTTGAGGATGATGGTGAAAAGACGATCACCCCAAGTCCTGATTTCACCAAGGTTATTCCGCCGGCTTGGAATCAGTTGAGTTTCTTCGCTGTCCAACCTGGGGAGAGTTTTCATGACGTTGAGGAAGTTTATCACGCAGAGACGAAGGAACAATTAGAAAAGGAGGGTGGTAGGATCAGAATGGCTATTAGTGGTTGGTACCATATCCCTCAAGTTGGAGAGGAAGGCTACGTCAAAGGAGCAGAAGAGAAATGGGGCAAGAATAGCAGTTTGATGCAATTGCAAGGCAATCCTGATCGATACGACTTTCCGAAGGAGAAGCCTATTCTTACCGAAGCAGTCGCCGAGTCAACAGACCACAAAGAGTTGGAACCAGCAGACTTTGATTTCCTGTTGAGATATATGGCGCCAACATATCTGACTCCGGACACTTTAGAAGCAGTCTCGGACCAGTTCTTTGATCTTTCTACTATTACCCTGGATGGTCTACTATCACAGAAATTCTCTACCAAGATGCGAGAGTACATCGAGGCTCAAGAGTCTGCCCTATTACCTGAAAGCAGTGCCGAGATCGAGAAAAGCTCATGGAAAGTTGCCAAGCCACCACATAAGCATCGATACTTGTACCAGCAAGCCTCTAGCGAATCCGGCAAAGTTGATTCTGGCAAGTTAGATCCTATCACTGAACTCCTCGAAGTATTTCTTCCCAGTCAACAGTTCAGACGATGGCTGGAGATTGCAACGAAAACAGAGATTGAGAACCATGACATCTTGGCACGGAGATTTCGCAAAGGTCTTGATTATGCCCTAGCCACTAGTTATGATCAACCGCAACCAAGAATAGAGATCAGCTTGGGGTTAACGCCTACACCTGGCTGGGGGGTTGAGGAAGAGGAGGACGATGAAGAGGAAGAGGAGACCGCTGCATTGAAGAAAGCCGCCAGCAAGTCCGAATCTAATGGCAAGAAGAAAGTAGAAGAGGAAGAGGAGCCAGAAGATGTCGGAGGTCACGAAGTTTATATGGATGGTGGTGACGACGAAGCTAATGGCGACGCAGCTATCTACAAGGCCTCACCTGATGCTGAAGATGACAATATCCTATTCTCGATGCCGGCATCGTGGAACAAGTTGAGCATTGTGATGAGAGATAGTGGCGTTTTGAAGTTCGTCAAATACGTTAGCAAAAATGCGAAGGGTGATCGTTGGGATATTAGTGGTTCTTTTGGAGTCAAGGAATCTGATAGTGATGACGAGGCATTAGAAGAAATGGTTGCTTTGGAGAGCAGTGAGGAGGAGGTCTTCAATGGCTTTCCCGATTCGGATGACAGTGATTCCGATTGAGCTTGAGGCTTAGGATCGTGTTCATCGAATGGAATCAAGCGCCGTGTCTACTTTCCCTGGAGCTGCGACAAGCAACTCAAAAGGGAGAGGAGGTACCGTCGCCTATAGCTGGGTTGAAGTCAAAACCCTCTCGAGAGTCCTCAAGTCTTTCGCAGAATCCGCAAGCTCATGGGGCGTACCCCGATTATTGTTCACGAAAATGACGAATGAACGGCATCATGTACTAAACATAAATATACCTTACCTATATATTGATGATCATGTGATTTCAAATTCACGGAACATCGAGTCTTCAAGACCAGAAGGCTTTGGGAGGGTTGTAAATCACGTGTGTCAGGTACTCTCACTCTGCACTCTCCAGGACTTCAGGAATCCTTCCTCTGAAATGAGTATGTTCGCCCTAAAATTAGGACTCATTCGAAAGTTCGGTGTGAAATTGTCAGGATAATATATAGCCGGCCTGAAGTTGTGCCGCAGCCCTGGTAGCAGATAAGGCCTGTAGCGAATGCGAGCAAAAAGCATACCATTCTTTTCCCCCGTATTTCAACGAATCAAGCCGTGTTCATAACTGGTGCCTTATGAATGCGTAGTACAAGCCTTCTCTATAAATACGACGACGCTTCCATCTTTCCTTTCGTTCTTCCACAGTTCGCATTCGGCTGAAGCACTGACGTGGAGTATATCAAGTCGTTCTGCAAGGCTGTATAAGTTCGTCGCTCTCATTGCTATTCTTTCGTTATCACAGTTATATAATTCATCATGGGTTTCTATATCACAGGCGCTGGTGTATTTTTCGTGCTTTGGGTTGTTTATAAGCAGGTCAATAATTGGTTTGAATGGAGAGCACTCAATAAATGGGGAGATCAGTATGGATGTGTTGAGGCGCCAGCTGTTCCAAACAAGTTACCTGGTGGTCTGGAGAGATATTCTATACTGTTTACTGGCTTAAAAGGTATGTTGAAAACATAGTTTGAAGTCAAAAGCTCCTTGGATCTATTTATTCGGAATAAGTCGATAATACTGACCCTACAGGGCTCGACGTCCTCGAAGACCTCGTCCGCAAACGCTACACCGACATGAAAAATACCACTCATCGCCAATACAACCTCTTCAACACCACCTTAGTATCGACCTGCGAGCCTGAAAACATAAAAGCCGTCCTAGCCACCAAATTCGAAGATTGGAATCTCGGGCCCGCCCGCAGCGCAAACTTCTCAGAACTAATTGGAAACGGTATTTTCACAGCCGACGGCCACAAATGGGCACATTTCCGCGCGCAACTCAAGCCCACATTCGCAAGGGATCATGTCAGTGATTTGGAAACCGCGGATCGTCATCTTCAGATCCTGTTCAAAGCGCTTCCGGAAGAGAATGCAGATGGCTGGGTAGAGGGCGTAGATATCAAGCCCCTCATCTACAGATTTACCATGGATACTTCGACTGAGTTCCTCTTCGGACACTCAGTAAATTCTCAAACTACGAATCTTCATTCTCTTGAGAGCGGCAACGCCACAGAAGCAAAAGAAGAGCTTAATTTCAGTGACGCAATGACTTACGCCCAAGATATCATCGTTTATCGTCTCCGTCTCCGCTCTCTCTACTGGCTAGCTAGCACTGCGAAATTCAAGAAAGCCTGTAAAACAGTGCATGATTTCGCAGATCGTTTCGTCAAGTTGGCTTTAGATCCGAGTTATAAACGCAATTCCGAAAAATTCATCCTGCTAGATGCGTTGCTGGATACGACGAGGGATCCAATAGAGTTGAGGGACCAGATTCTACAAGTGCTATTGGCTGGGAGGGATACCACGTCTGCGCTTATGAGCTGGGTTATTTTGCTGCTTGCGAGAGATCCAGCGCAGTATAAGAAGTTACGAGATATCATTACCTCCCAATTCGGCACAGAAGACAACCCGACGACGGAACTCACATTTTCCTCTCTCAAATCGTGTAAACACCTCACACACGTGCTATACGAGACCCTTCGACTGTACCCACTCGTCCCCTTGAACGGGCGGAAAGCAGTCAGGGACACGGTACTACCGAGTGGAGGGGGCAAGGACGGGAAACAGCCAATTGCGATTATGAAGGGGGAAGAGCTGGGGTATAGTGTTTATGTAATGCAGAGACGACACGATATTTGGGGTGAGGATGCGGACGAATTTAGGCCGGAGAGGTGGGAAGGAAGGAAGCTGGGGTGGGAGTTTGTGCCGTTTAGTGGAGGGCCAAGAGTTTGCTTAGGTCGTGAGTCTTCCTTTCTTCTTTCTCCTTTGTGTGGTTTTTGCTGGTGATGAGGGGGTCTTTGAGGGAGAGGAGACTAATGTGGGAATAGAACAATATGCTCTCAATGAAGCGAGTTTTGTGTTGGCGAAGATGCTGCAGAGGTATGATCGGATTGAGGCGTTAGATAGGGGGAAGATTAGGAAATCGCTTACGTTGACGCTTGCGCCTGCGGGTGGGGTGAAGATCAAGCTGCACAGAGCGGCTTCTTGATCCATGCCTACAAATTTATCCAGTCTATCCAGTTTTCAGGCGTTTAAATCGAAAATCCACTCCGGATGCTCAGGCTCAGAGTAATGTAATAAATAACAAAAAAAGCAAGGGTATATTCCAATCCAAAAAAAAAAAACACCCCCCTTCCTAAAAACAAAACACAACCACAAAAAAAAAAAAAAAAAAAACAAAACCATAAAAAAACAACAAA
>Ga0182030_10023559_pt1 | contig 11375 bp, 12 predicted proteins | sample 812S3MmetaG_FD_121299 | JGI IMG/M metagenome (GOLD analysis project Ga0182030, IMG submission 121299) | Permafrost microbial communities from Stordalen Mire, Sweden - 812S3M metaG (Illumina Assembly) | ecosystem: Environmental > Terrestrial > Soil > Wetlands > Permafrost | place: Sweden...
CGTCTTGGTCGTGAAATGTCCCACCACGACAACGGGGATGTTCGCCTGGAAAAGCTGGGGCGGCGAACCGTGCGCGTCCACGAAGACCCGACGCTAACCGGAGCCGTCCAATACAAACGACGCGCCATTGGACGTGCGCTCAATCGTGCCCGGCTTGACCACACCCTCAAGTCGCATGGTCTCGGTGCCGAACGACGCGCGCTTGGCCAACACCTGATCAACCGTTTCGAAGTAGTTGAGCGAGTGCAGCAGCCCCTGGCTCAACAGCGCCAGAATTGCGAGCGCCAGGACGACCAGCACGCCGATCGAACGCCACCGACTGCGGCTCGACGACTTCGGGGGTGCTACCGGGGTGAGATCGAGCGGTGCTTCAGCGTTTGACACGTCGTCCTCGCCACCAGATCGACAGCGCGTAGAGCGCCACTCCCCCAAAGGCGAACCCGTATCCCGCGTAGACGTAACTCACTTCGTCGCACCTTCACGTTGTCGCGTCGCGAGCGCCTCGTTGAGCGCAGCGCTCGACACCAGTTCGCGTCGCACTTCTAGGCGGTAACGAGAACGCAGGAGCCAGAAGAACAACATGGTGAAGCCAACGAAGCTAATGAGTAGCGTCCAGAGTTGACTTCCGTGAATCAGTATCTTGCCGTTGACCGTGAAGACGGTCGCGCCCTGGTGCAACGTCTTCCACCAGTCGACGGAGAAGTGGATGATCGGCACGTTGATGGCCGCGAGCACGGCAAAGACCGCACTGCGGCGCGCGCGAAGTACGGGATCGTCGTTCGCTCGTCGCAGCGCCAGGTAGCCCAGCGCCAACACGCCCAGTATCGCCGTCGTCGTAAGTCGTGCGTCCCACGCCCACCACACCCCCCAAGTAGGACGTCCCCAAATGGATCCGGTGATCAAAGTGAGCGCGATGAAGAGCACGCTCACCTCCATTGCGCAGTGCGCAATCCGATCAACCGCCATGGAGCGCGTTCGTCGCCACAGGTAGAGCACGCTGGCAATCGTCGCGGTGCCGAAGGAAACGTAGAGCGCGACCCAGGCCACCGAGGGGTGCACGTACACCAGGCGCACGAGATTTCCCTGGATCCTGTCCGGTGGCGTCACCCAAAGGCCAAGCCAAATGGTGAGTGCCAGAAGGACAATCGTCACTGGTCCAAGTAGTCGTTGCGAGAGCTCTTTGATCATGTTTCCTCCAGAACACCGTAAAGGAGAATCCCCATGGCCACGTACGCCACCAGTGCTACCACCACGATGATCCACCAGCCGAGCAACGCTCCACCGTACAGAGCGTCATTAAACGATCGCTCGCCGCCAATGAGCAGCGGCGCGAAAGCCGGGAGGGCCAGCACCGGCAGCAACGTGGCTGCGGCTTCACCTCCCGCCGTCAGGGCGCCGTACAAGGTGCCCGCACAGGCCAATGCGCACAGGGTCACCACGACGCTCGGCAGGGCGACGAGAGCCCCATGTAGGGCTGTGTGCAGAATCAACACCGTGCCCCCTAACAGCACGAGGCCAGTGACGAGGAGTTCAACCGCCAAGGCAAGCGACTTGCCCAAGAAGACGCCCGCGGGGTCCAGGCCCAGGGTCGCAATCGAGGACCTCGTCCCAGGGCTGCGCTCAACGGCCTGGGAGCGATTGATCATGAGTAGCGCGACTAGCAGTGTCACCAAGTAGTAGAGCCCCGGTGCCGCCGAGGAGTGTCCCGCGTGGCTGGGACCGAGCGCCAGTCCACACAACAGCAACGCCATGACGCCGAAGGGCACAACCTGCCAGAGCAGGACCCGGCTGCGCAGTTCAATTCGCAGATCTTTTCCGGCCACCAGCAGGGCCGTGCGAATCATGATGCCGCTCCCAGGATTCTTCCCCCGACCATGACGATGGTTCGCGGTGTCAGCGCGCCGCTACGAAGAGGATCGTGCGCGCTCACGACAACGGTGGCGCCGCTCGCGACCACGTCACCGAGCAGGGCATCAAAGAACGTGCGGCCCTCGTCATCGAGCGAGGCGTACGGTTCGTCCAACAGCCAGAGTTCTGGTCGACGCAACAGCAACCACGCGAGGCCAAGGCGGCGACGCTGTCCGGCGCTGAGTTGCTTGGTTGTCGTGTCAATACGACTTTCGAGACCGACGCGGGCTACAGCGCCAACTATCTCGTCGACGGGTCGCTCCAGTGCCCTGGCGGCGAACACCAGATTCTCTCGAACACTGAGGTCGTCATAGAACGAACCTTCGTGACCCAACCAGCCGACGCGGCGGCGTAGTTGTCGACGGTCCCCGCTGGCGAGGTCAATCCCGACGACGGTTCCCGCCCCCGACGTCAGAGCATCAAGCCCCGCAAGCAGACGTAGCAAGCTGGTTTTGCCCGCACCGTTGGCACCCGTCACGACGCTTAGCGAAGCGGGCAGAAGCTTGAGATTGACGCCGCTGAGCAAGGGGAAGCCGCGCGATATGACAACGGCATCGTGCAGGGCGACGACGGGGGACGCGTCGTTAGTCATCGAAACGGTCTAACGCTGAAGAGATTTCACGTCGGCCGCCACCATCATCTCGACGAGCGCGTAAAAGTCAACTTCACATCGCCAATCAAGTTCGCGGTCCGCCTTGGTGGCGTCGCCGACGAGCAGGTCGACTTCTGCGGGACGAATGAAGGCCGCATCCACAACGACGTGATCTTCGTAATTGAGGCCAACCTGGGTGAAGGCCACTTCGCACAGTTCTCGCACCGAGTGCGTCTCGCCAGAAGCAATGACGAAGTCGTCGGGCGTCTCGCGCTGGAGCATGATCCACATCGCGCGCACGTAGTCCGCGGCGTAACCCCAGTCACGCTGTGACTCCAAATTGCCGAGGCGAAGTTCGCTGTCCAGTCCCGCGGCGATTCGAGCGGCCCCGTTCGTGACCTTGCGGGTCACGAACTCGAGGCCCCGTCGGGGTGACTCGTGATTAAAGAGAATGCCCGACGACGCGTGCAGGTTATAGCTCTCGCGATAGTTGACCGTGATCCAGTGTCCGTACACCTTGGCGACGCCGTAGGGGCTTCGCGGATAGAACGACGTGTTCTCATTCTGCGGCACGGTACGCACCCGCCCAAACATCTCCGAAGAACTCGCCTGGTAGAAGCGAATATCGGAATCGACAATGCGTATAGCGTCGAGCATTCGGGTAACGCCCAGCGCTGTCGTCTCGCCCGTCAACACCGGCTGACTCCACGAGGCCTGCACGAAGCTCTGCGCCGCCAGGTTGTAGACCTCGCTCGGTCGATAATCGCGCAGCACGTTGATGAGTGACACTTCGTCCATGAGGTCGCCCGAGACGAGGGTCAGTCGGTCTTGGATATGGCTGATGCGCTCGATGTTGACCGTCGAACTGCGGCGCATGACACCAATCACCTCGTAGCCCTGGTCGAGCAAGAGTTCGGCGAGGTAGGACCCGTCCTGACCGGTAATGCCGGTAATCAGAGCCCGTTTGGCCACCAAGAGTCCTCCCGAAAAAGGCACTGGCCCGAGGCCACCACCGTCGACAACTCTACTAGCGGCGTCGAATTCAACCTTCTAAAGACCTAGCGTGAACCAATGGCCCGAATCACGGTGGTGAGTTTTCGCTTGGGCGGCACCGACGGCGTCTCCATTGAAGCGTCTAAGTGGATTGACGCGTTGCGTCAACTTGGTCACGTCGTCACCCTGGTCGCGGGCGAGGGCAGAGCTGACCATCTCTTGCCCGGACTCGCCATCTACGCCAACTCACCGCCAACGCTCGGTGAACTTCAAAGTGTCGTTGAAGACGCGCAGATCGTGGTCGTGGAAAACTTGGCCTCGTTGCCGCTCAACGTCGGCGCCCGCGACGTGCTCTACGACGCCCTCGATGGTCGAAATGCTCTATTTCATCATCACGACCTTCCATGGCAGCGCGAACAATTCGCGCACTTTGAAGGACCTCGCGACCAGACAACGTGGCGCCACGTCACGATTAACGATCTTTCGCGACGTCAGTTGGCGGAGCGCGGGATTTGCGCGACGACGATAATGAACTCCTTTGACTGCGATCCACCTCCGGGCGACCGTGACGCAACGCGAGCCGCACTGAATCTCGACGACCAGCGTCTGGTACTGCTTCCCACGAGAGCCATACCTCGCAAAAACATCGAAGGGGCACTGCGACTCGCCCGCGAACTTAACGCCGTGCTCTGGCTTCTCGGACCAGCCGAAGACGGCTACGGAACTCAGCTCGAATTGCTCCTCAACGATGCGACAGTGCAGTTGCGCCTGGGGATGCCGGAGGGCGCTTCCATTCACGACGCCTACGCGGCCTGCGATCTAGTCGTGATGCCCTCCACGTGGGAGGGATTCGGTAATCCCGTGCTCGAATCCGTGACGCACCGTCGCCCGCTCGCCGTCAATCGTTACCCCGTACTGCTCGAGATTGAAGCCTTCGGCTTCAACTTCTTTCATCTCAACGAGATGAACGACATCGAGAGATTTCTGCGAGATCCCGAAGCGGACTACTTCGCGAAGAACCTCGCGGTCGCTCGAGCACACTTCAACGTCGAAAACCTGCCCGCGCGACTCTCGCCAGTACTAAATCTCGGTGAGAGTGACGTAAGAGAATCATTCGACGTCACTCGCATTCAATAATTTGACGCCAACTTCGTCGCCAACGACGTGACGTCATGCAGTCAGCGCAAGGGCTTTGCACTTTCGTCCAGCAATTAATTCCTTCTTACGCGACTTCTTCAAGAACCTCAAACGACACGAGCACGATTGATGTCGTTCGAGATTGTCTCGGATGAACGTAACGAAAGGAACAACATGAACATGAACAAGAAGATGGCATTCAAGCGAGCGGCCGCGACAACGGCGCTCGGCGTCGGACTGGTGGCGGGTGGAGTGGGCGTCGCGTCAGCCGCATCAACGCACACCGCGCACGACGCAACCACGACCACGTCCCCGTCACCACCCGGCGCCGGAAACTTCGCGGGTGGGACCGTCACGGCAGTGTCGGACACCTCAATCACCGTGAAGGACATGAGCGGGACATCAACGTCGTACGCCATCACGTCCGCCACCACCTTTAGCGAGGGACCGACCACAATCACCGAGTCGCAGTTAGCCGTCGGCCAACACGTGGGAATCCAACTCTCCTCATCGAGTTCAACGACCGCCGCGAACATCGACGTGCAACTACCCGTCCTGTTCGGCACCGTCACGGCCGTCAGCGGCGACACCATCACCATTAGCGACCCCGAGGGATTCAATCGGACGATTTTGGTCGACTCATCAACGACCTACACCAAGTCGGGTGACTCTTCCACGCTTAGTGACGTCACCGTGGGCAGCGTCATCAGTGCCCAAGGCTCGGTTGACACCAACCTCACGTCGCTTGACGCCTCGAGCGTGGTCATCGGCGCACCTGGCGCTTCAGGCGGTGGTCAAGGCTTTGGCGGACCCGGGCCTGGAGGCCCTGGGGGGCACGGACCAGGCCCAATGGCGCAGTAACAGTACGCGGTGGCGATCGTTCCCCTCGGTCTTCTCGTAGCCCACGATGAGGAGGCGACCGGAGGGAACGATCGCGCCCAAAACCTCGACGAAAACATTTACTCGCTTGATGGTCGTGGGCTTGTCCACACGCGAGTACGACGGTCGAAAGTGACCAGAAAGTCACTAGTCTCTTGGGTCATGGTACTGAACGATGATCGGCCGCAGTACACGGAACGACGAGAACAACTGCTTCTCGTGGCTCGACGCATCTTCGCCGAGCGCGGCTTTCAAGCGACAACGATGGACGAAATCGCCAAGGAGGCTGGCTTTACCAAGCCCATCCTTTATCAGTACTTCGAATCAAAAGGTGATCTCTACCGCCAGATCGTCGCCGAAACGGCGCAAAAGCTTCTCGATTCACTGGCCAAAGCGGTCGCCAGTGTCGATACGCCACGTGCCAAGATCGAAGTCGCCTTTCGCGTGTATTTCGAAATGGTGATAAGCGAGACGGACGCCTTTCGAGTGCTGTTCATCCACAGCCACGAAGGCGAAATGATTCACGAGCTTCGCAATTTGGAGATCGTGCTCGCGACCTTCCTCGAACCCTTCATCAACATCTCCATCAGTGACGATCACCGTCGCCAGTTAGCGGCGGGCGTCGTCGGCATTGCTGAGGCGTCGGCCGTCACGTGGATGGAGCAACAAGAGGCCAAGGGCTGGCCGGTACCGGCGGCCAATGAGTCCGAACGCCTCGCCGCTCGAAGCGCGACGCTCGCCTGGGGCGGGCTGCGCGCAGTGCAACAGGATTAGTCGGCTTCCTGCTCGGTGACGAGCGCGGTAAACACCTGACTTAATTCCCAAAGCAGGGCCGCGCACTCGTTGTACACGGACTGGTCTCCCCCGGCTGGGTCGGGAATGTCGAATTCGCTCGACGGCTCTAGCGGGGTCACCATCGCTAGCTGGCGCGCAATGGTTTCGCCCATTGGTGCATCGTGCACAAACTGAGCAAGCTGCACCGCCTTGTTGAGGTGGTCGGGGAATTGGCGGCGCACGTAGAAAACGTGATCGGCCTCGCTCGTGAGAATTACGTCAGCCCACTCAACATCGTGGGAATCAAGTTGGTGACTGCGATGTGCTCCGTAGTGATTCTCGCCAAGTTCTTCAATAGTGAGCAGCGCATTACGCGTGCGACCACTCATCGACAAACCTTCGATCACGTGGGTGCCGGCGGTGCGAATCTGCCAATCAACTCCATTGGCCTCACCAAGAGAACCGAGCATGTAGCCGAGCATCACCGAGCGCGCGACATTACCAGTACACAAAGTGACAATCTTCAAAGTCCCACTCACGACCGACACCTCCTCACCGAGCGAATGCGTTATCCGGGATTACTCGCAAGACAATCAAACACCGTCTCCCACTGGTTTCCTTAAAGATTGTGTAGGTCGCGCAACCTTTCATGGTTTCCTGGCGAAAAATCTTTACGAAATTATGTCAACCCGCGACCGTGACGAATCGACTCGTGTAGGCACTTCGGCACCAAATTTGATGGAACGAGCCAGTTAATGAAAGTTGGACTCACCACCCTGAACATCAGGTCTTATCGCGAAACACGACAACGGGACACGCCGCATTGGCAACACAGTGCTCGCTGGTTGAGCCAATCAACATACCGACAAATTCTCCGTGACCTCGACTACCAACCACAAGCAGGTCAGCACCAATTGACTCTTTGATGAGCACTGGCGCAGGATGACCCTCAACAATCTTCGCCGTGACGACAAGTTGAGGATGGGCAGACCGCAGGGTTGCGACCAGTGGCTCAATCATGCTCTGCGCGTCGCCCGAAGGATCGTAACCTTCAGGGACAACCGACCATCCGAAACTGGTAGCCCACTCCCAAGCCGCAACAATCTCAAGTGAGGCGTGGGTGAAGTCAGCCTGACGAACTGCCCACTCAAGGGCGGAGAGCGAGGCGTTCGAGCCATCAATCCCCACCACGATCCGATGACCCTGCTTCGTGTCGAGTTCCGACTGCTGGTTTGCTTGTTGCGCTGAACTCATGTCTCTCCTTCGCGATCGCTTCTTGACTGCTGTTCTGTAGCTAAGGCTGACGTTAGTGTCGACCCGACCAGCCACGTTCACCACACTCGTGGTCGCCGCTACGCGCCGCTACTTTCTTCGACCCGAGAATCGATGCGCTACCTAGAGAGCGGCTGACTCACTTTTCGTCGCTTCAAGGCGCGTGAGGCGGATGGAAAAAATCTCGACAAGGGCGACTTAGTGACACGCACGTGACGAACGCGTGCAGGGCATCAATCGAGAATCTAGAGATTGGACTTATGGCCCTAGCCAGGGCCAAACCCAAATCTTAATTTTGAAGCACAGTCGATTTATAGGTCAATAACTGGCTGGGAAGAGGCACTCATGTCGACAACCATCGTTCCACCGAAGCCCGAACACTCAGAAGAAGACATTCCGAATCTCACGACACGCAACCAAAAGAAAGCGCAAGTGATGGGTCTACCCTCGGCAACCGCGCTGGTCATTGGCAGCATTGTCGGAACGGGAGTCTTCACAATGCCTGCTGTCTTGGCCGGTGCCGGCACGATGGGCATTGCGGTTCTCGCCGTCATTGCGGTAGGCGCGATGTTGCTGGCGGTGCTCTTCGGCCAGTTGGCTAAGCGGATTCCGAATGGCGATGGCGGCCTCTACGCGTACGCCCGACACGAGTTCGGTGATTTCGCCGGCTACTTCGTGGGCTGGTGCTACTGGGTGCAGTCCTGGGCCGGCAACGCCGCGATCGTCGCATCGTGGGTGTTCTACGTTGATGCCCTCTTCGGCTTCCATCACCCCACCGGGATGGAGAACTGGAGCATTGCCCTCGTCGGGCTCTGGATACCTGCCATCATCAACCTCGCTGGCGTACGCCAGATGGCGTGGTTTCAGAACGTTACCGTCGTCCTCAAGTTCGTCCCACTCTTGTTCGTAGGTGTTGTTGGTTGGTTCTTCGTCCAGAACGCACACTTCGGTCCGTTTAACGCCTCGGGCGGCAGCATCTATAGCGGAATTGGACTCGCCGCAGGCGTCGCACTCTTCTCCTTCATAGGCGTAGAAGCGGCCGCAATCACCGCCAAGCGAGTGAGGGATCCTCGCAAAAACGTGGCGCGTGCGTCGACCATTGGCACGGCGCTCAGCGCACTGTTGTACGTGTTGGTCACGGCGGCCGTCATGGGACTCGTTGCGCACCACACGTTGGTGGGTACTGGCTCGCCGTTCGTGAACGCGATTGACAGCATGTTTCCGCACAGCGCGTGGGCGGGCAAGACCATCGCTGCCTTGGCTGTGGTCTCGGGCATCGGAGCTCTTAACGGTTGGACTTTGATCATCACTGAGACTTCGCGCGCCATTGCCCAAGACGATCTCTTCCCACGACCATTTGCCTGGAAGGACGCCAACGGGACCGCCTGGTTCGGCATCTTGGTCGGGACGGCATTGCCTTCATTGCTGATGCTCTGGAGTTACACCACGAGTTCGGGTCTGACCGTCTTCACCTATCTGGTCGATCTCTCGGTGGTTACCGTCGCTATCCCGTACTTCTTCTCGGCCCTCGCCCAACTCACGTACCTGGTGTCACGTCGTCGCCGTGTTGAAGGATGGCGACTCGCCCGTGACCTCTCCGTCGCGGGGACGAGCGTGTTGTTCTCCATGTGGGTGACGTTTGCCTCCGGCTACCAGGTTGTCTACCAGGCGCTCGTCGTCATACTCGCCGGCCTCATTCTGTACGCCTTCATGAACGCTCGCAGGCAGCGTTTGGGTGAAGCGACCGAGCCCGTAGAAGCTCCCGAATTTGATGCCGTCGTAGACGCATGACGACGCGCGCACTCCATTCAGACCACACCACTCGCATAGGAGACACGACAATGACATACCGCGTTGATTCAGAAGTTGGCCAACTCCGTGAGGCCATCATCCATCGACCGGGCCTCGAACTTTCGAGGCTCACGCCTGACAATATTGAGGGACTGCTCTTTGACGATGTGATGTGGGCCTCGAGAGCGAAGGAAGAACACGACGCGTTTGCCGAAGCACTTCGAGAAAAGGGCGTCCTCGTTCACTACTACGGACAACTCCTGGCCGAAACACTCGACCTGCCCGAGGGTCGCGACTACATCCTTGATCGTCTCTGCACTCCAGAGACCTTTGGGCCGTCCTTGGTTGATCCAATTCGTCGGCTCTTCGACGACCTCGACGGTCGGTCGCTCGCCGAGCTTCTTGTCGGTGGCGTCTTGAAGGCCGATCTGCACCCCCAGCGAGCGCACAGTCTCAAATGGAGCATGTTGCGTAATGACGATTTTGTATTGACGCCGCTGCCGAACCACCTCTTCCAACGCGACAACTCCTGCTGGATATATGGCGGCGTCACAATCAACCCAATGGCCATGCCCGCGCGCCAGCGCGAAACACTGCATACGAAGGCCATTTATAAGTTTCATCCGAAGTTCGCCTCGTCGGATTTCGTCACGTACTACGGAGAAGGCGATCACTCCTATCAGCCGGCCTCCATCGAGGGTGGTGACGTGCACGTGATTGGTCACGGCGCCGTCTTGATTGGCATGGGAGAACGAACTACCCCCATGGCCATCGAGATGGTCGCGCGTTCACTGTTTGAAAGCAACCAAGCAACAAGGGTTGTAGCCATCGAGTTGCCCCACAGCCACGCTTTCATGCACCTCGACACCGTGATGTCGATGGTGGACGTCGCGACCTTTGTGCTGTACCCCTATTTCGATCGGCATCTTCGAAGCTGGACAATCACCAGCGGTGAGCAGCCCGGCGAACTCAGCATCTCCAAGAACCACAGCCTCTGGTCGACGCTGGCCACGATTCTCGAAGTCGACGAAGTCACGGTGTTGACCACGGACGAAGACGTGCGGGCCGCCGAACGAGAGCAGTGGGACGATGGCACAAACTTTCTCGCGGTGGCCCCAGGCGTCGTCATGGGCTATGAGCGAAACGTCGCGACCAATACGATGCTACGCAAGCAGGGCATTGAAGTGGTCGCTATCGCAGGCGGCGAACTCGGACGAGGTCGGGGTGGGCCGCGTTGCATGACGTGTCCGATCAAGCGCGACCCCGCGTAATTGGAGAACGATCGTGGTGCCTGGCGCGTCAGTTGACTCTACTTTTCGAACCGGCAGGAAATGGAACTCTTCAAAGCCGATTCCGGCGAGCGAGCACGGGCAGGACATCAACCAGGAGGCAGTGACATGAGTGAAGAGTATGACAAGCGAGGACTGCGAGGCCGGAGCCTGCTGAAGGACGTTGACCTCTCAAAGGACGAATTTCTCGAGTTGCTAGATCTGGCGGCAGCGCTCCGCAAGGAAAAAAGAGAACACCAAGAGCAACAACGGTTGCAGGGACTCAATATCGCGTTGATTTTCGAGAAATCTTCGACGCGTACCCGATCGGCCTTCGAAGTGGGCGCCCACGACCAAGGTGCGCACGTGACGTACCTCGGACCGAGCGAGTCGCACATAGGTCTCAAGGAAACGGCCAAAGACACGGCCCGAGTCCTCGGTCGGATGTTCGACGGTATCGAATTTCGTGGTTCGGCGCAGGCCGATGTCGAACAACTCGGCGCCTTCGCTGGCGTACCCGTATGGAATGGACTCACCAACGAGTGGCACCCCACTCAACTTCTGGCGGACATCATGACGATACGAGGCCACACGTCCAAACGGCTGGAGGACGTTGTCTTGTGCTACGTGGGCGACTCGAGGAACAACACGGCAAATTCCGCTCTCGTTGTTGGCGCAATGCTGGGACTCGACATTCGCATCGCGGCGCCGATCGCCCTTCAACCAAGTGAGGAAGTGCAAGAGATTGCCCGTAATCTCTC
>Ga0182030_10023561_pt1 | contig 11375 bp, 9 predicted proteins | sample 812S3MmetaG_FD_121299 | JGI IMG/M metagenome (GOLD analysis project Ga0182030, IMG submission 121299) | Permafrost microbial communities from Stordalen Mire, Sweden - 812S3M metaG (Illumina Assembly) | ecosystem: Environmental > Terrestrial > Soil > Wetlands > Permafrost | place: Sweden...
GCGATGGGTTCAAAGGCTTCGCCGGTTAATTTACGCAGCAGCTCGCGGCCATGATGCTGGCCGGTCTGAACGTGTCTCCCGAGCGTGATCAGAGCCACTAGAACTGCGATCAGCAGGGCCACATCCGCGCTGCCGACAAAATGCAGAATCTGATTTACAAGGTGCCCCGGAGTGGCCAGCGCGTCTGCCCAACTGCCCAGGAAGATCAGCGCTACCGGCAGTAGGATGGCAGAGGCGGCGCGGATGGGGCCGGCCGGCGCGCGAAGGTCCGCGGCTTTCGGGAAGAGGTCGGCCTCTTTCGCCTGCTCGTCCATCTGCCGATCCTCGGCCAGCGTCGGGGCAAAGAGCGGCGTCTCCTCTTCGCCGGAGGCGAGCGCGCCTTTGGCCTTCCGCCTCTCCCAGCGGCGCATCAAAAACCAGCCCAGCCCCGGGCCGGCCAGCGCGGCGGCGGGCAGGCCGGCGGCCAGCCCCCACAGCATCGTGCGCCCCAGGTCGGCGTGGTACTGCGTAACCGCCAGCATCGCCGCCGGATGCGGCGGCAGCACGCCATGCACGATGGAAAGCCCGGCCAGCAGCGGCATTCCCACCAGAATCGGCGGACGGCCGCTGCGCTGGGCGGCGGCCGCCACAATGGGCAGCATCAGCACCAGGCCGACCTCAAAGAAGACCGGCATTCCCACCAGAATTCCAAGCAAAAGGAGCGCCCAGGGCAGGCCCCTGGCTCCACAATTGTCGACCAAAGCCCGGCCCAGCGCTGTTGCGCCGCCGGAAGAGGCGAGCAGGCGGCCCAGCACCGCGCCCAGGCCCAGAACAATGGCGATGTGCCCCATCAGATTGCCGACGCCGGCGGTGAAGGAGAGCGGAACCTGGACCAGCGGCATTCCCGAAGCGACGCCGAGGCCCAGCGCGGCCACCGTCAGAGCCAGCGCCGGATGCAGCCGCGCCTTGGCGATCAGGATCAGCAGCAGCAGAACCGTCCCGGCGGCGCAGGCGACAAGGAAGAGATCGTGGCTGGAAGCGGCGTGAAGGTCCACCGGCAGATTATTCCACATTGGACCTTGCAACGCAGAGAAGCCGCTTGCCCCACATCGGAATGCGTGCATCCGGAATCGGGCGAACGAAGCGCCGCGGGCTGACTGTGCGCTCTCGCACACGTTTCCCTTGCGCGCCTCTGCTACCATGGGAGTGATCGCAGTTCCTGCCGCCCGCGAGGCTAATTGCCTGTTCTGCATTGCCCAAACGCACAGGCGGCCGGACCCAACTTCGCCGGAATCACCGGCACAGGAGAAACTCAATGCCTCTAGTCTCCACGCGGCAACTCCTCGACGAGGCCGCCAAGGGCGGTTACGGCGTCGGCGCATTCAACGTCAACGATATGGAACAGATTCAGGCCATTATGGAAGCGGCCAAGGAAACCAACTCGCCGGTGATCATCCAGGCCAGCCGCGGCGCGCGCCAGTTCGCCCAGGACAACTACCTCTTCCACCTGATCCTGGCGGCCAACGAACTCTATCCCGAGATTCCCATCGCCATGCATCTGGATCACGGCAACAGCTTCGACACCTGCGTCAGCGCCATCAAGCTGGGCTATTCGAGCGTGATGATGGACGGCTCGCTCAAGGAAGACGGCAAGACTCCGGCTACCTTTGAGGAGAACGTCGCAGTGACCAAGAAGGTCGTCGATTACGCGCATGAGCGCGGCGTCGCGGTCGAGGGCGAAATCGGCGTGCTGGGCGGCATCGAAGACGGCCACGGAGCCGGGGGCTCAGGCTTGGAGCACGTCACCGACCCCGATCAGGCAGTTGAATTTGCCGAGCTGACTGGCGTCGATTCGCTGGCCATCGCCATCGGCACCAGCCACGGCGCGTACAAATTCACCAAAAAGCCGGACGGCTCGGTTCTCAAGATGGATCTGCTGATCAAGATTCACAATCGCCTGCCCAAGACCCACCTGGTCATGCACGGCAGCTCGTCTGTGCCCAAGGAATTGCAGGACATCGTGAATCAGTACGGCGGCAAGCTCAGGGAGACCTGGGGCGTGCCGGTGGAAGAGATTCAGTTGGGCATCAAGAACGGCGTGCGCAAGATCAACGTGGACACCGACAATCGGCTGGCCATCACCGGCGCCATTCGCAAGGTGCTGTGGGAGACGCCGGAGAAGTTCGATCCCCGCGACTACATGAAGCCGGCGCGCGCGGCGATGCAGAAGGTGGTTGCCCAGCGCATGACTCAGTTCGGCCAGGCCGGACACGCCAGCGACTACAAGGCCATCTCGATAGCTGATATGGCCAAGGGCTACAAGGACGGTAGCTTGAGCACCAAGCCGCTGGTGGCGAAGTAACTTCAGCCGGCTAGAACGCATGAAGCAAAGGGCCACTCCGCTTGCGGAGTGGCCCTTTCTGCTCTTTGCGAGAAATGCCGCTTACCGGGTGACTGCGGTGGGTTCATGAAGGGAGATTGCAACAGGCGGCTGCTCATTGTTGGCCGGAGGTGTGTAGTATCCGGAGCGTGTGCGCGCCTTGAGTCCCGGCCTGTCAAGCTGCACCTGGATGGCGTGGTACTCGCTGGGATGGGCGGCCGGAGGCGGTGTGAAGGTAAGCACATAATAGGCTTCCGCATCCGCAATGCATCGGTCGATCAGGCCGGCCAGGTCGCTGCTGCCCATGAGAACCTGCCCGCCGGTCTGGGTGGCGAGGACGGGGAGAGAGAGATCTCCCAGGTCAACGTGGTTGGGATCGCTTACCCCCTTGACGTATGTCATATAGATGTCCGCTCTGCCGAAGCCGCTGCCGGGGATGACATCGTAGAGAGTGATACGCGCCTCGCGCAGAGCCGTAGACAGCGAAGCGATGTAATTGTAGATATTTTGCCGCTTCTTCAGCCCTCCAATCGACATTGGATTGGAGGCGACGCTCCAACCGGAGCCGAGCCAAATGAAGAGCTTTCTGCCGGGCCGCTTGCTCTGTTGCAGGGCAAAGAGATTGAGGGCCTTGAGCGAGTCCTCCTCGCGCAAAAGCGCGCCTTGAAGGCGTTCGTCTCTCCTGATTTGCATGAATCCCGCGTGGCTGGCATCAAGGACGCGGAGCAGCGCGCCGCCGTCGCGCGTGGGCTGATTCTGTTCCGAGATGCCGTTATCGGTGAGGACGAGCAGAGAAGTGGGTAGGGCAAGCTTCCCATGGTTCTCATTGAAGAAGTCCATGAGCCATTGCCGCTGGTTGGCTCGTGCTAGAAAGGGCACGTTGATGGCGTCGATGACCAGGAAAACCTCGGCGGGAGGATCGGTTTGCGCCTTCAAGCCATAGGCCGCCCGGACGGAATCCAGGCTCTGTGGCTGCTTGTTGTCGAGCAGTTTGAACTCCCCTGCTTGCAGGCCGGAGACGGGCGTGCCGGACTTGCCGGCAACCACAACGTCAAGCGCAATCGTAGCGCTTGTGCTGGCGGCAGCCGGAGCGGGTGAAGCTTCCGGGAGGCTCTTCAGAGTTGAGGGATCTACAGCCTTCGCTAGCAAAGCCGAATCCGAAGCAGGTTGAATACGCGCGGACTGTCCGAGCGCAACCAGCGGCGTTCCCATCAACACCGCGAGAAAAGCAGCAATCAATGCAAATCCGTTTTTCATATCGTTCCTCCTTTGAACCAGATGCCACCAGCCGTTGATGATCCGTCTTCCTGATCCTGCGCAAATCCGCGTTCGCCTGGCAGGAGACTGGGTTTAGTGATGCGCGCTGCTGCCGGAACTGCCCGCACTGGAACTGCTGCTGGGACTTCCGCCGCCGCTACTGGAACTACTGCTGGAGCTTGCGCCGCCGCCATGTGAACCTCCGCCACTGGAACTGCCGCCACCGCCGTGGTAACCGCCGGAGCCGCCTCCATGCGAGCCGCTGCCACTGGAACTGCCGCTTACCCCGCTACTGTGATAGTTGCCTCCAGAGCTTCCGCCGCCGTGATAACCGCCGCCGCCTCCACTGAAGTGATCAGCCCGCGACTGGAGATTGCCTCTGCCGTTGTTCATCGGCGCGGCGATGGTGACGCTCTTGCTTCCCTGCACTACCTGCCGAGCCATCATGAAGCTCTGCGACTTATGGTCGAAGCTCAGCGGGATGCCCGTGGCTCTGACAGACGCGCTGTTGACCCCGAAGAACGCATCCATCACCAGGTAAGCTACCATTTGCGGCGCATCCACGTGGGTGAGCGTGGGATAGAAAGCCTTGTTGAACTCCCTGGGGGGTCCATCAAGCACCTTGACGGGGAGGGCTGGATCGAGTCTTGCGAGTTCCATCGCCAGGCCTCTTTTGTTGTTCACGACAAAGACCTCTTCCTTGCGGTTGATGGGGGGCCGGCCTTTGGCATCGTAGGGATGGATCGGAACGTAGGCCGTTTTGTGCCCGCTCTTGACCCAGTGGCCGGCGCCCTGATGATGCCGCTTATGGCCCGCAACCCAGACGTAGCCATGGCCCCGGCGAATCCAGCCGCCAGCGTGGCAGACGGCCCAATAGTATGGGAAAGACGATGGGTTCAAAGCATCAGAATATGGGTTCAACGCATCGGAATAATCGATGATCCTCACCCTGCCAGAATCGTATCCCCCAAAAAGGCTGTATCCGGAAGAGTTGAGAGGATAGCAGGGAAAGAACTCGTCATAGCCCAGCACCGGCATCGACGCGGCGGAGTCATCCCCCATGGCCTCCTCCGTTTGCGGCGGGGCATCACCGGCAGCCGGCTGCGCCTTGGGCTGAAGATTGCTTTCCTGCTCGCGCGCGAAGACGTTATTCGGCTCCCAGCAGGTGCCGTAGGGCGCGCAATCAAAGAATTTCCCCTGGCCATCCATCTCCGCCAGACCGGGGATGGGCTGCGTCAATCCGGAGGCCTTCATGACCGCGTCGATAGCTGCCGATCTCTGGTCCACGCGTTGCTCGACCCATTGATCCCACTCGGCAAATGCTTCCGGATCACTGGAGCCGGCTTCATTGACGCGGCCGCCATTGCGTAAATAAAGAGTATGACCAATGACGAGATTCTGCGGCGCAATTCCGACGATGCGCAGCTCGCCGTCATTCAGAGGCGTGATGGCCGTTGCATCCAGATAGCTGCTGACGCGAACGTCGATTCTGTCGCGATACTTGGCGGCGATGGTGTCCGTGGGAGTATTCAGATAAAACCATTCGCCGGCGATGTAGGGGCGAAGATGGAGCGACACCGTGCCGCTGAGCAGCGCAAGCACTGTGTAAGGAACGCCATCCGCAGTGTGCAGGTCGTTGAAGGCGAGCACCGAGTTCTCGGCAAGATAGAGGGTCGAAGCGTCTTCGAATTCGACCTCCGCGCGTCCCGCGCCTGTCACCAGGCTGAAGCCCGTCTCCAGCGGAAGGCCGTCTACGGCCTTCTCCCAGCTTGCACCTGTGCTTCGCTCCGCCTCTTCACCCCGTGCAATGCGCACATCTCCCTCAACGCGGCTGATACGCACAATCTGTGCATAGGTGGCGTCCGAATAGTAGTGCCCGAGAAGAAACTGCGCGCCATTTTTGAGCTTTTCCGAGGAATCGCCATTGAGGATCTCCTGAATCTGCTCCATGCCGGCGGCTTCGTCGCGGCGCAGCAGTTCGTTGAGCGCCAGCAGCTTCACGTCGTCGCTATCGTTCACATGCGGCTGGACGGGTTGATTGCTTTTGGAGCGAATCTCGATCTCCAGCGCGCCGCACTCCTCGATCCAGCGGCTCTTGGGATAATCGCGGCGCAACTCAGCGCAGGTGTCCAGCGCGGGCTGAGCGCGCCCTTGCTTCTTCGCGGCATAGGCCTTCCAATAAAGAGCGCCATCGGTGTGCTCGCCCTTCTGGCCAGCGACCGTCGCGAAGATGGACTCCGCGTCGCTCCAGCGGCCTTCGTTGATGGCGCGTGTTCCCTGAGCGTAGAGGCCGCTCTCCGGCGTGCTGGCCGCAATCAACGCGTTGTCGATTCCGTGCAACGCAATGCCGCCGGAAAAGCTCTGACCCTGTGTGAACTGCGCAAGGCCGGCGACAGGCGCCCACAGCAAGACGCCGAGCAGCGCGGAAGATAGCTTGGCTTTGGTTTTCATATCGTGCCTCCGTTCCGCCGGTTGTTCGCGACTGGCTGTTGATCCGGAATCCTGGAGCGCAGGACGCGCACTTCAAAGAGCAAGCTGTCCGAGTTCATTTCGTCTTGCAGGCGAGCCAGAGACGCGGCGTTCAATCCACCCTTCTGGTTTGCCAATTCGACGAGCAGATGATCCAGGCGAGCCAGAGCCGCGGCAAGAGCCGGATCGTCGTTCTTCTTTGCATTCTGGCGGCAGACGCGATTGGCCGCCAGAAGACTCCGCGCTTCGTCGCGCAGGGGTGAAACCATCTCCTCGCTGCCGGTATCGGCGTGCTTCAACTCGACCAGCAGCCGCTCCGAGCGGTCCAGATGGTCGCTCAATACGACAACAACAAGCCGCTGCTGAGGAGGCGCTGCTTTTTGCGGGATCGCAGCAGGAATGGCAATCGCCGTTGTCTGTATCTGCTTGTGCTCCCACACGCGCCCCGCAATGAATGCGCCAGCCACCAGCAGCGCGCAGGCAGAGGCATAACTCAGGCCTCTCCATGCGCCGCCGCGCAGCCAACTCCGCTTGCGCGCTTCGTATACGGGCAGAAAGGGAGCTATCGACCGCCAAACTCGCTCGCCATACGCTGCATCCCGGGCCGGAGGCGCGGCTGTTTGCATCGCCGCGAGATCGCTCTTGAGCTCCGCGTAGGTCTCGGCGCACTCCGCGCAAGCCGCCAGGTGCCCCCCAGCACCGGTGTCGTCCCGGCTGTAGTACTGTTCGATCAATTCCTCTTCACTCAAGTGATTCATGGGTTTACCCTCAAGGGAGCCAGCCGGCTCCGCAGTTTTTTGATGGCGCGAAAGACCGCCTGTTTGGCCGCACTGGGCGCAATGCCCAGCGCGGCGGCAATCTCTTCGGTGCTGCAATCTTCCACGTGCCGCAGCACAAATGCCGTTCGCTCCGCCGGGGTCAGGCGTTGCATCGCAAGCTGAAGCAGCGCTCCAATCTCACCGCTCAGCAGCAGCCGGTCAGGCCGGACGGCTGTATCCGCCACCTGCACTTCGTCCTGCTCCGGATCGGCCGCCCCAGCCACGCGGCTGGAATCGTCTGCCGGGCGACGGCTGATTTTGTCCAGAGCGCCCCGCACCGCGATGCGGTAAATCCATGTGCCGAAGCTCGACCGGGCCTCGAAGCTCTCCAGCTTTTGATACCCGCGCAGGAACGCCTCCTGTACCACATCCTCCGCATCGGCTTCATTGCCGGTGATCCGGAATGCAACCCGAAAGAGACTGTGGCTATGGCGCTCGACCAGCGCTCCATAGGCCTCTTTGTCTCCCGCCAGAATCGCACGGATCACGGCGAAATCGTTCTTGCCCATGCGTATCATTAGACAGCATTTTATCGGGGACGGTTAGGAGAGATTGAATGGAGGAATCGCCGTGCGCCCCAACCGCCCGCCGGCTCGCTGACAGCGGACGGCATGGAGGCAGACCGCAGCCAGTCGCCCCGCGCCATAGGCGCAGTGTTGGTTAGCCCCGCGCTTCAGCGTGGGGTTGGCGTAACCAACAATTCATCCGGAGTCCCGTAGGGACAGTGCTCATGCTTTGCCCCCTTCTATCCTTTTTGCGAGAAGAACGGAAAAACACAAATCGGGAGCGACTCCCGTAAATGTCAAACTTCTACTGCCACCCCGGCAAAGCCGGGGGTTCTCCCAATCGAATAGCCGGGAAACAAGGCTCGCCCCGCAGACCGCGGCAAACGTGTGGCAACGCAAGCGAGGCCTGCGCCGGGAAATCGTGATTTTTCCGGTCAAGAACGTCATCAAACTCGCATTATGTGCTATAGTTCATAGTGTTAGGCAGGCCCATGAAGGTCTTCAAGACACGATGGTTTGCGCGCTTTGCACGGCAGGAGAAGATCGCGGACGACGGTTTGCGCGAGGCCATCGAACGGGCCGAGCGTGGCCTTGTCGACGCCGATCTGGGCGGCGGACTCATCAAGCAGCGCGTCGCCCGGAAGGGACAGGGGCGATCCGGCGGCTATCGCGCGATTGTCGCCTATCGTGCTGCAAGCAAGGCGTTTTTTCTACATGGCTTTGCAAAGAGCGGCCAGGAAAATATCGCTGAGGATGAGCTGATCGCGTTGAGAAAGTTTGGCAGGCGATTGCTTGGAGCCGATGTCGAAACGTTGAATGCAATGTTTGAAGATGGTTCACTTAAGGAGGTCGATGATGACAATGAAAAATAGCTCCATCGCAGAGGCAATTCTCGAAACTGCCGGAGACCTTCACCGGCATGGCTTGCTGGACGACGAAGAGTATCGCAAGATCACCGTTCGCCACCTGGGCGAACAGCCGCTACCTGTAGCCAAACCCATCGGTAGTAGGGAGATTCGCAGCCTGCGGGAAAGCGCCAACATGAGCCAGGCCGCCTTCGCCCGCACTCTCAACCTGAGCGCCGGCTACATCTCGCAGTTGGAGCGCGGCGTCAAACAGCCCAAAGGCCCGGCCCTGGCCCTGCTCAATGTGATTCGCCGCAAGGGCGTTGCGGTGATCCTGTAATCGCCGTCATGCCGCCATCAGGTTTACCCCAGCTTAGGTTGTGTCTTTCATGAACCCGTACTTGGACCAATCCCAGCGCAGGTTAAATGTTTGCGTGCGCTGTTCGTCCCTGTCTAAGAATCGCGCAGTGAGTAGAAAAACATCTGTTGCTGATTTTTCCTCCGCATCATTCAGAAAAAGCAGTAACATATCCCTCTCGTAAACATGAGTTGTTTCTCTATCCTTTGCGCTAAGTTTCGGTTTACCAACTTCTTCAATCTCATACGTCATTGGCCATAGGCGCTGGGAATCCACATGCGGCAAGGAGTCAAACTTCAATCGTAAGGCTCCAAACTTTGAGCTGAGCGGATCAAATTGAATCGACCTGGGAACTCGCCCGTTAAGGAGCTTGATCGCCATCGTCACAGGAGTCACATGTGTCTGCCATATCTTTGGCCCCTCAAAACTATTGATCTCCAACCCTAATACCGGGGTGTTCTCCTCCCACTTTCTTTCTAGCTCGATACGTTTCTTGCGCTCTTCGCCCCACGCAGAATGCGATGCAACGAGAAAGGCAACAGCTGATGTGATCCACCAAGTCACTTGATTCCGCAAAAGGCCCTTTTCTCCGGCAAAGAACGCAGGGAATGCTAAAGGTGCGACTGCGAGAAAAATCGAAAGGGATGCCGTCATTGCACCCACCCACTGGCGGTACATGTCCCTAATGAACCACGCGAATTCACGGAACCATGACATGCCCCAAATTATCTCACTTTTTGGATGAAGTTCCTATTCGAGCAAATGCAAAAGCCATGCCGTAGAGGCATGGCTTTTAGCTTGGAGATAATTGCCGGCGATCACCTGCTCTCCAGCATCGTTGAACCCGAAACGGAATGCGCGAAGAGAGCCGGGTGCCCCAGGTCTCGATTTTGAGACCTGGGATTCGCAACACCACGCAACCAAACTCAGTTGTCCAGACAAATCGGCTAGCAGTCGGAACCAAAGTCCTTCTCAAAAGCCTCCGCCAGCGCGGCGCCCCAGTTGCCCTTCGGCTTCAGGAGGCCGCCAAAGAAGCGCAGCACGGGTGGTTCGTCATAGAACTCAATGCCCCCGATCATCTCGCGGTGTTCGTGAAGCCACTTGAGCCGGTCGGTCGCATACTGGAAGTGAGACATCGTGAAGACGCGACGCGGAACCGCTAGACGCAAAAGCTCCATATCGGAGGGCACATCGTTGCCCTGTTCATCGCGGTCCATGGAGAGCGTTCCGCGTTCCATCCCGCGTATGCCAGCCGCAATATACACCGCCGCCGCCAGCGCCCCCGCCGGATAATCGGTTGGCTGAAGATGCGAGACAAAGCGCCCGGCGTCCAGATGGCAAGCCAGCCCTCCTGGAGGTGTAACAACGGGAACGCCGTTTTCGCCCAGCCGCCCTACAAAGTACTTGATGGCGTCGGCTCCGGATCCCGCGATTTCCAACTCCGTCATCTCGCGCATCCCGACCGCCATGGCCTCAATTTCCTTGGAAGACATTCCACCGTAGGTGAAAAACCCTTCATATACGGGCAGCCAGGGACGTATAGCTTCGAAGAGATCCTTGCGATTGGTGGCAATGAGACCACCTCGGGCCATGCAACTCTTGCGCCCTGACATATAACAGATATCCGCCAACCCCATGATCTCCAGAATGATCTCTCGAATCGAAGAATCCGCGTATCCGGACTCGCGTTGGCGAATGAAATATGCGTTCTCCGAAATCAGACTGGCATCCAGCACCAGCGGGATATTCAGCGGCGCGATCAACTCCTTCACCTCGCGCAGGTTCGCAAGCGAAAACGGCTGACCGCCGATCAGGTTGGTGGTGGCTTCCATGCGCACGAAGGGAATCTTGTCCGCCCCATGCTTGTCGATCGCTGCCTTGAGACGCCCCAGATCCATATTGCCTTTGAACGGACAGGTGCTCTGGGTATTGAGAGCTTCCGGCGTAAAAAGCTCCAGAACGGTTGCTCCCATCAGATTGAAGTGAGCCTTCGTTGTCGTAAAGTGATAGTTCATCGGAACATACATGCCGGGCTTGACAAAGGTCTTGGCAAGCAGGTGCTCGGCGGCGCGTCCCTGGTGAGCAGGCAGCAGATACTCGTAACCGAAAATCTCTTTTACCGCGTCCGCCAGCTTGTAAAAGCTCTCCCCGCCGGCATAGGCGTCATCGGCCTGCAGCATGGCTGCCTGCTGGTTGTCGCTCATCGCGTTGGTGCCGCTGTCCGTCAACATGTCGAGGAAAACGTTGCGACTGCGAAGAAGGTATGTATTGTAGCTCGCCGCTTCCATAGCCTGGAGACGCTCGCGAACCGGAATCAATCGAACCTTTTGCACAATACGGATCTTGTGCATCTCGATGGGAATTTCAGTGCCATCAGACAGACGAATGCTCATGCGTGTACCAACCAAATGTGAATTTGAAGACGGAACAATGATTGCACAGCGAGGGTACAGGAGTAAATCGTCAGCCGCGAGCTGGTACAAACTGCGCGGTTTGCCACACTGATTCAAAGCGGTTTCCCGGCGGTCCGCTGGGATTCGACACTTGGTCAATGCGCTTGCTAAACGAGGCAAAAATTGCGCTCGAATGCGCCAAACGCAAAAAAGCCATGCCGTATTGGCATGGCTTTTTGCTTAGAAATAATTGCCGGCGATCACCTAATCTCCCACACAGTTACCCGTGCAGTACCATCGGCCCAGCGAGGCTTAACTTCCGTGTTCGAGATGGGAACGGGTGATCCCTCGCAGTATAGTCACCGGCAAA
>Ga0182030_10023562_pt1 | contig 11375 bp, 11 predicted proteins | sample 812S3MmetaG_FD_121299 | JGI IMG/M metagenome (GOLD analysis project Ga0182030, IMG submission 121299) | Permafrost microbial communities from Stordalen Mire, Sweden - 812S3M metaG (Illumina Assembly) | ecosystem: Environmental > Terrestrial > Soil > Wetlands > Permafrost | place: Sweden...
CATGCGCCTTGGGCGCTGGAAGACTACGGCTTTCGTGTCATCATCGCGACCAGTTTTGCCGACATCTTTTTCAATAACTGTTTCAAGAACGGCTTGTTGCCGATTCGTCTTGATGCGGAGAAAGTGGACGCGCTGTTCAAAGCGGCAGAGGCGAATGTCGGCTACAAGCTGAAGATTGATCTGGAGCAACAGACTATCAGCGCGCCAGACGGCGCGGTGTACAAGTTCGAGGTGGAAGCTTTTCGCAAGCATTGTCTGCTGAATGGTCTGGATGATATTGGTTTGACTTTGCAGCATGTGGGTGAGATCAAGGCTTATGAGGCGAAGCATCAAGCCGCGCAACCGTGGCTTAATTAGGAAATAAAAATGAAGATCGCAGTTTTACCCGGTGACGGGATAGGTACGGAAATCGTTGCTCAGGCAGCCAAGGTGCTGGAAGCATTGCGCAGTGACGGTTTGAAAATAGAACTGGAATACGCGCATCTCGGCGGCGCGGCCTATGACGCAGAGGGTGATCCATTCCCCCCCACGACCGAAAAGCTGGTGCTTGCAGCCGATGCTGTATTGCTCGGTGCAGTGGGCGGTTATCAATACGATACGTTGCCCCGGCCTATGCGTCCGGAGCAAGGTTTGCTGCGCATCCGCAAGAGGCTTGGTCTGTTTGCCAACCTGCGTCCCGCGTTGGTGTATCCTGAATTGGTGAATGCTTCCAGCCTAAAGCCTGAGTTGGTGTCGGGTCTGAATATCATGATTTTGCGCGAACTGACCGGCGACATTTATTTCGGCCAGCCGCGCGGAATTCGCACGTCGGAAAATGGCGAGCGGGAAGGTTTTGACACCATGGTGTACAGTGAATCTGAAATCCGTCGCGTGGCGCATGTTGGTTTTCAGATCGCCATGAAACGCACTAAAAAAATGTGTTCGGTGGACAAGGCCAATGTACTGGATACCAGCATGTTCTGGCGGGAAATTGTGACGGACGTGGCGAAGGAATATCCGCAGGTCGAACTGTCAAATATGTTAGTGGACAACGCCGCTATGCAACTGGTGCGAGCTCCCAAGCAGTTCGATGTAATTCTGACCGGGAACATCTTCGGCGATATCTTGTCGGATGAGGCGTCCATGTTGACCGGCTCCATCGGCATGTTGCCGTCCGCTTCGCTGGATGCGAACAACAAGGGCTTGTATGAGCCTTGCCACGGCTCTGCCCCGGACATCGCTGGCAAGGACATCGCCAATCCGCTGGCGACGATTTTGTCAGTGGCGATGATGTTGCGCTACACTTTTGCGCGGGAAGATATTGCGCAGCGCATCGAGGGTGCGGTACGCAAGGTGTTGCAGCAAGGGCTGCGCACGGGCGATATTTACGAGGCTGGAATGCAGAAGATTGGCTGTTCGGCGATGGGTGATGCGGTGGTGAAGAGCTTGTAGCCAGGCGGCTGCTAGCCACAATCATCGTAGGGTGGGCTATGCCCACCACGTCGGGCAAAGCCCGACCTACATTATATTTTGAGAGAGAAGAAGCAATGAGCAAGAAATACGATGTATGCATTTTGGGTGCGACCGGCGCCGTGGGCGAGGCGATGCTGACTATTCTTGAGGAGCGCAAGTTCCCCGTTGGCAAGCTGTACCCACTGGCTTCCAGCCGCTCCGCCGGTTCCACGGTGACATTTCACGGTGAGGAAATCACGGTGCTGGATGTGGAAGGTTTCGATTTCTCCAAGGCTCAGATCGGTTTGTTCTCTGCCGGCGGCAGCGTGTCGGCAATATATGCCCCTATTGCCGCCGCCGCTGGGTGCGTGGTGATCGACAATACCGCTCAATTTCGTTACGACGACGACATTCCGCTGGTGGTGCCGGAAGTGAATCCGCACGCCATCGCGCAATACAAGAATCGCGGCATCATTGCCAACCCGAACTGTTCTACCATCCAAATGCTGGTTGCGTTGAAGCCTATCCATGATGCGGTTGGGATCGAGCGTATCAACGTCGCGACGTATCAGGCTGTATCCGGCACCGGCAAGGAGGCTATCGATGAATTGGCCGATCAGACCCGCGCCTTGTTCAATCATCAGGATGTGAAGGTCGAGGTTTATCCCAAGCGCATCGCGTTTAACGTGCTGCCGCATATCGACGTGTTCATGGACAACGGCTACACCAAGGAAGAAATGAAAATGGTGTGGGAAACCCGCAAGATCATGGAAGACGACACTATAATGGTGAACCCGACTACAGCGCGGGTGCCGGTGTTTTATGGTCATTCCGAAGCGGTGCATATCGAGACGCGCAAGAAGATCACAGCCGACGAAGCGCGCGCCTTGCTGGAAAAGGCACCGGGTGTGCAGGTGGTGGACAAGCGCGAACCGGGTGGTTATCCCACTGCTATCGAAGCGGCGGGGCAGGACGCGACACTGGTCGGGCGTATCCGCGAGGACATATCGCATCCGCGCGGCTTGGATATGTGGGTAGTGAGCGACAATGTGCGTAAGGGGGCAGCGCTCAACAGCGTGCAAATCGCCGAGATTTTGATTGATAAATATTTGTGATATTTGACGGGTAGACTTAAAGGTTTTGTAAGTATTTTGATTAAAATACACGGGATAGCTTATCATGCGAAAAACATTTTTAGCTTGTGCTGATAACTCCATGATGTTATGTTATTTGTCCAAAACGAAATGCTTAAAGGTGGCAGCGTGCTGAAAATATTTGTCAAATCGTTGGGGCTTATTGCCGCATGGGTCTTATCTGGTGCTGCTTGTGCCGTAGGCATGGGCGGTATTAATGTGACTACCTCAATGGGCGAGCCGCTGAAAGCGGAGATCGAACTGGTGGCGGTCAGTAAGGCAGACAAAAATAAATTGTCTGCACGTTTAGCTTCGCCTGACGTATTCAAAGGGGCGGGCTTGGATTATCCCGCCACCCTGCCCAAGTTGAAATTTGAGATCGAATCGCGTGCCAATGGCGAGCCTTATATCAAGCTGACTTCCACGCAGGCGGTGAATGAACCATTCGTCAGTCTGTTGGTGGAATTAACTTGGTCGTCCGGCCAGTTGTTGCATGAATATACTTTCCTGCTTGATCCCCCTGGCTTTAAACCGGAGCAGCCCAAGGCGGTGGAAGTGCAGCCGCTTGAGCCAAGTGTTGTCAGCGCAGGTGAATCCAAGGCTGGGACGGTAAAAGAAGATTCCATGCCGATGCGTGCCACTGCACCGATGGATGAAAAAGTATTTGCTAAGGCAGGAGTTGCTCCGGTCAAGAAGTCTGCTGAAAGTGGCAATGTCTCCTCAGGCACTATCAAGGTAAAGCGCGGCGACACCTTGAGCAAGATTGTACGTGAGACAAAATCTTCCGATGTCAGCCTGGAACGCATGATGGTGGCAATGTATCGCGCCAACGAAGATGCGTTCGACGGTAACAACATGAACCGTCTGAAGACCGGGAAAATTTTGCGCGTACCGGAAGAGGGTGATTTAAACAAGTTGCCGCAAGAAGAGGCGGTGAAGGAAATCCACGTACAAGCCGCCGATTGGCATGCCTATCGCATGAAGCTGGCGGCAGCCAGCGGTTCTGTAGCGGAGCAGGCACCCAAGCAGGAAGCCTCCGGCAAAATTAGCACTACGGTGGCTGAAAAGACTCCCGCCGCAAAAGAGTCTGCCAAGGAAGTGGTGCGGCTGTCCAAGGGCGAAGCGCCTGGCGATAAGGCTGCTGCGGGCGGCAACGCACAAGCCATGCAGGACAAGTTGCATGCGATGGAAGAAGATGCCACAGCCAGAAGCAAAGCGCTAAAGGACAGCAACGAGCGCATTGCCTTGTTGGAAAAGAATATCAAGGCAATGCAGCACCTGATCGAATTGAAGGGACAGCCTGTACCACCGGCCCAGCCTGTCCCGAGCAAAGCCGAAGTGCCTGTTCCGAGCAAGGCTGCAGAACCGGAAACCAAAGTAGAGATCAAGCCGGAAGTTAAACCGGAAGCGGCAAGTTCCGCAGTCCAGACGGTTACTCCTGCATCCGCCGCACTACCTGCCAGTGCAGTGAGACCCGCCCAACCGGTTGTGCCCATGGTAGAGACGCCGCAGCCGTCCTTCCTGGATGAAATTCTTGAGGAACCGCTTTATCTGGGGGGTGGCGCGGTTGCCTTGTTGGGCTTGGGCGGGTTCGGGTTTATGCTGGCTCGGCGCCGCAGCAAAAACAAGGAAGCAGCAGGCAGCGCAGGCACTTACATTGCCGCGCCGATTGCGCCCTCTGCGGATACAGGTGATTTTACGCGCACTGCAACCGCTGCCCCGATCAAGCCGACAGAACCGGAGGACGTTGATCCGATCACTGAAGCTGACCTGTTTCTGAATTTTGGCCGTGATGTGCAGGCAGAAGAAATCCTGAAAGATGCACTGAAGAAAAGTCCAGGCAACCAGCAAATCCGGCTCAAGTTGTTGTCCATCTATGCGAACCGCAAGGATGCCAAGGCATTCTCCGGCATCGCACGTCAAGTACAGGATTCCGGCGATGCGGCGGCGTGGGCGCAAGCTGCTGAAATGGGCCGCAAGCTGGAGCCGGGCAACCCAACGTACGGCGGTAGTGACAGTCCTGTGGTAGCGGCGCCGCAGGAAGAAGTCAAAGCCGGGCACGTCGGCCTGGATTTTGATCTGGGTCTTGGCGAGCCGGAAGCGAGCGCTGCCGCATTGGATGTGCCTCTGGATGTGGCTACTGCAACCTCTGCAACTTCATCCGGGCTGGATTTTGATCTGGGTTTCGGTGCGTCGGCAGAGGCAGCTTCCGTTAATGCGAATGATGAAATCTCAGTGGCGCGCAAACTTCAGGCTGAGAAGGCTGATACTTCGTCCGTGCTGGATTTTGACCTTGGATTTGATGCGTCGCCGGGGGCAAAGGCAGTCGCTCCCGCTGCAATGGACTATCAGAGTACCGTGATACTCGGCGCACCGCTGAATGAAGAGACCAAGACGTTGGAGCATTTACAAGCCGATAGAGAAACAGAAATATCGACGCCTTGGTCTCTGATAGACTTTGATATAACTGCAACAAATCCGGATCTGTCGGCACAGCAACCGGGACAGGTTGAGAAGCATGCACCGAGCCAGGATGACGCGTTTTTCGATGTGACCGCAACACAACCTTCTGCGGTTGCGATGAGGGATGAAATGGCAGAGGCAGAGGTTCCGGCTGAAGCAGCAGATACTAAGGCGTTTACGCTGGATTTCCCTGCCACTAAAGAATCTCCTGCTTCTGCGCAAACCGCAGCCAAAAATGCGGGAGCCATCGACCTGAGCGAAATCAACCTGAATCTGAATGCGCCAGTTTCCGCTCGGGCAGAGGAGATTAAAGATACGCATTGGCAGGATGTTGCCACCAAACTCGATCTCGCCAGAGCCTATCAGGAAATGGGCGATGCTTCGGGAGCGCGTGAAATTCTGGACGAAGTGTTGAACGAAGGCGACGCCCAACAGCGTGCGGCGGCTGAAGTCATGCTGCAACAACTGTCTGCATAGTAGTTGATTCTGCACGAAACGGCAGCCTGTATTGGCTGCCGTTTTTCATTCAGTGAATTTTTATGTGCAGTATTTGCGATTTGATCTGACAGGCAGTATTTGAACTTAACTTTTAACTTTGGCCGGGAGATAGTCGTGAGCGTCCGCTTTGCGGCGGTGAAAAACTAAGAGTAGACTTCTGCACTCGGCCACAACCGGACTGTCGCTGGAATTCATAAAGAATGTCGTAGTTGAATTTAGACTTGATATAGCCTCATTTAATTGAACATTTACAGGAGTCTATTTGACATGCCTACTTGGCTTGAAGTCTGTCTGATTAGCTTGCCATGCGGGTTTGTTTTTGGCTTAACGTGGAGGTCAAATGCTGAGCTAATAAAGAATTACAATGACAGTATCAGTAATCAATCTACTGGATTTAAGGTTTTTTCGCGAACAGTGGTGAGACTAATTGTTATGTTCGGAACATTTTTTATTCCGAGTATTGTATTGCTAAAAATATTCAATTTATTTCCGCTTCACAATAACTACATAGTTTGGGTGTTATCAATTTGGTGCGGCGCTGTCGTTGGTAAGATATTTCGTTGGTGGCGCTGGAGTAAAACATGCGACTTTGGTTAAGGTAATCCAGAACCGTTATGTCGCTTAAGGGTTAATTTCCGCCGGTCACCATCGTCTGCTTTCGGACAATTCAATTTCAAATTGAATGAAGGTGAGGCAGGGAAAGCGAATGTAGCAAACTGACCGATTGTCTCAGATTAAGTATGAACTACTGCATTTTATATCCGTAGCAAAAAATATTATGAACAGTTCCAGCGTCCATGCTCCATAGGTATCTTAATGCCACACCCCTCCGTGCTTATCTTCCTTTGGGTCTGCCTGACCATCGCCATGCAATCACTGAAAGCGACCGCACTGCTGTTTGCGGGTGTGCCGCTGCTGATTGCGGCCTATGCGCTTTCCGCCGCGCGCTTGGTTATCCTGCTGCGCCGCACACGCTGGATCATGTTGTCGTTGTTGCTTATCTATGGCTACGCCACACCGGGGGCGGCGGTATGGGCATCCCTCGCCCAATTCAGCCCAACCTATGAAGGCTTGAGCGACGGCCTGCTGCAACTGTGCCGTCTGGCTTTCGCATTGGCCGGACTTGCCATCCTGCTGGAGCTGCTATCGCAACAGCAACTTATCGGCGGTCTCTACACCCTGGCCTATCCTTTGCGCTATCTCGGCCTGTCGCGCGAGCGCATCGCAGTGCGCTTGGCGCTGACTCTGCACTATGCCGAATTAGCCATGCTGGATACCGCTACCAATTGGCGCACCAGCATTGAGCAGATGCTGGCACCGGCACAGATCAAGCAAGAAAATATCGAATTACACACAGAGCCTTTAATTTTTCGTGATGGACTATTGTTGCTCTTGTCCTTTGCTTTGCTAGTGTTGGTGTGGTTATGAGAATCGCATTGGGGGTGGAATACGATGGCAGCCAGTTTTTCGGCTGGCAGAGCCAGCCCGATGGAAACACCGTGCAGGATGCGCTGCAAGCTGCACTGAGCGGCATCGCCAACGAAAACATTGCTATCATCGCCGCCGGACGCACCGATACCGGTGTACACGCGCTGGAGCAAGTAGTGCATTTCGATACCGGCGTCGAGCGCCCGCTGTCCGCCTGGGTGCGCGGCGTGAACGCACTATTGCCCAAAAGCATAGCCGTGCTATGGGCGCATCCGGTGCCGGAGGAATTTCATGCGCGTTTTTCCGCGCAAGCGCGCAGCTACCGCTACCTGCTAATCAACCGCCCGGTACGCAGTGCGGTGCAGTACGGCAAGGTCGGCTGGTTCCATGCGCCGTTGGATGTAGAGCAGATGCGTGAAGCCGCGCAATATCTATTGGGCGAACACGATTTCAGCGCCTTCCGCGCGGCGGAATGTCAGGCAAAATCACCGTTCAAGAACCTGACCCAACTCGATATCACCCGGCAGGGCGACATGATTATTTTCGATCTGACCGCCGGAGCATTCCTGCATCACATGGTGCGAAATATTGTGGGCTGTCTGGTGTATGTCGGCAAGCGCAAATACCCGCCGCAGTGGATGCAGCAAGTGCTGCAAGGCCGCGAACGCGGTTTAGCCGCGCCGACCTTTGCGCCGGATGGCTTGTACCTGCGCCGTATCACCTATGATGCGAAGTGGGGGCTGCCGCCTGAATGAATTACAATACAGCCTCAATTTTGAAACGTAGTGTTTAAACAATGACCCGAACCAAGGTTTGCGGCATCACTCGCGTGGTAGATGCACGATCCGCCGTAGCCAGCGGCGCGGATGCGCTCGGGTTGGTGTTCTATGAGAAAAGTCCGCGCCACGTCACTGTGCAGCAGGCAGTGGAATTAGCAAAAGCCATTCCGCCATTTGTGACGGTGGTGGGACTATTCGTAAATCCTTCCGAAGATGAAGTACGAAACGTGCTGCGCCAAGTGCCGCTGGACGTGTTGCAGTTCCACGGCGAAGAATCGCCGGATTTCTGTGCGCAGTTCGGTCGCCCTTATTTGAAAGCGGTGCGGGTCAGGCAGGGGGTGGATTTGGTACAATGCGCGGCGCGTTATGCCGACGCACAGGGTTTGCTTCTGGATGCATACATTGAAGGCACGCATGGCGGCACGGGCGAGTTGTTCGACTGGGCGCTGATTACGCATGAATTGCCATTGCCGGTGATTTTGTCGGGCGGACTGCACGCGGGCAACGTGGCAGAGGCGATCAGGCAGGTGCGGCCTTACGCGGTGGATGTGTCCAGCGGTGTGGAGGCGGCAAAAGGAATTAAAGATCCGGCGAAGGTCGCCGCGTTCATCAATGAGGTTAAGAACATTGACGTACAACTATCCAGATAGTACCGGCCACTTTGGCCCCTACGGCGGCATCTTCATGGCGGAGACGCTGATTCCGGCGGTTGAGGAGTTACGCCAGCAATATTTGCATTTTCGCGACGACCCCGAGTTCAAGGCGGAATTCGCTTATGAGTTGAAGCACTATGTGGGTCGCCCCAGTCCGATCTATCACGCCAAAAATTGGACGGATCGTTTAGGCGGTGCGCAGATTTATTTAAAGCGCGAAGACCTCAACCACACCGGCGCGCACAAGATCAATAACGCTATCGGCCAAGCCCTGTTGGCGAAGCGCATGGGCAAGAAGCGCGTCATCGCGGAAACCGGCGCGGGCATGCACGGCGTGGCGACGGCGACGGTGGCAGCCCGTTACGGCATGGAATGCGTGGTATATATGGGCGCAGAAGATGTGCAGCGCCAGTCACCCAATGTTTTTCGCATGAAGTTGCTGGGCGCGACCGTGGTGCCGGTAGAAAGCGGTTCAAAGACGCTCAAGGATGCATGCAACGAAGCGATACGCGATTGGGTCACCAACGTCGAGACGACCTTTTACATCTTCGGTACGGCGGCTGGCCCGCATCCTTATCCGATGATGGTGCGTGATTTTCAGTGTGTCATCGGCGATGAAGCGAAGATGCAGATGCCGGAGATGGCGGGTCGTCAGCCGGATGCGGTGATTGCCTGCGTAGGCGGCGGCTCCAATGCCATCGGCCTGTTCTATCCTTACATCGGTGTCGAAGGTGTCAAGTTGATCGGCGTGGAGGCGGGTGGGCACGGTCTGGCAACCGGGTCACATGCCGCGCCGCTGACTTCCAACAGCAAGGTCGGCGTGTTGCACGGCAACCGGGTTTATCTGATGCAGGACGAGAACGGCCAGATCATCGAAACCCATTCCATTTCCGCCGGTCTCGATTACCCCGGCGTTGGTCCCGAACACTGCTGGCTGAAAGATACCGGACGCGCGGAATATGTGGCGATCACGGACGACGAGGCGATGCAGGCATTCCATGATCTGTGCCGTTTCGAAGGCATCATCCCCGCGCTGGAATCCAGCCATGCCTTGGCGCATGCCGCGAAAATCGCGCCGACCATGGGCAAGGACAAAGTGTTGCTGGTCAACCTCTCCGGGCGCGGCGACAAGGACATCAATACCGTGGCGCGGTTGAAGGGGATCACGCTTTAATGGGCAAGCATGACAAATTGCTGTTCCAGATATTGCGCGGCCTCTCGGATGCCAATATCGGGTTCGATGAGTTGTGCGGTTTATTAAAACACTTGGGATTTGAAATGCGGGTTCGCGGTAGCCACCATATATTCAGTTTGGATGGGATAATTGACCAGATCAATTTGCAACGGGACGGCGCACAGGCCAAACCATACCAAGTCAAACAGGTTCGTGCCGTGATTGTTAGATACAGGCTGGGAAAGGACGCATGATGGAACACTATGAGATTATCCTTTATTGGAGCGGGGAAGATGCCGTCTATATAGCGGAGGTGCCTGAACTTCCCGGGTGCATGGCGCATGGGGACAGTCATGAAACTGCGCTGACCAACGTTAAGGAAGCCATGAGTTTTTGGCTGGAAGTGGCGCGTGAGCGCGGCCAGCCAGTGCCCGCGCCCAAGGGCGGGCGGCTGATGTATGCGTAAAGCCAATACCGATATTATTTTGTAAATCCATCATGTCACGAATTCAGACTACTTTCGAGAAACTCAAATTGCACCAGCACAAGGCGCTGATCCCGTTCATCACTGCGGGCGATCCCAGTCCGCAACTTACCGTGCCGCTGCTGCACGCGCTGGTGGAAGCGGGCGCGGACGTGATCGAACTCGGCGTGCCGTTCTCCGACCCGATGGCGGACGGCCCGACCATACAGCGCGCTTCGGAGCGCGCGCTGAAACACAAGGTAAGCCTGCGCAGCGTACTCGGCATGGTGGCGGAATTCCGCAAGCAAGATAGTGTGACGCCGCTGGTGCTGATGGGTTATGGCAATCCCATTGAAGCGATGGGTTGGGAAACATTTGCCAAGCGTTGCGCAGAGGTGGGTGTGGATGGCGTGCTGACGGTGGATTTTCCGCCTGAAGAAAGTCACGAGGCATTCGGCCATTTGCAGCGCCACGGCATCGATCCGATTTTCCTGCTCGCGCCGACTACCAACGACGAGCGTATCGCCAAGGTGGCGAAGCAGGCGCGCGGCTATGTGTATTACGTCTCGCTCAAGGGCGTGACCGGTGCCGGGAATCTGGATTTGGGCGACATCGAACGGAAAATTCCACAACTCAAAAAGCACATCACCTTGCCTATCGGCGTGGGTTTCGGGATACGTGATGCAGTTACGGCCCACGCGGTGTCGCGCTTGTGCGACGGCGTAGTGGTGGGCAGTCGCATCGTGCAGGTTATCGAAGATTCAACTGAGCAAAATGTAGTGGACAACGTGAGCAAATTGGTCAAGGAATTAAGGCTGGCGATAGATCAGTCCTAAAAAATAATGTAGGTTGGGTTAGCGTTTTTTGCGTAACCCAACCTACGGGATCATAGGAGAGCATGAAATGAGCTGGTTTCAAAAATTATTACCTCCCAAGATCAAGCGCCGCGAATTGGGCGATGAGAGCAAGAAGAACATGCCCGAAGGCTTGTGGCACAAATGCCCATCCTGCCAAGCGGTGTTGTACCACTCCGACCTGGAAAAGAATTTCAGCGTTTGTCCCAAGTGCAACCATCACCATCGCATCACCGCGCGCACCCGGCTGGATTGGTTGCTTGATGGCGAAGGACGTTTCGAGATCGGCGCCGAGGTGCAACCGCTGGATACCTTGAAATTCAGGGATAGCCGCAAATACAGCGAGCGTCTGACCGTAGCGCAACGAGATACCGGCGAGACTGATGCGATGGTGGTTATGCAGGGCAGCGTGCATGCCATTCCGCTGGTAGCGGCGGTATTTGAATTCAGCTTCATGGGCGGCTCGATGGGTTCGGTGGTGGGCGAGCGCTTCGTGCGC
>Ga0182030_10023563_pt1 | contig 11374 bp, 9 predicted proteins | sample 812S3MmetaG_FD_121299 | JGI IMG/M metagenome (GOLD analysis project Ga0182030, IMG submission 121299) | Permafrost microbial communities from Stordalen Mire, Sweden - 812S3M metaG (Illumina Assembly) | ecosystem: Environmental > Terrestrial > Soil > Wetlands > Permafrost | place: Sweden...
ATCGGCTTCGACGGAATCATGACCGCATGCGTCTTCGCCTGGGAAGAGCGCGCCGACCAATCCGGGCGCTTCATGCGCGAGGAAATGCAGAAATACGTCAATAAATATTGGGGCGAACGGGCGTTCGGGAGAAGTGGCCGACCTGTCGCCCACGGGTAATTCCGGAGGGACGATGTCGATCGGAGGGCGGGGTCGTGGCCGCAAAAACGACGACTTGAAGCTGTTTTGGAGCCGGCTGAACGCTCGTTGCTCGTCGTCTGATACGATATTCGCATTCCTTGATTGACAGAAAATAGAACGCGCGTTATAAAATTAACGATGGCGCGCCGGCTTAAGACCGGCGTGGGGAAGGAGCAGAGGGGGAAGTTTGCTGGCCATGAGCGCCGGCGAAGGAAGTTCGATGACATCAGCATCCGAACGTGCCGGTTTCCACTGAAACGAAATCCTAACGGGTGCGGTTCGCGCTCCGTAGGGCCCATCCGGCGAATCTTAACGCGTTGCCGGGCGCGACCAGGGAGGAACGATTATGAAGCGTTACGTCTACGCGCTGGCGGTGGCGACGATCCTGTCGACCCCAGCTATGGCCGCCAAGATCGGCGTGTCGATGGACAAGTTCGACGACAACTTCCTCACCGTGCTGCGCAACGGCATGAGCGATTACGCCAAGACTGTGCCCGGCGTGTCGTTGCAGATCGAGGACGCCAAGGACGACGTCTCCAAGCAGCTCAGCCAGGTCCAGAACTTCATCGCCAACAAGGTCGACGCGATCATCGTCAATCCGGTCGACACCTCGGCGACGCCGGCGATCACCAAGCTCGCCGCGGAAGCCGGCGTGCCTCTCGTCTACGTCAACCGCTTGCCGGCCGACCTAGACCAACTCGGGCCCAAGGCCTCAGCCGTCGTTTCGGATGAGAAGGAATCCGGAACCTACGAGGCCCAGCAGATCTGCAAGCTGCTTGGCGGCAAGGGCGACATTCTGGTGATCGAGGGCCAGCTCTCCAATCAGGCTGCGGTGCAGCGCACCAAGGATGTCCATGAGGTCATCGCGACTCCGGAATGCAGCGGCATAAAGATTGTCGCCGAACAGACCGCCAACTGGGATCGCACCCAGGGGCAGAACCTGATGACCAACTGGCTGTCGAAGGGCATGAAGTTTGACGCGGTGGTCTCCAACAACGACGAAATGGCGATCGGCGCCATCCAGGCGATGAAGGCGGCGGGCGTCGACACCAAGAAGGCCATCGTCGGCGGCGTCGACGCGACGCAGGACGCGCTTGCCTCGATGAAGGCCGGCGACCTCAAGGTCACCGTGTTCCAGAACGCCGCCGGCCAGGGCAAGGGCGCGGTCGACACCGCGCTCGCGCTCGCCTCGGGCAAGACGGTCGACAAGTGGGTTAAGATCCCCTTCGAACTGGTCACGCCTGACAACCTCGACAAGTACGCCAAGAAGAACTGATCCGACCGACCGCCTCTCCCTTCGCGTCTCATGACGAAGAAGGGAGAGGCCACGGAGGCGCGACCTGAGCGCCGCGCCTCCAGCGGGTCGCGCCGAGCAAACCGTGCTAAAAAAGTCGCGGGTCTCGCCCAAGAATGCGGGCCGGGCGAGAGATTTCAGGGTCGGAACGCCATGGCGAAATTCAGTCCGTCGACGGCCGAAATCGTCCGCCAAGCCGGGGTGGTGCCCGGCTCGGAGTTTCTCCTCGAGGTCGAGCACGTCAGCAAGACATTCCCGGGCGTCAAGGCGCTCGACGATGTCCAGTTCCGCCTGAAGCGCGGCCACGTGCATGCGCTGATGGGCGAGAACGGCGCCGGAAAGTCGACGCTGATGAAGATCATCGCCGGCATCTACACGCCCGATCCCGGCGGTTCGTTCAAACTCAAGGGTCAGGAAATCCGGCTGACTTCGCCGCTGGACGCGCTCCAGTACGGCATCGCGATGATCCATCAGGAACTCAACCTGATGAATCCGATGACGGTCGCCGAGAACATCTGGATTCGCCGCGAGCCGCTCAACGGCTTGCGACTCGTGCAGCATCGTGAAATGCGCCGCAAGACGCGGGAGCTGTTCGACCACCTCGAGATTCCGATCGACCCGGAAGTCGAGGTGCGCGACCTCTCGGTCGCCAACCGCCAGATGGTCGAAATCGCCAAGGCGGTCTCCTACGACAGCGACGTCCTGATCATGGACGAGCCCACCTCGGCGCTCACCGAGAAGGAAGTGGAGCATCTTTTTCACATCATCCGCTCGCTCAAGGCCGAAGGCAAAGGCATCGTCTACATCACCCACAAGATGAGCGAACTGTTTGAGATCGCCGACCACGTGTCGGTTTTCCGCGACGGCCGATTCGTCGGGGAGCATGAAGCGTCCAAAGTCACTCGCGACGACATCATCAAGCTGATGGTCGGGCGCGAAATCACGCAGATGTTCCCCAAGACGGAGGTCCCGATCGGCGATGTCGTGCTGTCGGCGAAGAATCTATCGCTCGCCGGCCGCTTCCAGGACGTCTCTTTCGATCTGCGTCGCGGCGAAATTCTCGGTTTCGCCGGCCTCGTCGGCTCCGGGCGCAGCAACGTCGCCGAAGCGCTGTTCGGGGTGACGCCGGCGACATCGGGCAAGATCTTCATCGACGGCAAGGAGACCCTGATCAAAACGCCTGCCGCAGCGCTGGACGCAGGGTTGGGCTTTCTCACCGAGGATCGCAAGGAGAGCGGCTTGTTCCTGCTGCTCGACATCATCGAGAACATGCAGACGGCAATTCTGCGCAGGGGGTTCACCCGCGCTGGGTTCGTGAAAGAGGCCGAGATCGAGGCGATGTGCTTGCAACAGCAGGCGAGTTTGCGCGTGCGCACGCCCGATCTATTCGAGCCATGCATCAACCTCTCCGGCGGCAATCAGCAGAAGGTGTTGATCGCCCGCTGGTTGATGACAAAGCCGCGCATTCTCATTCTCGACGAGCCGACGCGCGGCATCGATGTCGGCGCCAAGGCGGAGATCCACCGGCTGATCTCCGTACTCGCCGGGCAAGGGGTGGCGGTCATGATGATTTCTTCCGAACTGCCGGAAGTGCTCGGCATGAGCGACCGCATCCTCGTCATGCACGAAGGCCGCATGACCGGCATCGTCGATCGCAAGGACGCCAACCAAGTCAAGATAATGGAGCTTGCCGCGCAGTAGCGCGCGAGACGCAGCAAGGACTGAAGACCGTGGCCACCGACACTTCGACTTCGACAGCCGCCGCGACGCGTGAACCCGTCCTGCGCTTGCATCGCCGAATGCCGCCGGAGGTCAGCATTCTCGTCGTCATGATCGGCATGATGCTGCTGTTCGAGGCGTTGGGATGGATCTTCGAAGGCCAGACCTTCATCTTCAACGTCCTGCGGCTCAAGATCATGATCTTGCAGGAGTCCGAGATCGGCATCATCGCTGTCGGCGTGACCATGTGCATCATCACCGGCGGCATCGACCTGTCGTCCGGCTCTCTCGTCGGCATGACGGCGATGGTGGCGGCGAGCCTGGCGCAGGTCTCCGGTTACAGCCACGCGATCTATCCGGGCCTCACCGGCCTCAATCCTGTCATTCCCGTTGCGGCCGGCCTATTGTGCGGGCTCCTCGTCGGCATGATCAACGGCGGGCTCATCGCCTATACGAAGATCCCGCCGTTCATCGCCACGCTTGGCATGATGGTGTCGGCGCGAGGCGTGGCGGATTGGTACACAAATGGCGAGCCGATCGGCAATCTCGAAGATTCCTTCGCGGCGATCGGTTCGGGCTGGTGGCCGGTCATCATCTTCCTGTTCGTCGCCTTCGTGTTCCACATCGCACTGCGCTACACGCGCTACGGCAAGTTCACCTACGCGATCGGGGCCAACCCCTTGGCGGCGCGCGTCTCGGGCATCAATGTCGAGCGCCATCTTGTCGTCGTCTACATGTTTGCCGGCCTGCTGTCGGGCGTCGCGGGCGTCGTGCATACCGCGCGCGCAATCTCCGGTCAGGCTGGCGTCGGCATGGGCTTCGAGCTTGACGCCATCGCCGCGGCGGTCATTGGCGGCACGTCGCTCATGGGCGGCGTCGGCCGCATGACCGGAACGGTGATCGGCGCGGTGATCCTCGGCATCCTGACCTCGGGCTTCACGTTCCTCAACGTCGACGCCCACTATCAGGAAATCATCAAGGGCGCGGTTATCATTGCGGCGGTGATCACGGACCAGTATCGGCAGCGGCGGCGCCGGTCGGCATAAAGGCCGAGTGCGCGCTCGTCTGTTGTCCGCGCGACCCGGCGAGACGACGTCCTGCCGTCATCGCGAACGAGCCGAGGCGATTAGGGGGCCGCAGGACTCAGGCCCTTCCGCCCCGGGATCGCTTCGTCGCTTCGCTCCTCGCGATGACGCCGGATCGACGCAGATGCGGCGCGTGGCCCCTCGTCGCAAGCTGATCCCGCACGCGCGGAGAGGGGAGGCGTCGCGTTACGCGTTCTCGATCGTGTGGATGTGGATCGGGGTGATCAGCGACGCGGGGGGCCGATCGCGGCGTCCGAAATGCGCGGCGATAGCTTCGACGGCGGTGCGAACCTCGAGCGCCGGGTCCTGGTCGATGATGGCGTCAATCATCCCCTCATGTAGCAGGCGACGCCGATCTTCGGTCAGCTCGTGGGTAATGAAGATGATTTTGTCACGCCTGCCGAGGGCGTTCAAGGCGTCGACGACGGCCTGCGCTCCCGCTGAAGCGTTGTAGACGCCGCGGATGTTCGGGTTGCGCTTCAGGGCGTCGAACACGAGATCGCCGGCGCGTTCGCTTTTCTCCCGGCTTTCGAGAACCTCGGATATGCGGCGCCAGGGGTAGCGTTCGCGCAGCGCGGCGCGAAAGCCCATCTCGCGCTCTTCATGGCCGATCATGCTGAGCAGCCCGGCGATGACAATGACGTCGCCTCGCTCCTTGCCGAGAAAGCGTCCCATGAGATCGCCGGCCACGCGCCCGGCCTTGCGATTGTCAGGCCCGATATAAGTCTGCGCGCCGACCCCACGGATGGGGGTCGCAAGGGTGATCACCAGCTTCCCTTCGCCGCTCATGGCGTTCAGGTTCAACGCGATCTCGTCGTTGTGCGCGCTGACGATGATCAGCCCGTCGCAGCTTGGCGCCAGCCGCGCGATCAGCTTGCCGGTGTCATGCGGTCGGTTCGGGTCGATGTGATGGACGCGGAACTGGATATTGAACGCCGAATAGTCGCGGTTGACCGCTTCGAAATGCGCCTGGACAGTCGCGTGGAAGGGGTTGTCCGGCGGCTGGATCAGCGCCGCGATGCGGAGCGTGCGCGCTGCGCGCTGGTTGAGCGCGCGGTCGAGATTGAGTCTGCGGGCCCAATCGAGGACTCGCCGCTCCTTTTCCCGCGTCACGCCGCCGCGATTGTTGAGGATCCGGTCGACCGTGGAAAGCGAGACCCTTGCGGCGCGCGCTACATCCGCCGCCGTGGATTTGCCCGCCATCTTCAAACGCCTTCTTTGAAGAAAAGTCTTCAAGATTGAGATTTTTGCGTGAATAGCACGGGACTATCCTCGCCTCAATCAGACCGGCTCCGAGAGTCGGCGTATCCGAGGGGGGCGCGAGTGATCAATCTTGCAATATTCGGCGCCGGTCGCATCGGCTGCGTGCATGCGGTAAACGCGGCGACGAACCCTTCGATTCGGCTGAAATACATAGTCGACCCCGTCGCCAGCGAGGGTCGCGCGCAGTTGGCCGCGAAGACCGGCGCTTTCGTGGCCGACGCCGACGCTGTCTTCGCCGACAAGACCATCGCCGCCGTCGTCATCGCCAGCTCCACCGACACTCACGCCGAATTGCTCGACAGGGCGAGCGAAGCCGGCCACGCCATCTTCTGTGAAAAGCCAATCAGCTTCGATTTCGCCACCGTCGCCGAAGTGACCGAGAAGGTCGAGCGATCGGGCGTCGCCTGCATGCTCGGCTTCCAGCGCCGATACGACCCCAATTTCCGCAAAGTGCGCGACCGTATCGCCAGCGGCGCCGCCGGGAGGCTCGAACATATTGTCATGCACACGCGCGATCCCGCGCCGCCGCTGCGCTCCTACGTGGAGCGTTCGGGCGGCATGTTTCGCGACCAGGCGATCCACGACTTCGACATGGCGCGCTACCTGCTCGGCGAAGAAATTGTGAAGGTGTACGCCGTTGGGGCCTGCCTCATCGATCCTGAGATCGGCGCTGCGGGCGACATCGACACGGCAATGGTCACGCTCACGTCGAAGTCCGGTCGCTTCGCGCAGATGGTCAACTGCCGACGGGCGCCCTTCGGTTACGACCAGCGGCTTGAGGCTCTATGCTCGAAGGAAGTGCTCTACGTGCGGAACCGCCCCCGCGACGAAGTCGTCATCGCCGACGTCAACGGCTTCGCCGCGGCTCCGCCGATGAACGATTTCATCGAGCGCTTCGCGCACGCCTACAGCGAAGAGATCACGGCCTTCGTCGAGATGATCGAAACCGGCAAGAAGCCCTTGGCCGACATTCGCGACGGACTGGAGGCGCAGCGTCTCGCCGAGGCCGCGATCGTTTCGATGAGGTCCGGACAGCCGGTCGAAGTCGATCCGTCGTGGCGGCCCTAACGGCAGAATTCCGATTGCTGGAGGATGACATGTCGAACGGCGTCTTATCCGCTCTGCCCCATGGCGTGCGCCTCGCCGTCAGCCCGCTTTCCTGGGCCAACGACGTTCTCGAGGATCTTGGAGCGGACATTCCGCTCGAGGCCTGTCTCGCCGACGCCGCCTCGATCGGCTACCAGGGTGTGGAGCTTGGCCGCAAGTTCCCGCGCCAGGCGGACACGCTCGGTCCGCTGCTCGAGAGACATGGATTGGCGCTGGCGTCGGGCTGGCATTCCGGCTTCCTCGCCGAGCGTTCGGTCGAAGCGGAGATCGAAGCCGTCGCGCCGCATGCGCGGCTGCTGAAGGCGCTCGGCGCCGAGGTGATGGTCTACGGGCCCTGCGGCCGGATGGCGCCGGGCGCGCCGCTCGACATTTCGATGGCGAAACGCGTCACGCTCGGTCGCGACGAGGCTGCCGACTACGCCGATCGACTCGCCGAATTCGAACGACGCCTGATCGGCGAATACGGCCTGCGGATGGGCTACCATCATCATCTGATGATGGTCGTCGAGACCTTCGACGAAGTGTCCCGGGTCTTCGACCGAGCGCGCTGCGGCCTGCTCGTCGACACAGGCCACGCCGCGGCCGCTGGCTTCGATTACGCCAAGTTGATCGACCGCTTCGGCGATCTCATCACCCACATCCATTTGAAGGATGTCCGCACAAACCGCATGGCGCGCGTGCGCAGCCAGGATCTATCCTTCAATCAGGGCGTCCGCTCCGGCATGTTCACGGTTCCCGGCGACGGCGACTTGGATTTCGCGCCGATCGCCCAATTCGTCAAGACCTCCGGTTACCGTGGCTGGCTCGTCGTCGAAGCCGAACAGGACCCGGCTCGCCCGGAAGCCGAGCCCAAGGCGGCGACGACGCGCGCCTTCAATGTGATCGCCTCCTGGTTCTGAGGGAAGCCATGCATAAGAGAATGAATATCGGCCTCATCGGCTCCGGCTTCATGGGCCAGGCCCATGCCGACGCCTTCCGCCGCGCGAACGTGCTGTACCGCGACTTGCCGGCGGCGCCACGCCTGCATACGCTCGCCGACGCGACCGACGAACTGGCCGCCAGGGCCGCCGCTCGCTTCGGCTTCGAGAACAGCACGGGCGACTGGCGCGCCCTTGTCAACAATCCCGACATCGACGTGATCGACATCACCTCGCCCAACGCCATGCACCGCGAAATGGCGCTTGCCGCCATTGCCGCCGGCAAACACGTCTATTGCGAAAAGCCGCTGGCCGTCACGCTTGCGGAGGCCGAAGAAATGGCCGCAGCCGCAAAGGCGAAGGGCGTCAAGACGATGGTGGCCTTCAACAACATCAAGACCCCGGCCGCGATGCTCGCCAAGCAACTGATCGACCGCGGCGACATCGGCGCTCCGATCCGCTTCCGCGGCTGGTTCGACCAGGGCTTCTTCAATGATCCCGATCTGCCGTTCTCCTGGCGCTGCACCCGCAAGGGCGCCGGTTCGGGCGCGCTCGGCGATCTTGGCAGCCACGTCATCGCCGTCGCGCAATATCTGATGGGCGACGTCGAAAGCGCCATCGCTCAGACGCAGACCTTCTTCCCCACTCGTCCCGCGCCACAGGAAGGCTCCGGCTATGGCGCCAAGGCCGGCGCGGACGCGCCGCGCGCCGTTGTCGAGAACGAGGACCAGATCCAGACCATGGTCCGCTTCAAGAGCGGGGCCGGCGGCACGATCGAGGCTTCGCGCGTTGCGGCGGGCAAGGTATTCGGCGTCTACTGGGAAGTGTCGGGGACCAAGGGCACGATCATCATGGACGGCGAGCGCTTCAACGAGCTGAAAATCTCGCGCTTCGACGATCCCAAGCCCGATCGCGGCTTCAAGACGATCTACGCCGGCAGCCAGGTTCCGCAATTCTCCGCCTTTTTCGGCTTCGATTTCGCTGGCGGCGGCCTCGGCTATTTCGACGTGAAGGTGATCGAAGTCCGCGATCTCATCGATGGAATCATGACGGCGGACGATTGCTTTCCCAACTTCCAGTTCGGCCTCGCCAATCAGCGCATCATGGACGCGATGGAGCGGTCGCTCGAGAGTCGAACCTGGGAAAACGTCGCCGGGTCTGCGCCGCGGGCCGTGCGAAGCTGAACCGGGCAGGAGTGAACATGACCTTCCCGAAATCTCTGCCGACCTCGCGCGTCAAGCCGGCAACGGAGGCGCCCGCATTGCGATGGGGCATTTTCGGCACGGGCTGGATCGCCGGAAAATTTGTCGAGTCGGTCAGGGCGCACACGCGGCAGATCATCGCCGCCGTCGGCTCGCGCAAGCAGGAGACGGCCGACGCGTTCGCCGCCGCCTGGGGGGTCGGCAATGCCTATGGCGGGTATGAGACTCTTGTCGCAGCCCGTGACGTCGACGTCATCTACGTGGCGACGCCGCATAACATGCACTACGACCATGTTCGCCTCGCTCTGCAGGCGGGCAAGCCTATGCTCGTCGAAAAGCCGATGGCGCTCAATCATGCCCAGGCGGCGGAGATGGTCGCGCTGGCGCGGGCGAAGAAGCTCTTCTTCGCGGAGGCGCTGTGGAGCTTCTTCCTGCCGAAGTTCGACGTTCTGCAGCAAATATTCGAGTCTGGTGCGCTCGGCGAGATCAAGTCGGTCTACACCGAATATGGCGAGTATCTTCCTCCCGAACACCGGATCTTCGACGCTCGCCTCGCGGGGGGGCCGCTGCTCGACCTCGGCACGTATCCGGTTTCGCTGCTCGCCAAGCTGCTCGGCGTCCCGCGCGAAGTTGTCGGTATGGGGCAGCAGGATCCGAGCGGCGTGAACGGTCAACTGTCGGTCGTCATGCGCAACGACATCGGCAGCCTCGGCGTGATGTCGACCACCTTCTACGGCTTCACGCCCACCAACGCGGCGATCGTCGGGACGCAGGGGACCGTGCGATTTCCGACCGAGTTTCATCTGCCCGGTTCGTTTGAGGTGAGGTCGTTGGAGGGCGAGACAGTGCTGAAATATGAGGAGCCGCGCGGCCTGCATTTCGACGGCCTCTATTTCGAAGCCGCCGAGGTGGCCCGTTGCATAGCCGAGGGTCGAACCGAAACGCCTTGTCGTCCGCTTGACGCATCGCTTGAGACAATGGCGACGCTGGACAAGATCCGTCGGCGCCTCGGCATCAGCTTCGCCGAAGCGGGCTTGCAGGAATAGGCCCGAGCGAACGCCATGCGCTAAGGGCGCCGTCGCGCTGGTCGCGGCGCCCCCCAGCGGAGTTCGCCTTCGAACCTTCGTCGCCAATCCCGGAACGCCTCGACGACGTCGTATTTGGGTCGGCAGGCGCCGAGCCGCAATCGAGCGCAACGGCTTCTTTTGCCGGAAGGCGATCAAGAGTTGGGTGGCGGCCTTCGCTCCATTGCGTCGGATCAGAGATTGCGCCCGGCTCGGGGGGCCAGGCGGAGGTCTGGAGATCGCAAGGGCGTCGAGAGATATCGACCTTCTCTCAGATTCTCAGCGAAGTAGAGATGAAATTCGCACCCAAAACTCAGCGAGCTTGAACTCGCGTTGGGGTCGGTGTGCTCAACAAGGTAGCGCAGACCCTTGAAGGCTTGCATGTCCGGGTCCTGGTCGATGACCATCGCCAAAGCTCCGGTCTGAAGATACTGGCGGTGGTCATCAGAAAGCTCGTGCGCGATCCATGTGACGCGACGATCGGGATCAAACTTCGCAAGCGCCCTCATAATCCCGGCCGAACCGGCGCCGCTGTTGTAGACGCCGGCGAGGCCCGTGCCGGTCAGCGCTTCGGCGACCGCAAGGAAGCAGCGGTCTTCGTCGTCACGCGTCTCGAACTGAAAATCGTCGCAGACGAGGTCGGGACTGGCGTCGGTCAGCGCATCGCGACAGCCGGCGGTGCGCTCCAGGTGCCCGCTCCAGTCGTTCCATCCGCTCAGAAACATCACTCTGCCGCGTTGTCTTGTGAAGCGGCTCATAACGAGACCGGCGGTGCGTCCGGCGCGGTAGTTGTCGATGCCGAAATAAGCGATGCCCGGGACGTCGGCGACGTCCGAGACGACGGTCACAACCGCCTCGCCCCGATCGAGAACCTCCCGCAACGCATTGCGCACCCGCGCGGTGTCTGGGGTGGCGATTATGAGACCGCGACGGCGATAGTTCGTCGCAACAATGTTCTTGATCAGGGAAGATTCGTCAGCCTCACGGACAACACGTCGATGCACGACGATTCGCTTGTCTAGGATTGAGCAAGCGCCCGCGAGCGCGCTGCGCAGACGCATGAAGAACGGAGTCCGGCTATCAGGCAGCAGCACGTCGATGTGAATCAATTCGTGCGCTGTGCTCGGTAGGATCCGTGGCACGCCAAGTTTCAAGGCGGCCGAGACCACCTTCTGACGCGCCTGTTCTGAAACGCTCCCGCGTTCGTTCAGAACGCGGTCCACGGTGGACGCGCTCACGCCCGCCTCCGTGGCGATCTCGAAAAAACGAGGCGATCGCTTGCGGCGTTTCCCCGGGGGCATCGAATGGTCCCAAAGTTCAAGGCGCATCGTACGACCTGACGATAAATCGTCAAGAAGGCTGGTGTGGGGGCGAGAAGGGCCTCTTAGACTTATTGCAAAGATTGCAGCGGGGAGGGACCCATGAGGATCGCGCTCGATCCCTACATGCACCGGCATCTGTCGCTGGAGGAACTGCCGCGCAAGGCGGCCGAACTTGGCTACGCGTGGATTGAGCTTTCGCCGCGCGCCGACTTCCTCGACTG
>Ga0182030_10023565_pt1 | contig 11374 bp, 9 predicted proteins | sample 812S3MmetaG_FD_121299 | JGI IMG/M metagenome (GOLD analysis project Ga0182030, IMG submission 121299) | Permafrost microbial communities from Stordalen Mire, Sweden - 812S3M metaG (Illumina Assembly) | ecosystem: Environmental > Terrestrial > Soil > Wetlands > Permafrost | place: Sweden...
ATGTCGATGACTGATTCCCATACAGTGGCTGCGCTCTTGAATTCGAAGATGAAACAGAGAATGCGCCTCATATCGAGCTTCGGCTCCCTGTTTGCAGCCGGAGCGATCCTTTGCGCGTGCTCTGATGATAGCGCGAGCACACCTCTGCCTCCCGTGAACGATGCTGCGGCTTCGGTCGACAGCGCGGACGCGTCGACCGGCGTGACTATGGATGCGGCGACCGCTGACGGAGGAGAAACCTCCACGGGGGTTGGCGATGGTGTTTCCTCGGCAGATACAGGGGAAGCGTCTGACGACGGTAGCATCGCCGAAGACACCGACGGAAGCGACGCTGGCGTGCCGGAGGGCGGCGACTCGGCAGCGACGGGTGGCGGAGACGCCACGATCAGCGACAGTGGAGACGCCGCGACCAGCGACGGACCGACAGGAAACGACGGAGGGCAGCCGCCCGCATGCAGCAGCCTGCCAGGCACCGTCGTCTATATCGAGTCGGGTGACACGCAAGAGCCGCTCTTGAAAGCGCTCGGTCGCGAGCTCCGCGATGTTGCCAATATCACGATCGCCTTCCAGCTTACCGGCTCTTGCACGCTGGCCCCGAACCTCTATCAGGGAACGCCCATCCCGAAAAACACGAACATGCTCTATATCCCGTCGACGGTCGAAAACCCGTCATGGACCACGGCCAACCCCGAGCTGACGTGCACGACGGACCCGAACACCGGCACGCCTCCGAATCTTGGCATTGCGGCGCTCTTTCCAAGTAGCTGCGCGGGCCTCGGATCTCCCCCGGCGGGCATCGGCAGCTTCGTCGGCCCCATTCAGGCCTACACGTTCATCGTGCCGACCGCTGAGTTCCAGACGCAGACGGCCATTTCGGCGGCTGAGGCCTATTACGCCCTTGGAGATGGCGCGAACAATCCGGTCACTTATGGCGGTAGCCCGGAGTGGAATGTTCCATCGCAGTTTTTCTTGCGGCCCTCGACCAAGAGCACGCTCGTCGCCACGGCGTTGAATATTCATCTTACGGCCGCGCAGGCGACCCGCGCGGAGGCCGACGGAGGAACGGCGGACGGGCGCAACCTCGAAGCATCTTCGACGGGAGTCCTCTCTGCGGTCGCGGCGTCTACCGGCGCGCAGACGATCGGAATCTTGGGCGACGAGATCTTCGACGCCAACCGCGGCAAGGGAATTAGCGTACTAGCCTTCCAAGCGTTCGGACAGAATCAGGCGTATTACCCAGACTCGACGACGAGCGCATTCGACAAACAGAACATTCGAGACGGGCACTATTCGCTATGGTCGCCGACCGTTTACATAGCTCCCGTCGACTCCACGGGAGTGCCCAGCAATCCTTCGGTGAAATACCTGGTCGACCTCGTACTGGGAAATCCGGGCGCCTCTCCTGCCGGGGGCCTTTCCGACGGTGCGGCTCCCATCGACGGCCTAGGAGCTGTCGTCGGCGTGGGGCTCACGCCCAACTGCGCGATGCAGGTCGAGCGCACGGCCGATGGGGCCCCTCTATCGCCGTACACGCCATCGGCGCCGTGCACGTGCTATTTTCTTAGCAAGGTTCCGAGCGCCGCCCCGCTCCCGGCGAGCTGCGTCGCCTGTTCGGCGTCTGCTCCGTGTGCTGTCGGCAGCTGCTTCAATGGCTACTGCGAAACGCCTCCCACGGCGGCGACGACGGGCGTCGCTGGCTGCGAGGTCGACGACGGCGGCAGCGCGAGCATCCTCAATGCTTGCACCAACGCCACGGCGATCACCAAGACCGGGGTCGTGCTTCCGACGTCCGACGGCGGGCTCTTGCCACTATCGCCCTAAACCATGCGAATTGTAGCCTTCCTCGGCGCCGTCGCCGTGGCACTGGTCGCGTCGCCTGCCCACGCCGAGGAAAGCCCTCCCGACGCTCCCGCGGCCGACGTCTCGACGAGCCCCGGACGCGGAGGGTCCGCGTCGTCGGAACCGTCCAAGGTGGGGCCAACTGACGCCAGTCTTCGCCTCGAGGTCGAACGGCAGGGCGCGGCGATGAGGGAGATGTCAGCTTCACTCGACGACCTCAGACGAAAAGCCTCGCGGGTCCGTCTCTCCGGCTTCGTTCAGACCGATTGGATCATCGACAACCAAGAATCCCAGAACGAAATCAATGGGTCTACGGGACAGCCGCTCAACCAAGACCGATTCACTCTGCGCCGCGGACACGTGCGCGTCGATGCAGCTCGAGGGCTTGTCGCAGGCTCGCTCGAAATCGACGCGAACACGACGAACGGACCCCAAGTGCGACCGATCGACGCAGAGGTATCCCTCGAGTGGGCCGAAATGCCCGAGCGGGGGCTGCCATCCTTCGTCGCCTCCATGGGGCTCATGCGCATTCCTTTCGGATTTGAAGTGCAGGAGAGTGACACGGTCCGTCCCCTATTGGAGCGTGCGACCATGCTTCAAGCGCTGTTTCCAGGCGAGTTCGACCTAGGGATACAGCTGAAGGCAAAATATCGATTCCTTGAGTGTCAACTTGCCGCGATGAACGGCAACCCGATAGGCGCGAAGGTCTTTCCCGATCTCGATCCCGTGCAGACTAAAGACGTCGTCGGGCGCCTTGGCGTGGAGGTCGAGATTTCGCCCGGCTTCCATTTCCGTGGAGGCATTTCCGGTGACACGGGCACGGGCTTTCACGCTGGCACACCTGCGACGAAGAACGTCCTTGTCTGGCAGGACCAAAACGGTGACGGGCTCGTGGAGTCGAATGAGATTGTCGCCATCGGTGGGTCTCCCGCCACGCCCTCGAAGACATTTCACAGATTCGCTTTGGGCGCCGACATGCGCCTCACAATTCGCATCGCGCCGCTGGGAGATCTTTCGATTCGCGGAGAAGCCATCGACAGCCTGAACCTCGATCGCGGTCTCGAGGTCGCGGATCCGATCGGCGCCGGACGTGACCTTCGCGAGGTGGGATATTCCTTTGGCGCGACACAAGAGATCACGCAGTGGGCCATGGTTGGGACACGCTACGATCAATACAGCCCGGACGCCGACGCGAGCGAGCAGATTGCCGTGCATCTCGTCCCGGTCGACCGAGCGTATTCGACGTTTGCCGTGATGGGTATGCTTCGATATGGGCAGGCTCGTCTTCTGCTCGAATACGACAGCCATCGAAATCCCCTCGGAATCGGGACGAACGGAGCCGTGACGACGCTCGCGGACAATGCGCTGACTCTACGCGGACAGGTGGTCTTCTGATGCGCGGCGGTCGCGTGATAGCCGTTCTTGGATGCGCTGTGGCCGTTTTCGAGGCAGCGGCGTGTTCGAACGGCGTTCGTGCAGACACCGGTGACGACGCGTTCATGCGAATCGCCGGAGCGCAGTTCTTTCGAGGTCCGATGCCCGAGGGATCGTCAGCCGGGCCTTCGGTTGCCCAGCTTTCACTAATCAACAACAATATCTGGGCTGGGCTCGCCGACGACCCCCTTTCCGGTTCGCTCAGCCCGACCGCTACCGCTGCCGCCATCGGGCTTGCCCGTGACGTGGGCTATTGGATAGTCCCTGCGGGTGTTCCAAGCGTCGCGACACCGGGCGACCCTAGCTTCTCTGCCACCGCTGAATTCTCCCAGGGAATCATCCTCGGCAGCTACACGCTCGTCGTGCGCGCGGTCGACACACAAGGAACATTCGGTCCGCCCGCGTCGCAGATTCTTGTCGCGGAGAGCTCGCCGACCGATGCGCCCGCAACGGGAGATCTCGTCGTGACTCTCACGTGGGATACGGAGTCCAATCTCGATTTGCACGTTATCGATCCCTCGGGCGTGGAGATCTATTGGGACAACCAGTCTTCGCAGCCGCCGTTCTCGTTCGACCAGTCAGACGGAGGTAGCTACGGCTATGTCGACTACGACTCGAACGCCAACTGCGTCATCGATGGTCTTCGGCGGGAAGATGCCATCTGGTCCAATCCGCCTCCGAGCGGTGACTACATCGTTCGAGTCGATGCCGCTTCGCTCTGCGGGGAGAACATGGCGAACTGGAACGTTCGAGTTGTCGTCGACGGCACAGCGATCGCTCAGGCTGCTGGCGTAGCCCTGGACGCCGACACGATCGGCTCTCATGGGACGGGGGCCGGAGTGACCGCACTGCGATTTTCGATACCGTGATGGCGCCGACTCGACTCCGTCAGCTGGTGTTCATCACGACATGCCTGGCGAGCGAAGCACGCGCTCAGCAGGGAATTTCTACGGTCCCTCATGGATCGCTCTTGCCAGGAACGAACTCGAGCTCTCCGAATCCTGGGGCTGCTGAGGAGATCCTCGTTCGAAGTTCACCGAGGCAGCGGGACGTGACCGGCATCGCCGTCTCCACAGCGCAGGCAAGCCGTCTCGCCGGCACCCAAGGTGACCCGCTCAAAGTGGTCGAAAGCCTTCCGGGTCTGGGACGTGCGCCTTTCGGGTCGGGAGCGCTCATCGTGTGGGGCTCGTCCCCTCGCGAGACGCGCGCCGTGGTCGACGGAGTCGAGATCCCTGCCCTTTTCCACGGGAATGCGCTGCGATCGACCGTCAACGGCGATCTGATCCGTCAGGTCGAGCTGACACCTGGCGCCTATGGGGCCGACCAAGGCCGGGCCCTCGGCGGACTGCTCCGCGTCGAGACGGCTGACCTTCCCGAATCCGGCGTGCACGGCTACGCCAGCGCAGACACATTGGACGGCTCCGCTATGGCGACAGCCGCGTGGAGCGATCGCGTGCGCTTGGGAGTTGCAGCGCGCTACGGCTGGCTCGACGCAGTGATGAGGGCAGCGGATTCGCCGAACGTCGACGAGTTTTTCGCCGTCCCGAGGTATAGCGATATCCAAGGCAAGGCGCAGATTGCGCTGCGAAGGCATGAATCGCTCGACGCGGTCTTTCTCGGGTCTCAAGACGCGCTCTCACAAGTGATTGCCGATCCCGATCCCGCCCGCGAGCGCAGTGAAACGACAGATGCCGGCTATCAGCGATTCTACCTTCGCTATCGACGCCATGTGGACGACACCACGAGCGTCGAGCTCGTTCCTTATATAGGTCACGATACCCACCATCTGAACGCGAAATTCGGTCCCACGCCGGCTGTCCTTGACGAATCGACGTGGCATTGGGGCCTCCGAGCATCCCATCGATCGCGCATCGCCGAGTCCACCACTCTCACCCTCGGTCTGGATTTCGACGGTTCGAGCGCTGACGTCTTTCGGAGCGGTTCATTGCTCATCCCGCCTCGCGAGGGCGATGTCTCGGTGTTCGGTCAGCCCCCGGGAAGCGGCACGAACACCGACGCATGGTCGGCAGGTGTCATCGACGTCGCTCCGTTCGTCGTCGCGGGACTCCATTGGGGGAATCTGTCCGTATCGCCGGAGCTTCGCGTCGACGGGTTTCTTTTGCAAACGAGCCGACAGACGCCTCGGATCGGGCAGACCCCGTCCGTCGGTTTCGAGCAGTTGTGCGGTGAAGTCGAGCCCAGGGTCTCCGTTCGCGTACGCGTGGCAGAGAACCTTACGTTGCTCGGTGCCGCCGGCGTGTACTCGCAGCCTCCCGACCCGGCCGACCTCAGCGCGGTGTTCGGAAATCCGACGCTCGGCCCTGCGACGGCGAATCACGCTACGCTAGGGCAATCGCTCCTTTTGGGGCCTTCGCTATCGCTCGAAACCCTCGCGTTTTACAAGTGGATGAGCGGCCTTGCCGTGAGAGACCCATCCCCTGCCCCGAAGCTTGCGGCAGCCCTTGTCGACGAGGGCGTCGGGAGGTCCTACGGAGTCCAATTTCTTCTGCGTGAGCAACCCTGGCACGGTTTCTACGGCTGGGTGGCCTACACGCTATCGAGAAGCGAACGGCAGGACACGCCTGGGGCGAGATGGCGCTTGTTCGACTACGACCAACCGCAAGTGCTGACTGTCGTGGCGAGCAAGGAGCTCCAGTCATGGACTTTCGGGATTCGGTTTCGCTTTGCGACGGGACTTCCTCGGACGCCGGTGGTCGGCGCGTTCTACGACTCGAAGGACGATCTCTACCAACCGATTTTCGGTTTGCAGAACTCCGTCCGGCTTCCCGACTTCTGGCAACTCGACTTGCGGATAGACCGCCGCTTCGATGTCGGGAATCATGCCAAGATCGTGGCGTACCTGGAGGGGCTCAACGTCACCAACCATCCGAACGGCGAGGAGTACACGTACAACACGGATTACACGCGGCGAGGGACTATTTCCGGGTTGCCTCTCTTCGCGGTCATCGGGGCGAGAATAGACCTGTGATGAGGCACTCGCGCGAGGCCGTTTGTGCGCTTGCGGCTACGGTCGCTACATGCGTTCCGACGCTCGGACCGAGCGACTCGCTGCTCACATCGACGAGAATCCTGGCCATCCGAGCGGATCCTGCGGAAGCCGTGCCCGGGACGCGAATCACGTGGACGTCTCTCGTCGCCAGCCAGGCGGGGACAGAGGGTGGCGCATCGATCGCTTGGAGCTTTTGCAATGCCCCAAAGCCCCTGACGGACGACAACGTGGTCTCGGACGCGTGTTTGGGGTCATCAGCGTTCGTCGCAGCGGGAGTGGGACCTTCGACGACCGCACCGACGCCTAGCCAAGGGTGCTCGATGTTCGGTCCCAACGCCAAGGCGGGAGGCGATCGCCCCAGCGATCCCGACAGCACGGGGGGATACTACCAACCAGTTCGTGCCATCCTCGCGGGAGCCGACACCTCGTTTTTCCTGGCTCGCATTCGCTGCGACCTTGCGACCGCCGACGCCGACACGGCCCGGGCATTTGCTGCTGCGTATCAGCCGAACCAGAACCCTGAACTCTTGCCCCTCACCGAATCTCTTGGCGGGAGCTCCACACCCCTCACGGCTGTCCCCATCGGTGAACGTATTGTGCTTCGGGCGAGCTGGCCACCGTCGGCCGCCGAATCGTTCGCCTACTTCGATCCAGCGCTCCAGACCGTGACCACCCAGCGGGAGTCCATGCAGGTTGCCTGGTACTCAAGCGGCGGGGCATTCGACACTGAATCGACAGGTCGAGCGTCGACCGACGAGACGACTTCGACAGACAACGGTTGGACCGCCCCGAATGTGGCTGGCACGGTTCACATCTGGATTGTCCTTCGAGACAGCCGCGGCGGAGTCGATTTTACCGCATATGATCTCGCGGTCGGCGACTGAGTTGCGGACTGCTGTCGATCCCGCTGCGCTCTCACAGAGGGGCCCCCTCCCTAGCGACGCCCCTTGCGCCTCGCGTCCTTCTCTCGCTTGCGCTGGGCCTTCTTCGCGTTGCGCTCGGCGTCGGACAGCACTTTCATCTTCGTCATGCCCTCGGTCGGTCCCGGCCCACCCATGCCGGGAAACCCCATTCCCGGAAACCCCATGCCCCCCATCATCCCCGGCACGCCCATCCCCGGCATTCCCATGCCCGGAATACCCATCCCCGGCATTCCCCCACCCCCAGCCATCTGCTTGCGAAGCTTCCGAGCCATCCCAATGCCCTTCATCCCCGGCAGACGTCCGAGAAGGCCCTGATTGGCGCCGAGTCCCTCCATCATCTGTTTCATGAACAGGAACTTCTGAACGAGCTCCTGAACGGCATTCTCCGGCTGTCCAGATCCTTTGGCGATGCGAGTGACGCGCGACGGTTCCCGGATGAGCGCATAGGGATCTCGCCGTTCGAATTTCGTAAAGGACTGAATGACCGCCTCGACGCGAACGAACTCTCGATCATCGATATTCACGCCTGGGGGCATCATGTCCTCCATGCCAGGCATCTTCGCGAGGACGTCCTTGAGCGGCCCCATTTTCTGAATCATTCGGATCTGTTCGAGGAAGTCGTCGAGAGTAAACTGCCCTCCCAACATCTTCATCGCCTGCTCCGCCGCCTTCTTCTCGTCGATGACATCCTCGATGTCCTTGACGAGACCGACGACGTCCCCCATGCCGAGCACTCGGCTCGCCATGCCCTCCGCGCGAAACTCCTCGAACCTGTCGAGCTGTTCACCCATGCCGGCGAAACGCACGGAGGCTCCGGTCACCTCCTTCACGCTGAGTGCGGCACCACCGCGGGCATCGCCATCGAGCTTGGTGAGTACGACGCCCGTGAGACCGAGGCGCTCATGGAACGCTTTGGACGTCTTCACGGCGTCCTGACCGATCATGGCGTCGATGACGAGAAGGACGTTTTCCGGCGCGACCGCGGACTTGATGTCCGCCAGCTCCTGCATCAAGACTTCGTCGATCGCGAGTCGGCCCGCCGTGTCGAAGATGATGACATCGCACGCGTTCTTGCCCGCCCCTGCCCGTGCCTCGGCTATCGCTGCCTCGCATATCGCCAGAGGAGTGGCTCCGGGCAGGCTAAATACGGGCACCTTGAGATCCGCGCCAAGGATTTGGAGCTGCTCGACGGCGGCAGGGCGCTGAACGTCCGCTGCGACGAGCATCGGAGTGTGGCCTTCCTTCTGGAGCCACCGAGCAAGCTTGGCGCACGTCGTCGTCTTGCCCGAGCCTTGCAAGCCCACCATCATGACTCCGGTCGGGCGCCCCTTGACCGCATTGAACGCGATCGGGGGCTCTTCACCGGGCGCCATGAACGCCACGAGCTCGTCGTGACAGATTTTTACGAACACGTCGCTCGCCGACACCTTGGCGACTCGCCCGTCCTGCCCCTTCGCACGAACCCTGACGACCTCGCCGAGAGCCTTTTCCTTGACCCGCGCCAAGAAGGCCTTGACGACACCGAGCTCCACGTCGGCCTCGAGCAACGAAATCCGCACTTCGCGCAGCGCTGACTCGACGTTCTGCTCGGTCAGCTCCGTGAGACCAGCCAAGCGGTTGCGCGCCGCCTTGAAGCCTTTGCTAAGCGCATCAAACATGGGGAGGCGCATTAGCACAACGGGTGACCGAACAGCACGCGCGCTACTCTCCCCTGGCAATGCCCATGGATCCTATCTCTGGCGCGATGCAAGCGGCCGTCGGAGCCCGAATGAAGGCGGCGCTCCGTAAACGCATGCTCGCCCTGCGTTCGACGTTTCCAGCTGGAGCTCGGGCCGAGCGCTCCGCCCTGCTCGTCGAGCGTCTGGCGTCCGTCGAGCCGATCGCGCGAGCTCGCAGCGTCGCTCTCTTCCATCCGATCGAGGCTCGGTGCGAAGTCGACCTGCGAGCGCTGGACTCCCTGCTGCGGCAGCGCGGAGTCCGCATCGCATACCCGCGAATGGATCCGATGGAACCGGGCGCCATGGACTTTAGAATCGTTCCTGATCTCGAGCGTTTATCCGTCCATTCTCTCGGAATGCGTGAACCTGGCCCCGACGACCTCGTCGCCAATCCGGGAGATCTCGAGGCCATCGTCGTTCCGGCTCTCGCGGTCGACTGCCGCGGGTATCGCATCGGATACGGAATGGGCTGCTACGACAGGCAGCTGCCGCGTCACTCCCCGCCCGCAGTGACGATCGCGGTCGCGTTCGACTTTCAGCTGGTGGTCGAAATCCCGTCCGACGCGCACGACGTGCCTGTCGATTGGGTCGCGACCGACGCACGGGTCGTCTGCACGAAAGAGTGAAAGCGCTACACGGGAGGACGACTGCTCATCGTCACCGCGCGCGCGGCGGTCAGTCCGCCCGCGAGCGCCGCGATGATCATCGTGGCCTTGACTGCGTTTTGCAGACCACCGAGAGCATTGCCCTGGAAAAAGCTCACGATCGTGTCGTAGGCCGGAACGCCGGGAACAAGCGGAATCACCCCGGGAACCGTGAGAAGGACTCGGGGCACGCGCGCATTGCGGGCTTGGGCATAGCCGGCAATTCCGACGAACAGAGCGGCCCAGAAGGCTGCCGCGGCAGGCGACTCACCCATCCGGAGCAGAACGAACCGAACGACGTAAGCTCCACCGCCGAAAAGGCACGTTCTTACAAGCACTTCACGAGGAACGTTAAACCATAAGGCGAACCCGCAGGTCGCGACGAACCCCAGCATGAACTGATACGCCACAAGCCCCGAGAACTGCGAGATGATCATCATGGGATGAGGTGGTGGACCATGGACAGGAACATGAGCATGCCCACACCCATGCATACGACGACGAGAGTTGCAAAGGCGGCCCTTGCCAGACCCGCGACGAGATCGAAATGGATGATGTCGAGAAGGCTCGTCACCAGGGGGACGCCCGGGACGAGATAGAGAACCGACGCGAGCACCGCTTTTCCCGACGCCACGTCGAATGCCGACGCGAAGCCACCGGCGAGATGCAGTCCACCCCGAACGACTCCAAACGCGACCAGCGATGACGTGAACGTGCAGAGCGTCACGAGAGACGCGACGTGGGTGTGCTTGGCGATGAGCTTCAGCCTCAGGACGTGTCCTAAGGCTGCCCCGACGTATGCCCCAACCACCTGGAGCGCGCTCCCCCCCATCGCCCCGCAAAACGCAGCGCATGCAGCCCCGAGCATGACCACGGTGAGCCATCTCGGATAGAGCGGGGCCTCCCCGCCGATCCGGTCGAGCTGCGCCCTGACTTCCGCCGCGTCCGCTGGCCCTGGGGTCGACGCGAGCTCTCGTGACATGCGCTCGATGGCGGCGAGGCGAGCCATGTTCACGCCGATCTCTCCGATATGCACGACGCGGGCAAGCGTACTCACCCCGGACGACAGCGACGCCTGAATCAAGTCGGGAGATACGACGAACTCGCAATCCGCTACCCCGAGCGACCTCGCGACGCGCACCATCGTGAGCCGAGACCGAAACGCCGCCGCTCCGCATCGAACCATCATGCTTCCCACGAGAAGCACGATGGCCATCGCGTCGGCGAGCGATGCCGCCCCCGGCGAAGACCCTAGCTCCACCGATTCAGTGTGTTGGGTCAAAGGGCACCTCATAGGCGGAGGAGACGTTCACGAGTGGGAAGCCTCTTACTCGCCGTCGCTGAAATCGTGAAACCGCTCGGGGACACAAAGCGTCACGGCGAGGTCTTGCGTCATGAGACGGATGGCACCATCGTTGCCGACGCATGCAAGCAGCGTGTCGCCTTCAGCGACGACCTCGGAGGGAGCCTCCGGTCGCACGAGTCGATACGTAAAGAGCATCGAAGCGCGCCCGAGCTCAGAAAGGCGCACCTCGATGGCGATTCGCTCGTCAAACCGCAGGGGCTTCTTGTGCCTTACATGCGACTCGGCGACTGCAAGATGATAGCCGCGCTCGGTCCAGACCTTGTAGCCCGAACCGCGGCGGCGGAAATACTCGACGCGAGCTGCCTCAAAATACGTCAGATAGACCGCGTGGTGAATGACACCCATAAGGTCGGTCTCGCAGAACCTCGTACGCAGAATGACCGAGGAGCAGCTGTCGTGATCGGGATGTGGCCACACGGCGGACATGCAGCGCATCCTAG
>Ga0182030_10023567_pt1 | contig 11372 bp, 6 predicted proteins | sample 812S3MmetaG_FD_121299 | JGI IMG/M metagenome (GOLD analysis project Ga0182030, IMG submission 121299) | Permafrost microbial communities from Stordalen Mire, Sweden - 812S3M metaG (Illumina Assembly) | ecosystem: Environmental > Terrestrial > Soil > Wetlands > Permafrost | place: Sweden...
ATCATTCGCCCCTCTCCACCACCACCACCACCACCACCACCACCACCACCACCACCTCCTACTTCTCCTAATCCTCATTTTGAAATACCTTATCACCGTGGCCGCCATGTTTTTAACGGTAAAGACCTCCCTGGATTAATCACCGGTGTCAGTTGCTACCCGTCGACGGCAGCGATGCACCAGATGGTCACTGTCGGCATTCTCGAATTTTTACTCAGAACTGATATTTTGGTGCCAGACCGGGCAGTCTGCATTCACATGTTGGCTCGTTCGGCCTGCGTCTTTATACCAAAACGCGAACACGGGACTCTTTTGCAACATGCCGAGTCGCTCAGTTTGAGTACCCCATGGATTCAATCCATGAAAATATTGGAAAACATTCTCACAGGACTCATTCGTTATGGTGATTTGGAGGCGCTCCGACGCACTCAACGAGTGTTGCTCCGAGGCGGTCTACTTTTGCAGATTCATGCTCTGTTGGATGGGTATCAAAAGTCTTCCTGCCCGGAGGTTGTAATTGCCATTATCAAGATGAGTGTTCTGATGGCGTGGCAATTTCCGACGGCTGTTTTTCGCTGGGTCTGCGAGGGCAATGTGCGGAAACTGTGTAGGACGCTGGTGGAGTTTTGTCTCATGAATCTGGTCACTCGGGAGGAACGCGACCAATATATCATCATGATGCTCATCATGAGTGACTTTGGATATTGGTTGCACTACAGTGGTGGTGGTGGTGGGGATCGTGACAAGGTGATGCACAATGACAATGACCACGCGGCAGCGTCCGCCCACGAACGGTCCAAACAATGGCTCCGAAAGGAAAATAATGTGCTGCAGAACATTTTTGACGAATGCTCACCGCGATTGTTCATCGAATTTGGTCTTGCAAGTTGGAATCCAAAAACATCCCCCTCGTTCCGTACGCGCATGCAAATATATCGCAAGATGCAATGGTGTTTTGATAAGCTCACGGCAAATCACCATATGTCGTCGGTTGGCGGCCCACTGCTGCATACGCTTTTGCAGTATGCCGTGTCCTTTGCATGGAATTCCCACGATATTGTCCCAACCACGTCCTGCTTGGGCATGTATCGCGCAGCCGTGGCATCGGTTTTGTTTTGCCATCATGGCCACTCGTTGTTTTATCACTGCGATCCACAACCTGGACTGGGCGATTTGTGCGCATCTTGGACTCGAGAATGTGTCGATCGCGATCGCCACAATGTTGATGATGACACTAACGATAATAACTGTAACCATCCGGCTCCACTTTTGCGGACTATGATTGATCCAACCGACAATGCATCACCACATGCATGCCTTACTCTTACTGCGGACGAGCGTGACAAGATGGTCATGAGCCGCATCTTGCAATGGAAGCAATGCCAATATGGCGATGATGGCTTTCCAATCCGTCGTCAAACCATTTTGCCAGCGTTGCACAAGACGAATCTCGATGGATTGCACGCCAGCCACATGAAGGACGAACAGCACTTGTTCTGGCCCATTCCCAATCGTTCGAATCCTGCGGAACCGATGCTGCAGTTGAAACTGCCAGAAAACGACGATTCCTATCGACTTTATGATTTTGTTTCCAAATCCGAGACATTGGACGAATCTCAAAATCCAGTACACCGGAGAGTTTTGGAAACGATTCAAATATCGGGCCGAAGTTTTACGCCTAGAACTTTGCTGAGCGAGCTACCAATCTGTACCTCCGATTACAATCTGGATTTTGATGCCAGTGGATCACATGGGATTATTGGCATGTATGAAGTGCATCTCGTGGACGCCGGAACCGACGAAGACCTTCAGGTGGGTCTGTTCTTCACTCCTGTCGATGGTTCCGATCAAGATTTCGATTACACGGCCGCCACTCCTGGGGAACATCCCTTTTCCATCGGGTTGAACGTGTCCGACGGCATGTTGACCATTTGCGGCTTGAATCCCGCCGTGGATTCCAGTCGCGCGCCCTATACCATTGCGGCTAGTTCTGGTTCGCGAATTTGTTTGGGCATCATGTCCACAGGATGCATTTTTGCCATTGTAGATGGAATGTTCCATCCGACGCAACCCCTGTCGTTTCCTACGAAAGTCTGGAAGGCACACGCCGCCGTTCGCATGGGATGTCCCCTCTTGAAAATGTGTCTCCAAGTCATGACCTGCGTGAGCACGGCGGCGCCGACGCCACCACATCCAATGCCAACACTGCCGGCGCCGAAAATCCCAACGCATGATGCCCTAGCATTGGAACAATCCATCGCCCTGCGTAATCCATTGAGTGCTTGGATGCATGAGACACAACAACGTTCGACTGAATGTTTGCATGTCCACGTTGGACACGCGCCGTTGGCGCTCAAGTTTGAGCGATTTCTCGAAGCGCGTCTACCTACCGAATTCAATGTGTACCATGACATGTTGGAGTTGGCGTCACGTCACTGTCTCGGAACGCATTGTTCCGCTCCCCTTGCCTTGAACAATCGACTGAATGAACTTCTCTACCAAGAGCACCGCTTTTCCAAACCCAAGACGTTTGACATTTATGTGCCTATTTGTTTCTTGTGATTCAATAAAGAATCTTGTTGGAAATATTCTAAAATCTTTTGCAGATGAGAAGTTTTGCCCACGATCTGAATTGCCAAGCCGAGGCGCGGCCCATCGGACGTCGTGTGAAAGACATTGGAACGTGTGCGCGTGTTTAAAAAAGTGATTGGAACGTGGCGATGCACGGTTCGGCGGAGGTCGAAAAGACGATGCAGGGCAGCGACTCTGTTTTTTTTCCAATCCTTGCACTCGACCTTTAGCCCATTGTCGAGACCTCTGATACACGAAACGCACAGCCGAAAGTGCCCGCATTAGATATTCTTGGATTACATTTATACTACACTCTCCACCTGGGATTCGGATGGCATAACTTCCGGCAAATTGGCGGAGCTCGGATTACCATCCGGGGGTGCGCCTGCTTGGTCGTCGACTTGGCGTTTGCAAAAAGGACACGACTTGCTCCTGACCAACCATGTCTTGATGCAATCGCCATGGAAATGGTGTTTGCAGGGTAAATATCGTACTTTTTCATTCAACTCGTAGCTCGAAATGCATATTGCACAGAAGGCATCCTCGACGAAGATTTCGGTGTTGGCAGGGTCATATGTCTCCTGCCTCAGTTGTTCGATTTCTCCCACGGTCACTCCGGTAATAATATTGTCTGAATGGCGAATAATGCCAGGGCACAAACAAGATATGAAGAGTGTGGTGCAAAAGACGAAACAAAGAGCCAAAACGGCTAATCCAAGGAGTGTCCATTGGACTGTGAGTTGAACCAAAATGAGAGTGAGCAACTTTGTAGCGGCGCAATCGGACTTTCCAAAACGCAGGACGAGTCCAACGACCGACCATGACAGCCAGAGAATGTTACCGGCGTGATTCGCAAGCGCGGCGCATCTCAAGAATCTCCGAGTCCAGGGGGTCAAGGTCTCGAGCACGCCGTATCTGGTGCACGAATACCGTAAGAGAAATATCTTGTTGAGTACCATTGCAAATTGAAGGCATGTTTGGACCACGGCCCACATGTGAAGATGACGGTCGCATGCCGTGGACCACTCCTTGTTCAATAGGTCTATTATTCAAACAAGATACATTATCAGTCAAAAATACGTCAATCGCATATTGAATCAAAACGAAGGATAGATAGCTCATAACGGGAATGGGCACTCGGCGGCGCACATGTGTATACAAGGCCGATGAGTGTCAAGTAGACGACAAACAAACCGGACGCAATGAACCTGATCAAAATGAAGGGCATTGGAAGAAAATGGAAACAGGGGCGAGTTGGACTTTGACTCGTACGGTTCAAACCCCAAACAATCATACAGAATCGACGATCGTACTCGGGACGATTGACCACAGGGTAAACGTACATTCTCAGCGAAGTTGCAATTCTGCCGCCTGTGGGAGGAGGATCTTGACCAAGCGGAGTACTGGCAGAATCCGTAACTTCGCCGTCGCTCGGAAGGCCCTCCTCCTCCTCCTCCTCATCTCCCAGGTTCGTACTGAATTCCCAGGGAACGATGAGATTGTGCACAATCTCGGCCAATTGGCCGTCGACGCCGTCCAAATTGTTCGTTGGCCGAAAAACTCCATCCGCCATCCTCGAATTGTTACCGGGCGCGCACGATGGTCCTACTGGTTGGGAGGTGGCACCAAAAAACAAATCCTCGCCTTTTTTATCAACAAACCTCCACCGACTCACAAATGGGAGAATGGCTGCCGGGACTGCGATGTTCGGTGCGTTTCGCAGAGATTGGTTGTAAAACGTTCTCATTGCTGTTCGGGGCAAACCTCTTGCCATTGCGGCGATCGTCATCCCTGCGCGCCCCCATCGACCCGAGCTATCTCCGTTTGGAAGGGAAACACTGACTATTCCCGTTGATTTTTCGCAGTACAGCAAAGGTGGTGGCGTAGCGAAACGTGCCGCCGAAATTTTTCGCCCTTGCGTGCCGGGCGCTCGTCTTTGCGGGCGAAATTACCACGCACGCCTCTGCATTCCATCCTGCCTACTTTCCAAAACCAAGGCCAATTTCAATGGATGTTTTACAGTTTTTGAACAAAATAGCACCTCACTGTGTGCAGATGACCGACTTTATGACACGACTTTCCTCAGCCGAGAATCGACAGACTGCCATTGATTTGATCTTCGACATTGCCCAAATCTTCGATGGGAAGGCGGTTCGCGATTATTTGGCCGAAATTGGATTCGTTACAAAAAGTAAGTGGGCCTCCGAGGTCAAAAGTTGGAATTCAATCGTCAAGAGCGTTTTGACGGTGGACCGTCGCCTATGCGACAAGTGCCATGGGCGAACTCCCATTCAATCCAAGGCGAATACTCGAGCCAAACATTTTGAATGTCGAGTTGGGTTTTTGGACGCCGTGCCCCCCTTGAAATTTCAAAAGTCAATTTTGGATTGGCTGCCGACAGTCGAAAGTCTGCGTCAACTTTGTTGCAACATTTCCATCCACAATGATAAATTGGTCTATTACGAGGGGACGCTGAGGGTAATGGCCGAGGAGTGGAACAAATATTTGCGGGACATTGTCTCTTCCTTGTCCGAGACTGTGAATCGTTTGTGTTCATCGCACGTGGTTCGATCAAATCACACGAGGACGGCGATATCCAAAAATTTCCACGACGCAAATTTTGAGGCTATGCGCGAGAAGGCTCTAAAAGTGCCCAACCGACAGTCATCGTCGGCCAGTCCACCCGTTTTTGACGAAGCAACGACGCAACCGCATCAACAACAACAACGACAACGACAACAACAACCTCTCCACCACCAGCAATCCGTGCACGAATTTCATGGCGCTCCCGGCGTCGAAACCGTAACATCCAGTGCGGACAATGAAACGCGATCGTGGCCATCAGAATTGTCCCGCGTGGATGTCATGGATTTTGATTTTTTCGACCCCGACTATACGGCAATACAGCCACGGCAGCCACATCAACAAGAACAGCAGCAACAAGAACAGCAGCAACAAGAACAGCAGCAACAACAACAGCAGCAGCAACAACAACAACAACGGCATAACTTTTTCTCAAATTCAAAAGACCCTAAGCAAATTGCTGTACGCAATCACCCAAAAACGATCGGAACGACTGGAAATTCTGCCGTTGAACTCAAAAATCTAACTTGTTCGTGTGTGCCTTTTAGTTTTTTGAGATGCAGGTTGCAAAGCAGATATTCGAAAGTCGTTACAGTGATTATTGTTCCTTGGTGCAACAAGGACTGTCGTCGACGATTTTAAATCACTCCGCTTCGAGCAATGCCCCCGAAGCTGGCTTGAGCGGTGCAGTTGCGTTTTCAGATCTGCCACCGGCACAGCTGATTGCGGTAGTGGCGGCGTCGCCGGCGTTACACTCTTCTCTCATTCATCCGCCCGACCGACCGTGGAATGAACACGCAGAAATGGAAAACGTGGCGCACACCCAGGAAATGAGCTGTCGAAACCACAATCCGGACTTGCAGTCCGACACCTCCTCGTCCTCTACTACGAATTCCTACATGTTCATGGACATGGAGGATGATTGATGGACTTTGCGCTCATTGTTGTAATTATGATTGGACGTTTATTTCAAAAAAAGTGTATTAAAAACACATCATCGTCGAGACGGCGTATGACTCTCCATCGATCGCCCGCCGTTGCTATTCCATCAACGCCACAAGCGCATTTTTTGCCGGGAACACATGTCTTGTCGCCTCGCACAGGGACAATACCTTGCATAAAGATCGGTGACCAGTTCTGACGACCAATCCGCGGTACAAATTCTTTTTGGGGTTGGTAACTTGGATGGGGAACTGCGACACGAACCGGCACAATGCCCCTCAATTGCTTGGCGATTTGTTTTTTCATTTGCCCACTTTTTAAAGGAACCAAAGCGTTGAGTTCACGGACGTGATGGGGTCTGGTATTTTTTGTCGAGGGCGCATCCTTTTCATCCTCCTCCGTTTGTATTCGTCTCTGCACCAAGGACGCCTCTTTCATCTGCGTTAACAAACGTCGTACATCAATCAGTTCACTTGCACATGTATCTCGAATGGCCTGGCTCTGATCTGGTAAATGGATATCAAATTGTTGAAGGACGCTCATCACGGCGGACTTGTTGGACGGAGTGAATTTTCGAATGCCCAGTCCGATATGTTCCAACGCGTGTGCATGGGCCCATCCGAGTGTGTCAGAGCCGGCGACTGACCCAACATAGGTCGAATCCATGTGCGATGAAACACCTACGACATTTTCCGTTTGCGTCGCAATGGAAATGGTAGAATCCTGTTCGATTTGCACGAAGCGCCCCACGTGAGCATATGGGTCCAATGAACGTTGTTGTTCCCAGATTTCCATCTGTCGTTGGGTCCATTCCATCAAGAACGAGGGTCCTCCCCCGCTCAAAAATTGACCGGTGGTGGCAATAACCCCGACCGGGGGCGCCGATCCCGTCCCCTGAGCCGTGAATCCCATCATATTGCCAATGCTCCGGGAGGAGCTGGAACCGCCGGCGCTTCCATAGGCCTGTTGGAGGGTAGGACCGACAAAAGTGGTAGTGATGGGTCCCGGCTGAACAAACGAGGGCGTGTTCGTGCCGTGTTGCCCCATCAGTACGCTGCCTGCATTGTTGAGAGTCGAGGTCTGCTGCAGGTCCTGGCCAAACACCGCCCCGGCCACCGCCGCACAAGTCACGCTTTCGGAAAAGCTGGCCGCGTAACCGTGGACAAAACTGGCCGTGCCGCTTGAAACGATCGTGTTGGCAGCCACGCCGTATCCCCCGGCGTGTGCGGCACTTCCAGTAGCAGTGGTTTGATACCCTTGGGCGTGAGAGTAAAAACCCGTGACAATATTGGAGGCTCCTTCGCCATGTCCGTAGGGGCCGCTGACATTGTGTCCAAAACCTTCGCCATGCGCGCAAGTAGCAGATATTACATGATTTTCGCCTTCGCCGTGCCCGGAAGGACCAGTGATTGTGTGATTTTGACCTTCGGCATGTGAGTAATTTCCACTAATGTCGTGTCCTATTCCCGAGGCGAATGCGTCCGCGCCGGAAACATCGTTATTTGAGCCACACACGAAGCTTCCATCTCCATTGGCTTGATTGGTTGTTCCAAATGCCGCCGCTCGTATACCATTCACAATATTGCCGGCGCCGGCCGCAAAACCACTGGCATTTGAAACTGTGTTTTCATTTCCAAAACTGGTCGCGTATTCGCCGCTGGAAATGTTGTCAGAGCCCATGGCCACAGAAAAATCGCCCATGGCCGTGTTGCCAAAGCCGGCCGCGAAGCTAAAGGCACCCGAAGCCACTTCAGTCGGTGAATCACGTGCCATTTGCAAATCCACCGCCGATTCGCCTCGTGTGTTACCGCCAATGACGGTACCGTCAGGTACTTGGAGTAGAAAGGCGCCACCATCGAGGGGACGGATGATGGCGTTGGTGGGTTGTCCTGGGAGCGCAGGGACGGGTGTCCATGCCGAAAAGCCAGTTTGTTGCAGGGTAGTGTCCAAACCACCCGATTCGGCCCAGTATAGTAGGGTAGTGTTCGCAACGTTGAGAGGACCCAGATCCGGGATGCCCTGATATTGATAATGACGAAAGACGCCCATAACGATTGTTTGTGTAATTGCCCGCGTGTGCGTGATACAAAAGCGGAGCCGCCCAACTATTCATGAGACGCATATTATTTTAATCGGTGAAAAAGTGACAAGACTTTAAAATTTCTCCGACATTCCGACATTGCACTCGAAGCATTTTGATCAGGGACAAATGAGTGCCATAGTCGAAAGCGTATTGTATTTTCGAGGATGCATTTTTGAGACCGAGCAAGACATAGTGTTTTTGATGAAACAAAAGGTGAATGTGCGTTTTGCGTTCACCGTCCGACGATGACGACGACGACGACGACGACGACGATGAAGACGACTCTGGCCGCAAATAAGACGCCACTTCCAAATCATACACGGGCTGGACGACCTCGATGGCGTGAGTCTTGTCGTTTTGGTAAAATCGACGGTCGTCGGACGGTTTGATGGCACAAAGTTGCCAAACATGCAGATGAATGGGCAAAATGGCTTGGATTTGAATGATGGTCTGCTGGAATCCCCAGTAGATTTCCGGATCCATGATGCGTCGCTTGACTCGAGCCATTCGCGCCTCGTCGTTCAAACACGGATTCAACAAATCCGCTGCAAAACGCCATTCTCGGCGCCAGTCCATGGTCTCTGCATCATCGCTGGGTTCGGACAGCGATGCGTCCCACATGGAAAAGGTCTGCATCTCCCTGAGCGTCTCAATGAAAAGAGTGTATTTTCGGGATGCTTCGTGCATATCAATCGGGTGGGTCGTTTTACCACCCGTGCGTTTTACAATTTGATCCATCATTTCGACAATGGGTGCTTGGACGAGTTTTGCAAGGTTATTCCGGTGGACGTCCAACCAGGGTTGAATAATGTCCAGGGCCGCTCTTCGCGCCTGTGGATTATTCCGAAAATCTTCAGCTATTAATTCTCTGAGCTTTTCCACTGTAAAACCATCGAATCTTTGGACAGTGCTGCTCTTCAAGGCAATTTCTAAACACTCGAAAAAGCAACTGCCATTGCCCTTGATGGGATGTACAACGACATTTTTCCATGCGGATCGGGAAAAATGACGAATTGTAAGTAGGATCGTCAGGGGGTTGCGCAGGTGGATGTGGTAATTTTCGCGATAATGGCAGTAGGCGAGATTCGAAATCAAATCGGCGTGGCCATCGTTCATAGCGGCCTCCAAGAACGACTCGGCCGACTCAGCCGCTATAACACTCATATTGTCCAAAAACAAATATTAAAGTTGAAATAAAATCTGGTATGACCGACGACAGGGTGGCTCGATGGTCGTGGTCGAAAAATTAAAATCACCCGCGCCTTCACCGTCCACACGGGAAGGGTGCGAAAAAAGGCGCGCCCAAAAATTCATTCGACCGGAACCCCGCCTCATACGCAGGCACACATACCCACACAGACAAATACCGACTGTCACATTTTGGTTGGACGGACGAATGTCGCAAGACATTCAAAGTATGGTCATTGGACCTGGTTTACGTATATGCTCCGAGCTGCCTCGTGTATGGCAAATCGATCCGAATACGCGGTATTCGACAGCTGGGAGCCTGGCTCTTGTCCCTTTCGATTCCTCGGCTGAAGGAGGACGCTTTTTGAAAGTGGGGATTAGAATATGCGGTCTCTGCGTCAAACGTCCGCTCGAACCTCGGGCTCTCGATTTCCGAACTTTTAACCTTCTCAGCACCGGTGTGGCGGGAGGCACCCTGAAATTGCCCAACATCAAGTTTCCGAATTCATCGGATGCTGTGCGCGAATTGACAAAATGGCAGCACTGGGTGGCGGTTACGTCGAACGTGCCCGCGACCAGCGACTCGCGCCGATCACCGGAGGATGTTTGTAGTCTTTTGCCTTTCGAACTCCCTCGAGAAGTCTCTGTTGAAATGTGGAATCGATCTTCTTTGCCCTACGACGTATATGTAGCGTTTTCAGCCGAAGACTCTCGCAAGGTCGTTGACGACGAGAAAATACGCTTAACGGATCTGCAGGCCGAATTGGGTGCCTTGAGTTCGCAAATGACCAATGGCACGCTTAATCTGAGGTCGGAATTGGCCAAAGACACAGTCCAGTTGAGGTCGGAAACGGCTAACGATGTGCTCAAGCTGAGTTCTCAATTGTGCTTGACTTACGAAATGATCCACAAACAACAAACCTCCCTGTCGCAACATCTAGAGTCAATGTCGCAGCATCTGGGGTCATTGTCGCGGCATCTGGAGTCGATTGTTTCGGAACTGCGCCAACAACGCTCGCCCATACATGCGGGGACACTATCATCGGCGTCTTCCCGCAGCAGTGGCTTGGCGGGTCCAGTAGCGCCGCTCCGTCCTGATGCCGCCGAGGCCGTTGTCGGTGTCGCACCATTTGATGTCCCCGCACCGACCAGTCCGAAATCCTCGCTTCCGCGTGTCGTCGCCGGCACTGACAACACCAGCACCAACACCATTGCCATTTCCGATGAAACGACGAACGTCGAGAATCCCAGGAAAAAGGCAAAAGGGACCACAAAATCAAGGGTGGCTGTGCCGTCCTCCTCGCTTTCAGTCCAAAATACATCGGTGCCGGTTTTGAACTTGATTCAACCGGCCGTGACCGAGGAGGTTGTTGCAACAACCAAAAATAATACGGATGATGTAAAACAAAGAGGGAAAAAGAAGACAAAGAAGAGCAAACAAACGGACGTAGAACCCGCAGCGAACCCAGAGAATGACTTTTTTTTGGACTTGGATAGTGTCGAGCACGATGACGCGCCCTCAGGCGTGTCCCTCGCTGCGCAAAATGTGTCTTTACAAGTGCCGATAAGTTCAACGCCGATTCCCATGGATGTTGAACCTGCGGAGGATATGGTTGTCGAGGAGACGACGACTCTGAAAAGCACGGATATATCGGCGACGGCAACCCGTAAAAGTAGAGTCAGGACGGCTAAACCGTACAAACCCTCAAAATTGGAACGCAGTTTTGGGGCTACGCCAATACCAGCCGTTGGCCACGCTACCATTAAAAAACGCCTTCGCGAGCAAGACGTGAAGGAAGCGGCCGACGCAGTCGATGCACTGGAAGAAGAGTTTAGTCCGGAACGCAAAAGGGCAAGGAAGCGGCAATCCGCGCGTGCCAGCACACCAATCAACAAAACTCTACAAAACCAAACACCGCTGCAATCTTCCCCCTCATCGCCATTGAACGTCGAAAACGAAAAGGATACTGATGATGTCAGTGGCAGCAACGGCAGCAGCAGCAGC
>Ga0182030_10023568_pt1 | contig 11372 bp, 9 predicted proteins | sample 812S3MmetaG_FD_121299 | JGI IMG/M metagenome (GOLD analysis project Ga0182030, IMG submission 121299) | Permafrost microbial communities from Stordalen Mire, Sweden - 812S3M metaG (Illumina Assembly) | ecosystem: Environmental > Terrestrial > Soil > Wetlands > Permafrost | place: Sweden...
ATCAGGAATCCATTCCGAACTACGGTGAGCGCTATCGGCAGGGCGAAACGATCAGCACGGCCTACATCGAATCGACGATCAATCAGGTGGTGAGCCGCCGCTTCGTCAAGCGGCAACAAATGCACTGGGCGCTACGAGGAGCACCCCTGCTGCTTCAGACCCGGACGAAAGTGCTGAACAACGAGTTGGAAGGAGTCTTTCAGCGATGGTACCCGTTGTTCAGGATCCAAGCTCAAGCTGCTTGACCCCCGGGTTCCTGCTGCTCTCCATCAGTGGAGTCGCAACAGATGGAGACCGTGGTTTAGGCGAACCAGGTGGCGGCTTCGGCTAACCGCTTGGGCAGTAGAGGCCCGATAGTTGAGGCAAGCATCCGTGCGACGCGCCACGGAGATTTCGTTACATCTAAACAGACATCAATCGTTGGGACAAGAGCTGCGTAATGCGACAAGGGTGCCCCTGTGCCGCACCAGAACACGAGTTCGGTCAGCCCTTGCCTGATCAGAAGGTCGATGAGATAGGCACGAATCACCGTGCAGAGCGAATCAGCTCCGAAGTCCCTCTCGTTATTGGATTGGACGCATATTACAGCCCCGCCAGACCTATACCACCCCCCGATGACACTCAGCCATTCGCCGTTCTTATGCTTCAGACCAACAGCAATCGGCCGATCCGCAGCCGCCACCATGTCCAGGTATCGCCTACGGAAAGTCATCTTTTTCGTTCCACTTGTAAATTTGGACTTGGGATCGACTTCGAGCATCGCAGAACGTAGTTCGTCCATCGAAAGGCGCTCCACGAAACAATGACCAGAGGCATCGAAACGCCGGCGGTAACGTCGAAAATTATGTCGCGTTGAGGTGCCCAGACCCTCAAGAAACTGCTCATAAGTGGCGGCCAAAGGCAAAAGGGTGTGATGCTTCCAAATGCTATAATCATCATCTTGGATCGGGGAATGACGGGCTTCGATAGACCGGGAATCGACGAACTGGTTAACTACCTGATGTTCGTCGCTGCCAGGCAAGATTTTTAGCCGCACTGCCCGAACCCTCGGAGACTTCAGCAGCGCCTCCATCGCGGCGCGGAACAGCTTCTGTTGATGCCGAGGATTCCCGAGCACGAGACTACTTAAGCTTCCGTCGTAATACATAACGCCGTTAGGTACGCCTGAAACGGCTCTTTCTCTCATATAAATGATCCCGACCACATCGCGCGCTTCGTAGACAACTACGATTCCGGGCCGATACCCTAAGGGTAAAGAGGCAGCGAAGGCCTCGGGGTCCAGCAAGGGATCGCCCGCTCGCATCAACCGCCGCGCAACGTCTCGTAATTTGCGAATTTTCGTGTTGGGTGATAACAAAATTGCCGAGTATCCGTCCGCCGGTGCCCGAACTGCCGCATCAGCAGACGATATGCTCGCCACAGTCGACGGCATTTCCCCCTTTGGGAATGGTTTTTTCACCGTGGTTTGGCCCGCCATTCCGGTGCTGGTCATACCCACCCCTTTAAAGTTTAAAAGCGCAGAACGCCCTAATTGTCTCGCGTAGGAGCGATGACAGCCTCGTTGGTTGAGGTGATCATGCCGCCTCCGCGCTTTTCCGCTATGCGCTGCGCCTAACCTATTTTCCTATCATGAATTCGGTAGACTGTGGTTAGAAACTTTAGCATGTGCCGAACACCACGTCAACTGTCGCGCTGCACTGGAAACGGTTCTTCCTCACTTTCGTTGCAAGACAATCGAACATTGCGACGAAGTCCATCGGATTCTGTCGCTTACGGGCGTGACCATTCCGCGACGCTTACCCCAGTTCTTCTGGCAAGGGAATGACGGCTAAAGGTGGTGTTATCTGTGGGATGAACGAGATCTGAGGGACCAACGTGCAACGAAAGTGAGGAAGAACCATTTAATTGACAAAGTGAGTCAATTATCCTTGTAATGGCAAAGAAGATGAGTGCCTCTACTCCCAGGAGCTCAAATTATGGCCAGCCTTATTTGAAGTGTTACCTGGACTCCGCAGCAACCAGCCGCCGGGCAATCGGTCAGGATCGATGTGTGCGATCCGGCTAGTAATCCCTATTGCTGTTGCACAAAATCGGGGTCCGCCTTGGGCAAAATATCGCTATCCCGCGCGATCCAGACATAGAGCATCGGCAGAAGAAAAATACTCATCATGAATACGGCCATCAGACCACCGACGATCACGATGGCAAATGGTCGCTGAGAATCGGAGCCGATCCCGTGGGAAGTGGCCGCCGGGACCAAGCCGAGCGACGCCACCAGCATGGTCATCAAGATGGGGCGAAAGCGAAGCACCGCGCCATTGTTCGCCGCATCCAAGATGGTATGACCGCGCGAGCGGAGTTGGTTGATGTACTCTACCATGATCACGCCGGTCTGCACGGAGACGCCGAAGAGAGCTAGAAATCCGATTCCCGACGACACGCTGAAATTGGTTCCGCTCAAATACAGGGCTACGATGCCGCCGATGGGAGCCATGGCGACGGTCGCTAGGATGATGCCGGCCCACTTCATCGATCCAAACATAGAGTACAGGATCATGAAAATAACCAGCAACGTCAGAGGAATGATGATGGTGAGCCGCTTCTGGGCCCGTTGCTGGCTGGCGTACTCGCCGGCCCAGTCGATGTGATAGCCGGTCGGCAACTTCACCTGTTGGTCGACCTTCCGAATAGCCTCTGTGACGGCGCTACCTAGGTCTCGTCCTCGCACGCCGTATTTGATGGCGACGTAGCGCTCATTTCCTTCGCGGTAGACCTCCGACGCCCCGTCCGTCACCGCCACATTGCAAAGCTGGGCTAAAGAGACGCGCTCGCCGGAAGGCGATAACAGACGGATGTTACTGATCGCTTCCTGCGTGTCCCGGTATTTGGGCAAGTAGCGCATCACGAGGTCATAGCGCTGTTCTCCTTGCAGCACCTGCGTAAGCGCGTTGCCGCCCACGGCCGTTTGGATGGCATCTTGTACATCCGCTGTATTAATCTGGTAACGAGCCGCCGCAGCGCGATCCACCGTGAAATTGAGGTTGGGCTGCCCTAGGACGCGAAACAGCCCGAGATCTTCAATTCCCTTCACGGTACGCATGACGCCGATGATCTGGACTCCCTTTTCTTCGAGCGTCTTCAGGTCATCGCCGTAAACCTTGATGGCCAGCTCACCCTTCACTCCGCTGACGGCTTCTTCCATGTTATCCGAGATCGGTTGCGAAAAGTTCCAGATCACACCCGGAATCCTGACGAGCTCCCGATTCATGGCTGCGATGAGTTCTTCCTTGTCCTGTTGAAAGACAGGACGCCATTGTTCTTTCGGCTTTAGGTCAACGAAATACTCGGTATTGAAAAAACCAGTGGTATCCGTTCCATCGTCTGGTCGTCCCACTTGGCTGGTAGTGGTCGTCACTTCCGGAAAGGAAGCGAGAATCACTCGCGCCTGGTTCGCCAAGCGGATGCCTTCCGTGGGGCCGGTGCTCGGCGCCAGGGTGCCGCGAACCCAAATCGCGCCTTCGTCCAGATGGGGTAGGAATTCGGAACCGATGCTGCGGCTCAACAGGCAGGTGCCCGTCAAGGTCAGCACCGCGGCCGCGAGAGTGGCCCAGCGCCAGCGGATCGCGATGCCCAGGGCCCAAGAATAGGCTATTGTCAGCAAGCCCAGGAGCGGGTTGCGCCACTCTTTCGTGCCCTTGGGATATACAACACTTGCCAACACGGGTCCGACGAACATGGAGAACAGGAGGGCACCCAGAAGCGCGAAAGCCACAGTCCAGGCCATCGGCTTGAACAGCCGCCCCTCCACGGATTGTAACGTGAAAATCGGTAGATAAGCCACAATGATGATTGCGATGGAGTAGAACACAGGTCGCTGTACTTCATGCGCCGCGTGGCTGATCTTCTCCGACACCGTTTCGCTGGCGTCGCTGCCAGGGTACGACAACGTGCGCACGATATTCTCGATCATGACTATCGCGCCTTCCACGATCATGCCGAAATCGAGCGCACCCAGCGATAACAGGTTCGCCGGGATATGCCGCAGGTCCAGGCAAATGGAGGCAAACAGCAAGGAGAACGGAATGGTCAGGGTGACAATCAGGGCGCCACGAGCGTTGCCTAGGAACACGAACAGGATCACCGAAACCAAGATGATGCCTTCAGTCAGATTGCGCATCACCGTACCTGTGGTCAAGCGTAGGAGGTTGCTGCGGTCAAGAAACGGCACAATCTTCACGCCAGGCGGAAGGATGCGCTGATTGAGATCATGCACTTTGGCGTGAATCGCGTCCAGCGTAGAGCCTCCGTCGGCCCCCTTTCGCAAGAGCACGATGCCGGACACCACATCACCGTTATCGATAATCCTGCCATCGGCGCGGTGAATGGCGCGGGCGAACTGGCCCAAACGGATTTTCGACCCCTGCTGCACGCTGGCGATGTCCTTCACCCGCAATGCGGTACCGTTCTTGGCGGTGACAACCGTGTTTTCAATGTCGCCAACGGTTTTCATTTGGCCGACGGCGCGCACGTTGATCTGCTGGAGACCGGCCTCAATAAAACTGCCGCCACCGTTGTTGTTGTTGTCGGTAAGTTGCTGCTTCACTTGTTCGAGGTTCAGACCGTGGGCGATCAGCTTGTCGGGATCGACCCGAATCTGATACTCGCGCGTGGGGCCGCCAAAGCTGGCAACGTCGACCACATTGGGCACGGATTTGAACTGCTTCTCGATCACCCAATCTTCGAGCGATTTCAGCTCCATGACGTCATATTGCGGATTGGAGCTGTGCAGGGTGAAGAAATAAATCTGGCCGACAGGACTGAAATCGGCGCCCATCTGGGGCTGTACGCCGCTTGGCAAGGTCACTTCCGACAGCCGTTCCAACACCTTAACGCGATTCCAATCGTTGTCCGAATCTTCATCGAAAATCAGCATCAGGCTGGAGAGTCCAAGAAGTGATACCGACCGTAGATGCTGCAGATGGGGTATGCCGTTGACGACAATCTCAAGCGGGATCGTGACTTGCTGCTCGATTTGTTCGGACGAGATCCCAGGCCATTGGGTAATTACCTGGACGTAGTTATTCGCCACATCGGGATAGGCTTCCACCGGAAGGCTCCGGAAGGAAATCACGCCCCAGATGAACAAGAGGATCGCGACGGCTAATACCAAAAGCCGGTTTTTAAGAGCAAAATCGACGGCTCTACGAATCATTACTGTTCCACCTTGTTCTGCATGAACAGGGCGTTCGAAACCACCTGCCGCCCCGGCTCATTCCCGGAAACGATCCCTTGCTTCCCGGCGACGGTCAGTATAACCGAAATCGTCTCGCCCTCGGCACTCGGCCGCCAATAGTACCGGGCATGTTTCACCGACCGCCCGTTCTTGGCCTTAATCTAGCGAAGGCCGAACTTTTGGCCATGTAGCTCGAGGGCACGGCGGTCCGCATCGTGCGTACCATACGTAATCGCCGTCGTGCGGGTGTTTCGACGTGTTGTCCTTCGCCAAAACTCCATCGGCTCGAAATCTGTTGATTATTCAGGTCGCTACGTCCACACTCCAACCCATGATCGAGACACTGCGATGGCTGGGATTTTTGATTAGGGCAACCCTGAGAGAACGTCGTGACTTGGCGCTGGAGAATCTGGCTTTGCGACAACAGCTGGGAGTGCTCAAGCGAAGGAAGGGAGTGCCGAGACTGAAGAGGAAAGACCGATTGTTCTGGGTCGTGCCCTCCCGAATCTGGGCTCCTTGGCTACAGGCCTTACACCTGGTGAACGGTGACACGGTCGTCGCCTGGTAGCGAAAGGGCTTCCGAATCTATTGGGCCAGGATTTCGCAGCGGAAAAGTAGGGGGCGGTCACCAGCGAGTTCGGAGGTGAGAGCCTTAATCCAGCGGATGGCGAGGGCGAACCCGTATTGGGATGCGCCGCGCATTCACGGAGAACTGCTCATGCTGGCAATGGAGCTTTCCGAGCGCACGGTCTCTCGCCTGATGTCCGAGCCTAGGAAGCCACCTTCCCAGACTTGGAAGGCTTTCTTGAAAAACCATGTCCAGGGTTTGGCCTCTGTTGACTTCTTCACGGTGCCCACGGTGAGTTTTCGAGTGTTATTCGTTTTTGTCGTGCTCTTGCATCATCGCCGGCGGGTGGTGCATTTCAACGTGACGGAGCATCCGACGACGGCATGGACCGCTCAGCAAATCCTGGAAGCGTTCCCCGAGGAGACGGCGCCACGATATTTGATCCGAGATCGGGACCAGATCTACGGCGATTGTTTGCGCAATCGCCTCACAGACGGGGGCATTACCGAAGTCGTGACCGCACCGCGAAGCCCTTGGCAAAATCCGTTTGCGGAAAGGCTAGTGGGCTCAATCCGGCGCGAGTGCTTGGATCACTTGATCGTGCTGGGAGAGAAGCATCTACGACAAATCCTGAGAAGTTATTTCGATTACTATCTGGGTTCGAGAACTCACCTCTCTTTAGCCAAGGACGCTCCGACCCCTCGCGTCGTGCAGGGGCCGGAGGCGGGAGAGATCGTCGAGGTGCCGCAGGTGGGTGGCCTGCACCATCGCTACGAACGGCGCGCTGCGTAACCGATGGCAGCATGGGCCTGCCGTTCCCTCACCTGGAAAACCGCAACCCGCGTCGCGCAAGGCGGGCGTCTGCCCGCTCGAAGGCTTGACCATCTCGAGGACATCCCGGATCGGAGATCGAGGCACAGAGTGACGGGCCGAGACTACGGTCTTTAGGTGGCTGTTCTTGCCAGCGAAGCACCAGTATCGCATTTTGGCGAAGGACAGCCACTCGTGCCTCAAGTTCAGTGATTTACCGCTTACTCGGGACGCTTATAACCCAAACGTTGCTTTCATTCAAGAAAGTCAAATCGTAACCCGCTTCGCCCCTCGCCTTTTCCGACCGACCTCCGGCGCCCTATCCATAAATACGCCGATCCGTCCGGTCCCCTCGCCAGACGATAACGCCGCTCCAGCAGCACTCCTTCCCGCGGCACTTCCTCAAGAGACATCGACAGCATCCCTGCGAGCATGCGTCCCAACGGACGGGTAGCCGCAGTCGGCAACCGCCCGCGCTGAAGCTGCACGGGGCTCTTAGAATCCGCCCCTGGTACAGGAAAAAACGGGAACCAGTAATCAGGAACATCGGAGCCGAGCCGGTAATGTGGCAACGCATTTGCCGCGGGAGGCGACACGATGGGCAGGTTCACATTCCAGTTCGTTGCGCGATCTGAAGGCTGGCCTGGCATGAGGTCGATCACGCGGCTTGCCGCGGCAATGGTCTGGCAGGCCACTCCGAACATTTGGAATGTACGCTGAACGCTCGCGTTGTCCGTGGGATCAAAGGGGATGATGATATTAGGCTCCGGCTCGACTTCCATCATTCCTTGAGCGTCTTCATCTTATATCGAGAATTGGGTCAAGCAGATTTTCAAAAGGCTTTAAGCTTTTTCCTCAAGGGCTTTTGGAGGATTTTTCGAAGGCCTAGATTAGTTTCGTCTCTCGTTTCCGGGCATGAGATCGATCAAACGACAAGCGGCCTCCAACGTTTTGCAGACCGCAGCAACGACTGTGAAGGCCATGTTCACCGTACTGCGATCGAAAGCGTTCAGGGGGATGATTAAGTTTGGCTCAGGGCTCGCCTCGGTCATATTTTGAGACTCGTCATCAAAGTGCGCTTCAATCGCATCCGCCTCGGAGAAAACCGCCAGCACGCACGGTAGCGGAGGATTACTATCTGCGAGTTGCTCGCCCATGTCATCGCTGAAGGCCGGGCGCTTGGCTTTTTCGGAGACTTGCCGGAGTTCGAGCATCGCTGCAATCAGCGCCCGCGCCTCGCTTCCCTTCGCCTGCGCTCCGATTCGGCGAAAACTTCGCCAACTGAGTGCCTTCTGCTTCATGCAAGTGGGCGTTGAGGCTGCCACGTCCGCGATCTCGTATTGTTCCTCTTCGCCCTCGGCCCACTCGCGCAGCATCTCTACGCGATCTTCGGCATTGCGGTAATCGTAAACCATTGCCCACCTGTTGAGAGCTCCCGTGAACTGGTGATAGAAGGTTACCGGCAGGCGTGGATGCTCCCGCTCAAGCAGTTCGAGCGTTGGCCCGGTTACGACATAAGCGGCACTTTCGGGGTGAAGGACCAGATACAACTTCCGACCATCCGGGTCTGGCTCACCTCCGTTCAAGTACTCGTCCAGAACCTCACTCAGCATCAATCGGAGGCAAAAGCGCCGCCGAATGGTCCTGCCCCCATGGAGATCGATCCAGCGATTCAGCGTCGCCTGTACAAATTTGGTGGGGTCGCGACCCACTCGCTGCCAGTCGTTCGGGTCCGCGATATCCAGTTCAACTAATACTTGGGCCAAGCGAATCGTTGCCCGCTCACCGGCGTGAAACCGATGCTCAACGGGGATACGATTCAGACGGGGAATGAGCAGTTGGGTGCCGCTGGCCATCAGGTTAGCGGCGGCAAATGCCCGGTCAGTGGAACATGTAGTGTTGTGCTGTAGGCCAGTCGCTCGGCATCGGGTGCGCAGACGAATGGCAGTGCTGTGCCCCGCGGTTGAGTCGGTCAAAAGCATATCAATCTCCCAGTTATGAGAGAGCAGAGGTCACTCCAGCTGCGGCCTCGATCGCCGCAGCCACATCGTCAGTCAATTCCTCGGCGCGCTGTAAGGCGCTGTTGATACGAGCGACTTCGAGTTCTCTCGCGGCGACTTGACCGGCCGGTTCACTTCTTCCTTTAGCAGCAGCAAGTTCACGCTGATGGCTGGCTAACATCCGCCGGAAGATCGGTACCGCGCTCTTCTTCGGTTGGGCATGCACGCAGCCCAGACAGACCAGACCTTTGGGGCAGTGCTCACCCGTGGGGAGCGCGCAAAGATGAGTGCCCATGTCGCGCATGCTGCAGTTCACCTCGAAAGCGGCCCATTCCGCAGCGGTTGGGTTGCGGAAGCTCGCTTCCCCGTGGACGGCGTTATACAGCCCCCGGACGGTTTTTCGATATTCATCGACCAACTGTTGAGGATAGAGCTTGGCATAGACCATCACGGAATCCATTGTGGCGTGCCCCAGGAGAGCCTGGATCACATGGATCGGTGTATTGTTATTGAGATGTTCGGAGGCAAAAACCCGACGGCAATCGTGTGGCCGCAACTCCAACACTGTGCCATCGGCTCTGCGAGCCCCAGCGCCGTGTGAAATCGCCCTAAGGTGGGACGAGATTGCTTTACGCGAAATTGCGCTGGGGTGCCCCGCCCCTTGGAGCAGGTACGGTGCCCGCGGGAGTACCTTCCTCTCATGATGATCCCAGTTGTCACAGAACGGCACGGTGTCCATCCCGTAGAAGCTCTTAACATGCCGGATTATTTCGGCTAGCACGCGCCCCAACCCATCTCCAATGGGAATTACACGAGCACGATCATATTTGGAGGGCTTTACGTGGAGCATGTAGTAGAGGCGCCCGTCTCGCATTCGACGCTTGACGATATCGAGGGTGGTCAGTTCGCCCGCCTCTTCAATCCTCAGGCCGCTTTGTACCAGGAGTTCAAGGATGGCCCAATTCCAAAAAGCACCGCTTTCCACAACCTTGAGTCGACCGTCAGAACCGGCTGCACGGGCGCTGGCGGTTTCTTGCCAGCGCTGGCGAGCGAATGCCCGCATGTTCGGCATTTCGCGCTCTAGGTCGTAAACTGCGGTGGTGATGCGAGAGACGCTGTCCTGGCGAGCCTTCTTGAATCCGGCTCCCATCAGGTCGTGCCGTGTTAGCGGCATTGTTTGTGGCGCGAGGGAAGAAAACGGAGAGTCTGGTTCGCTCGCCCAACCACAGATATCCGCGAAGAACGTCCGCACGGTGATTGCCCAGGCGTGTGCGGTCTGAGTGGTCCCCCTTTGCTTGAGGGCATAGGCAATGAAAGCACGGGCATGTACCGGAAGCACCTGGCTACAACTGGCCACATCGGGATACTGTCCGCTGATGAATCGCCAAAACTGACCAAGCACCAGCGCCTTGCTCCGTCGTGTTGCGTACACGTCGCTTATGCGTGTTGCGTACGTCTCAAGGTATAAAGTGCTTACGAGGCGGAATCGCTCTGAAATGCCCATGGCGATCACTAGCTGAGAAGCTGTGAGTTGACCTCGCCGTTGGCGCCGGCGAGCTGCCCTCCGTGGCGTGCGTCCAAAGACCCCCAGAGCGCACAGCGCACAGTCGAGTAAATCTGCGCCCAGCGGATACGGCATGATGGCCAAGTCTTCTTCCGTGATTTCGGCCAGCGAGGTGTACCCCCGGAGGAGTAGAATGCGGAGCCCATTGGTAGCCTGCGTCGGCAGATGGATGATATGTACGAAACTGTCGCGCTTGGCTTGACGGCTGAGGCGTTGTCCCACGAAATCTTCCGGATTGCCGATAATCTCGCGCAGCGCGTGAAGGCGGCGGAGTCTCGCCTCAAGGGGAAAGGCGATACAGACCGTACCGGACGCCGTATCCGCGGTAATGGAACTCGTTGGCGCGAATGATCTGCTTGACAAGGCGGGCATTACGGTGACGGCTGTATCGGGTTGCGAGTCCCAGCGAGAGGAATTTCGCCCTCCGGAAGTATGTGAGACCGAAATACAAGAGGCCCCGAGTTGGGGCGACCAAGCACAAAGTAGCCACAACGTGAATTTGGACGAATTCGACACCGGATTGTATCTGTGCCGATGGCCGAAAGGCGACTTTTCATTAGTTGCGGCAAACACCCGGCGTGAAGCACTGGTCGAGCTGGACGAGTGGGACGCTGCCCATCCCTGCCAATTGTTCCCACTTGAATCGTGCATGGTGGACTTCAAACTGAATGAGCAGGGTGAAATCGAATTGAAGCAATTTGGAGAGGACACCGAAGATTTGATTTGGGAAATAAGTTACCCAAAGCTTCATGCACGTCTGTTGAGCGTCATGTCGATGGACGGTGGTGAGCACAGCGCGAAAGCCAGGCGGTCGATCCGCAAAGCAGTTCAGCACGAACGCGAGCGGTTGTGGAGGAACCAGCCAGCCCATCCCCAGGCGGAAACCGCAATCGGAAAGACTCTGCAAAAGCAACTCAGAACGACGGGGTCGGTTGCCGACCACTATGTACAAGAAATGGCTCACCGACTATTGAACTCAATGGGTGACAAAAGCGAAAAGCCGAATTAGTGTCCGGTCCAGGTTAAAATTTCCAATGACGACCGCGACCGATGGCCGCCTCGATTGTCAAAAACTCGGCGGGAGGGCGGGAGGGGGGCGCACGTCAGCAGAGTGGCGTTTTCGAAAAGAGGGCGTGATTTTCTGTTTCTCCTACTGTATTATATACGGCAGGAGGATCAACATGGATAACGTCAGCC
>Ga0182030_10023569_pt1 | contig 11371 bp, 10 predicted proteins | sample 812S3MmetaG_FD_121299 | JGI IMG/M metagenome (GOLD analysis project Ga0182030, IMG submission 121299) | Permafrost microbial communities from Stordalen Mire, Sweden - 812S3M metaG (Illumina Assembly) | ecosystem: Environmental > Terrestrial > Soil > Wetlands > Permafrost | place: Sweden...
CGAAGCCGTGCTGGTCCGCGTGGTTGAATTTGTCGTCCGCGTGGTCTGCGAAGACCGCATCTCGGTTGAGTGCGAAGCCCCCAGCGGGCGCGAAACGGCCGCATTCGCGGGACGCCCTCCGTTGTTTTTCGCAAAATTGCCTTTGTCCAGACGCGCAGCTTCCACATGATGCTGCTGCACGTCGCTCGGTCCACGGTGCTGGTCGTGCTCGGCAAGCCGCTCCTCGGGGCCTGCCTCGTGATGAATCCCGCCCGGGCCGCCGCTGAAGGCGACATGGCTGTCGCGGGCCACGTAGCCCCGCTCCACAACCGCGCGATCCTCATAGACATGGCCGCCCCAGCCGCCGCCCACGCCCACATGCATCACCGCGGTGTTATACGAGAAGAACCCGCCCCGCCAGATGCCGCCGGCAAAGCCAATGCCGCCGTAGCCGAAGCCGTAGTTCACGCCGCCGTAGTACCCGACGTGCGGTCCCCAGTAGCCGTCATGAAAGATGTACCGCCCGCCTCCCCAGCCCCAGTAGCCCGGAGTCCACAGCGCGCCCACATAAGGAGCAGGCACCCATGCGCCCGGAACCCAGTAGTAGCCGTCTGCACCATACGCCCAGTAGCCAGGCGTCCACATCATCCCCGGCTCCGGGCAAATCGGCTGTTCATACACCGGCAGCACGGGCGGTGCAAAGCCAACGCTGATAAACACCCCGGCGAACGAAGTCGCGGGTACAACAGAGAGAAGCAGCGCCAGCAGAAACCAGCGCGCAGTTCGGGCAAGTCGCATGGGAAAAATACCTCCTGAGATTTTCTTGGCAGATGGGGCCTGTACGTTGTCAGCGGCCAGTCTACGATACTGGGAACCCACCCCGCCACAGGAAGTTGCAGCGCCTGCACTCGAATCATCAACACCTCGATCCGCCTTCGCCGCCCCAGATACACAAAGGCCCACGGTTTCCCGTGGGCCTTTGCATTGTGATGCCCTTTCGCCGCCGGCCGCCTTATTTTGGCTTCTCTTCCGGCTTTGGCTCAGCCTTGGGTGCGGGCGCGGCCTTCGGCGCCGGAGCCGGCCTTGCCGCAGGTGCAGCCTTCGGCGCAGGCTCGGCCCTTGGTGCCGGAGCTGGTCTCGCTTCCGGAGCCGGCCTTGCCGCAGGTGCAGCCTTCGGCGCGGGCTCGGCCCGGGGAGCAGGCTCTGGTCTGGGAGCAGCCGCTTCCTTCGGCTCGGGAGCCGGCCGAGGGGCAGCCTTCGGTTCCACAGCCGGACGAGGAGCCGCCTTCGGAGCAGCCTTCTCCGCCGGAACCGGGCGGGCCTCAGTCTTTGGCTCTTCGGTAGGACGCTCAACCGGCTTGGCCGCTGCCGCCGGATGCGCAGCAGGTTTGGGTTCAGCCCTCGGAGCAGCCTTGGGTTCTGCCCTCGGCGCGGCAGCCTTGGTTTCCGTCCTCGGCTCAGCCTTTGGCGCGGCAGCCTTTGTTTCCGTCCTCGGCTCAGCCTTTGGCGCGGCAGCCTTGGTTTCTGTCCTCGGCTCAGCCTTTGGCGCAGCAGCCTTTGTTTCCGTCCTCGGCTCAGCCTTTGGCGCAGCAGCCTTGGTTTCCGTCCTCGGCTCAGCCTTTGGCGCAGCAGCCTTGGTTTCTGTCCTCGGCTCAGCCATCGGCACAGCCTTCATCCCCGCCGGCGGAGACGTCTTTTGCGCGGCCAGCGGCTTGGCAGCCGCAAGGTTTGTCGGGTGACCGCCATTCGCCTTGGCAAACGATGTCTTGTCGGACCTGGCTGTGGTTGCGTGCTGCGTCTGGAAGCTGGTCGCCGCCGTATGCGGCTGCTTTTCTGCCGCCTGCTCCCTCGGTGTTGCCGTATGCTGAATTCCGCCCGGCCCGCCGTTGAACGCCACATGGTTGGGATTGGCAACGATGCCCTGTTGCACAATCGTCGTATTCCTATAGGTGGTATGGATGATGTTCACATTCACCTGCGTCACCGCGGTGTTGTAGGCAAAACTCCCGCCCCTCCACTCGCCGCCCGCAAAGCCCACGCCCCCGAAACCAAATCCGTAATTCACGCCGCCGTAGTAGCCCACCGTCTGGCCCCAATAACCGTCGTGAAATCCGTATTGCCCGTTGTTCCAGCCCCAATAGGGAGGGGTCCACAACGCGCCGTCATACGGCGCAGGAACCCACGCTCCCGGCACCCAGTAGTACCCGCCGTCGTTGTCATATCCCCAATAACCCGGCGTCCACATCAGGTTCACTTCAGGGCACGGCGGCTGTTCGTAAACCGGCAGCGCCGGTGGCGCGAATCCAACATTAATGCTGATCCCGAATTGCGCGTGCAATGTCGCCGCACTCAGGGGTACAAGCAGGGCAAGCAGGACCAGAAATACAGGCCGAAACAATCGCATGAGAAGAACCCTCCAGGTTCCTCCAAGCCTGCTCGGCCGAGTAAATAGACTTTCACCCTGATCCGGGGCAGAGCTTGGAAACTACCCGGTGAGCGTAGTCCCCGCCCCGTGCGCATTCTGATCAATACTGCTCTAACCCTTTTCTTTCCGGCGGTAGGCCAAGGATGAATCGGTGCGGTAGGGCGGGGATTGATCCCCGGCAATAAGCCAAGCAAGCTTAATCCGGCCTTTAGGCCCTGCGGCACATTCTCGCGAATTCAAAATGAAGGGTGCTTTTTCACCAATCTGTTCGTCGTGCCGCAAATACTCCAAAATCAGCACTGGCATTTCAAAATCGCGAGAAAACCATGCGAAAAACACGCAAAAAACGTCGATTTTCGGAGAAATGGCCCCTTTCAAATAGGACATTCCACGTCCATTCATCCCCGCGCACCCCAACGTTCTCCCGCCGCCAGCCACAATTCCGTGTTTCGTCCGCTTCCATGCGTGCAATGCGGGCAAAATCCGTAAGTTCCACACCCACAAATTTCCCCAAAATTCTACGGGCTCCGCATACGGCACCGGCTGCCGCGAAAAGACAAACTCAATGCGAGCCTCCCGCGAGCGGCTGCCCCACCGCAGGTGGCGTCCGCCGCACCGCAGGTGCCAGTGGCCTACGGCCGTATGCTGAGCCCCAGGCCCACCACGTGCCGCGCTTCCAAATTCACTGGAATGGACGCCGGATAGGGCGACGGCAGCCCGGTCGGGATTGACCCGATATTCCCCGCTACCTGGCCAACGCCGATATCGAATGAGAAGTGCGCATGTTCCCGCTGCGTGAAGCGCACCGCGTAGTCGAGCGTGGTTGGCAGGTCAGCCTTACCGGCCACAAACGGAATGCCGTTCGGCGGCGCGGGACCAAGCCCCTTGGCGGTCGGCGGCTCCTGCGTAAATCCCGCCGAAGGCACTGCCACGATCCCCGCGAAAAGCGGTAGCGGAATCCCAATGCCCCCGAACAGCCGCCCGCCGAAGCGCGTCGCCTGCCCGCCAATCCCATAGATCGCCGCGTTGGTTGCCTTCCAGCCCACGTTTGCCAGGAACGGCACCGGCTTCTTCGCCCACGTCTTGGTCACCGAGACGTAGACATCGCCGTTCGTGTAGGCCTTCGCGGCCGGAACAGCTACGGGCGCGCACAACATTGTCTGAATGCAGTACTGGTCATAAAGCTCCACCCCCAACGGGCCCGCGGCGCCAGTCACAAACTTGTCGTCTGTCCTCACCACGCCGCCCACCGCAACTCCCGGCGTCCATGGGCCGAACTGGCCGTCCTTGAGCCCCACCACCTTGCCATGGAACACGTTCATCCCGTCGAAGTCCCACAGACTGCTGGTCGCCTCATTGGTCGAAGTGGCGATCGGCGTGTCACCGTCCTGGTGAACGCTGCGCGTATAGCCCACCTCGGCGCGGTTCGCGAACCCCTCCGTAATGCTGAAGGTCTCAATGTTGCCGATCACCTTCGCAGCCCCGATGAAGTGGAAGCCCACTGCCGGATGAGAAAAAACGTGTCCCTTCGATGACTCCACCACGTAGGCGGTCGGCGTAATAAACCCGCCCGTCTGCCCTTCCAGCGTCAGGTTCTGTGCGTTGGTCCGGCCAGGGGCCAGCAGCGCGGCCGCAAAAAGGCCGCAAAGGAAGAGAGTATAGGTCTTGCTTAATTTCACGGTACTTCCACTCCATGGGAGGTGCCCGCCGCTGCGCGCCTGCCTCCGGTCACGTTCCAAAATCATCCTGTTGTAACACAACTGTAAGAGCCTCGTCTCCCACCCTGTGCCCCAGTGATAAACTCCTCCCATGCCGCATGGTCTCTTCATCACCCTCGAAGGTCTTGACGGATCCGGCAAAACCACCCAAATCAAACGTTTGGCCGCCTGGCTGAAGGAGAACGACCGGACACTCGATCCCGTCCTCCTGCGCCAACCCGGAGGCACCGTAACCGGCGACCGCATCCGCGCCCTCGTCCTCGACTCCCGCTCTGCCGGCCTCGCTCCCATGACGGAAATGGCCCTGATGTTCGCCGACCGCGCCCAGGCCATCGCCGAGGTGATTCAGCCGGCGCTGGAGCAGGGGAAAATCGTCCTCTGCGACCGCTTTACCGACTCCACCGAGGCCTACCAGGGTGGAGGGCGGCAGCTTGGCTCCGAGCCCGTGATCGAGCTTCACCGGCTCGTCTGCGGCAACCTGCACCCCGACCTGACTATCCTCCTGCTGCCCAGCCTGGAGTCTTCTCTCGTTCGCGCCCGCCGCCGCAACCAGCGCGCCCAGGCCCAGACCGGTCAGGATGAAAATCGCTTCGAGTCGGAGCAGGATGCCTTCTATGCACGCGTGTGGGAGAAATACCGGGAAATCTCGCTCCGCGAACCGGATCGCGTGGTCCTTATCGAAGGCGATAACTCCATCGAAGAAGTCCACCAGCAAATCGTCGCTGCCGTCACTCCCCACCTGAAATCTGTAACCTGTAATCTGTAACCTGTGTCCACCCTCGTCCGCCATGGCCGCTACCTCTACCCGCCCGGCCTGCGCCTCAATCTGCCCTTCTACCTCTTCCACAAGTTCTTCAAGCCGGGCAATCCCATCCTGCTGTTTGAGCACCTGCGCCGCTACGGCCGCGCCGCCCACTACAAAATCCTCTTTCACCACGTTGTTCTGCTCCACGAGCCCTCCGACATTCGCGAGGTCCTCATCGATAAAGCCGCCTCGTTCGGCAAAGACCGCACCCAGAAGCGCATGAAAATCCTGCTCGGCGAAGGCCTCATCACCTCCGACGGCGAAACCCACAACCGCGCCCGCCGCATTGCCGCACCGGCCTTCCACCGCCAGCGCATTCAGCGCTACGCCGGGCAAATCGTCGATCTGGCCGCGCAGGTCAGCGCCCAATGGCAGGGCGGACTGGGCGGTCTGGGCGGGCAACCCCTCGACATCAATGCCGAGATGATGCGCCTTGCTCTCCAGATCACCGCCCGCACACTGTTCGACACAGAGGTCACCCCGGAAATCCACGTCATTAACGACCAGACGAACATCATCATGGCTCTTTACAACTACCTGGTCGCCCTGCCCCGCGCCGAGCTGCTGCTGAACACGCCGCTGCCCGGCATGAAGCGCTTTCGCAACGCCAAGGCGCGTCTCGATCAGGTTGTGGATGGAATGATTGAATCCCGCCGCGTAGAATCCGCCGGCAGTCTTGAGAAGCATGGAGATTTGCTGTCGATGTTAATCGCCGCCCGCGACGATCAGGCGGAAGGCGACGGACTCAATCTCAGCACCGACCAGCTTCGCGACCAGGTGCTGACCCTTTTCCTGGCCGGATACGAAACCGTAGCTAACGCGCTGGCCTGGACATGGCTGCTGCTCGGCCAGAATCCGGAGGCCGAAGCGCGCCTGCATGATGAGCTCGATCAGGTTCTGGCAGGCCGCCTGCCCACTCTGGAAGACATGCCCCGCCTCGAGTACACCGCCATGGTTCTTGCTGAATCCATGCGCCTCTACCCGCCTGCCTGGGCCATGGGCCGCGAAGCCCTCGAAGACGTCTATGTCGGTCCCTACCACCTCAAAAAGGGCACCATGGTCTTCTTCAGCCAGTACATTGTGCAGCGCGATCCCCGCTGGTTCCCCGAGCCTGAGATCTTCCGCCCCGAGCGCCACACCGCGGAAGCTAAAGCCGGGCGTCCACGCTTCGCCTATTTCCCCTTCGGAGGCGGTGGACGGCAGTGTATCGGTGAGTCCTTCGCCTGGATGGAAGCTACACTGGCCCTCGCCACCATCGCCCAGCGCTGGCGCCTGGAACTTGTCCCCAATCAGGCCATCGAGCTCCAGCCCAAAATCACCCTCCGCCCAAAAACGGGCATAAAAGCCATCCCCATCCAACGCAGCGTCTAAAAAGGCCGGACGAGCATCCAGCGGACCGTCATCCGCAAGCTGTCATGTGCAAGCTGTCATCCGTGAACTGTCATCTGTCATCCGTAATCTACTTCCAGAGCGGGTGCCCCCGGTCCCTAGCACTTGGGGACCGGGGAAGGACCAACTCAGTGCGAGCCTCCCGCGAGCTTCTGCCCCACCGCAGGTGGTTATTTCCACAAACCGAGCATCTTCCGTAGCATCACAAACTGCCCCAGGTGGTACGAGTTGTGATCCGCCACCAGCATCGCCTCGCGCAGCACCGTTTGCCCATCCCCATGCATCAGCTTCGCAAATAAATCTGTCTTCTCATCCGCCACCAGCGCGCACATCGCTTCGCGATCGGCCAGAAACGCCTTCACGCTCTGGTCCCAGGCCTTGAAGTTCGGCGGAGCGTCTGAATCCGGCCAATAGCCCCGCGGCCAGTCCGGCGATTTGTGCAGTGGATTGCGCGAAAACTCCAGGATGTCCCACTGCGCAATCCTCATGTGCTCAAGCAGTTGCCATGCCGAGTGTTCCACTCCGCGCGGCGTTCTCGATCGCAACTCTCCTGGGAAATTCTTGACGGAGCGATCGAAATCCGCGTGCGCCTCGCCGCCCTTTATCAGCTTGATCAATTGTTCCCGTAGAGCCTTGTCGTTCCCCATCGTGCTTATTCCCTTTCGTATCCCAACTGAAAACGTTTTATTCCATTAACAAGATGACACAATCGTCATCTTCGATCTTAAAACCTCAAGCGTGCATTGTGTGGAAATGTAGCTGCGGAGGGTTGCGATCCAGAGCGGAAAAGGTCGCTTCAAAGGTTCCAAAAAGGGGAAATGGTCGCCTATAAAGTTGCGATTCATTGAGACAAAGACCTCACTGCCCTGGCTCCAGAAAACGAACCACCGCGGCATGAAACGCCGCCGGCTGGTCATACGTGATGAAGTGCAGCGAGTCGTCGATCCGCGTAAACTGCACGTTCGGCATCCCCGAGTAGGCGTTTGTATAGAGAGCGGCCACCTCAGCCTGCGTGCCCTGCGCGGCCACGTAAGGGTACAGCACCGTCGCCGGCGTCTTGATGCCCGCAAGCCGCGGCCGCAAATCGGTGCCCAGGTCCTCAAGCATGGCATTGGCAAACACCATGCGGTCCGACGCAATCGAGGCCGCGCTTACCGCCTTCTGTCCGTCAGCCGACGCCACAAGCCGCGCGGAAAACAACGGCTGGCTGCCGGCAAACTGGTCCGCCGGCATTGCTATCAACGCATCGTGCATTGCCTGCGCCTGCCCATGCAGCGCTTCCACCGTGGCGCCGGGGTTGAAAACCAGCCCGTAGAACGGCAACGTATCCACGATCAGCAGTTTGCTCGCATCCCCTGGGTGCGCATCCGCCAGCATCAGCGCCAGCAGCCCGCCCATGGAGTGCCCAATCACCGGCGAATGCTCCAGGTGGTTGTCCGCGATGTACTTGTGCAGCTCCTCCACTACCGGGCCCAGGATTGGCCCGCTGGCGTTCGGCCCCGCAGGCTGGCCCGCGAAGCCCGCAATTTGAACCAGGTGCAGCCGGTACTTCGAAGTCAGCAGTTTGGCCTCCGCCGCGTAAACCTCCCGCGAACTCGCGAGTCCGGGAATCAGGATCACATCCGGAGCCTTGCCCGGCGCCTGCCCCTCCACCACGACGGAAAACCGCGTAGGCACGGCAATCGCTGATGCCGCGGGCATTTGGCAATTGGCTGGCTCGCCCGTCATGAGCAACCCGGCAAACACAAAAATCAGAACAAACCCTCTGGATACGAAACGGCGTGAACTCATGTCAATTCTCCTTTTGAAACTCGGGTAGAACATCGTTATCTTTATCTGCCTTAGCTCAGAGGCCGGCCGCGCAACTACTCTTCATCCGTGAAAATCGTTTCGATCGTCGTCTCAAACAGTCGCGCCAGTTTGAAAGCGAGCGGAAGGCTGGGGTCGAACTTCCCCGTCTCGATCGCGTTCACCGACTGGCGCGAAACCTCCAGCCGCTCCGCGAGATCCGCCTGCGACCAATCCCGCTCAGCTCGCAACACGCGTAGCCGGTTCTTCATCTGTACCTCGCCTTCAGCATGGGCGTAAAGATGCCCACAAAGAAGCAGAACATGGGATACACCAGAAAAGGCTCCATGTGCCGGACGGCAACGAAATTCTCCAGAAATCCCCACACTGACGTCGCCGCCAGCGTCGCCCCAATCCCCCACAGCATCGACTGGACTAGAACCGTCCGTTGAAACTCATCCTTCTCTTCGGCAAGGTACAACCCAACCGACGCAATCGTTCCAATAATCGGAATCGAGGGAAGAACCGCAAGCAAATAGGCGACAGCGCCCGTGGGGTGGCCCCGCCGGAACTCCGAGACCGCGAGGCAGAGAAATGCGACGTAGAGCGTCATCGAAGCGCTAAACCGCCATATATAGCGCCTGACTACGAGGTTCTTGCGTTGACCGTTCATGTTTGGTCTCCTTTACTTAAAGACAACTAAACTTTACATAATCGAGCAATAGATGTCAAGTGTTCTTGTCTTTTTTTCTGTGAGTCTCCCGATGGACCCTATTGAACGCGCAATTCGGGAATGTCACTCGGCCCCTTCTTCGGCGCCCTCCGTCTCCTGCCGTCGGAAGGATTCCCTGCTTCCCTTGTTCACTCCGTCACTGGTTCACTACACTCAATCCGTGAGCTTCCAGGATTTCCTCGGCAACACCCAAACCGTCACCCATCTCCGCGAGTCCATCCGCGCCGAGCGCTTTCCCCACTCGCTCATCCTCTCCGGCCCCAAGGGCTCCGGCAAATACACGCTCGCCCTGATGCTGGCCAAGGCGTTTAACTGCCTCAATCCCACTGAATCCGACGGCCTTCCCGACTTCTGCGGCCGGTGCTCCAACTGCCTGCGCATTGCCGACTCGGCCAACCTCGAAGCCCTTGTCGCCGAAGCCGTCGAGGCCCGCGAGGCCCTCCGCGAAACCGACAAGAAAGAAACCCGCATCCTCATCCAGACCCACCCCGACCTGCTGATTGTTCCGCCCGATCCACCTCAGCTCCTCATCAAGCTCGGCCAGGTGCGCCAGGTCATCCACGTCGCGTTCTACCGGCCCCCGGTCGAGTCCCGCCGCACGTTCACCATTTTCACCTCGTCGGCTTTCATGAAAGAGGCGGCCAACAGCCTGCTCAAAGTCCTGGAAGAGCCGCCCGAGCACACCTCGCTCATTCTTCTCACCGAAAATCCCCAGGAACTGCTCCCTACCATCCGTTCCCGCGCCGTCGTGCATCGCCTCGGCGCTCTCGCAGCCTCTGATCTCGAGTCCCTCCTCGCCCTTCGCCGTCCCCAACTCAAGCCTCAGGATCGCGCTCTCGCGGCCCGCCTGGCCGAAGGCGCAGTGGGCCGCGCGCTCACCCTCGACCTGCCCGCGTACCTCACCAGCCGTCAGGAGGCCCTGCTCCTGCTTCGCACTGCGCTTCGTGAGCCGGACTACTCCCAGCTTTTTCAATCCACAGAGAAGTACCGCGCAGGCGCAGACGGCCAGGAAAAAACCCTCAATCTGCTGCGCGCCCTCAGCAGCCTGGTTGAGGACCTGCTCCTCGTCGTTGCCGGAACTCCGCGGCTGATTCGGAATATCGATATTGAAGCCGAGCTCGCCCGCCTCGCCCAGGGCGTGAGCATCGAGTGGATCGACAACGCTGCCCGCGCCCTGGTCCAGGTGGAATCCGGCATGCGCCGCAACCTGCTGCGGTCTCTCTCGCTCGACGCCATGGCCGTGGCCCTCAATCTCGAATAGCCGCTCGCGAGTAGCGGTCCCCACTCAACCTGCTGAAAGGTAAATGCAACCCACCCCCGGCGCCAGGCATCTCTTTCGGTACCGGTAATTGCGTAACCTCGAAAGAATGCAGCCGCACCTTTAGGTCCTCGCAGACCTGCGCAGCCCTGCATCCACCGTGGGTACGCTCGCCGGGAGTTTTGAATGCGTGGGGCTTTATTCGGCCGTTTCTGCCGCTCGGCCGTCGCGATTTTAAGGTTTTCCGTTACTCGGTTTCAATTGCTTTCATTCTTCTCTTGCGCCGGAAAGGATTGTCACGCCATGATAAGTTCATCCAATATGCCCAGCTTTTCCAGTTCACCTGGCTCGCCGGTCTCCGTCCGTATTTCGCCGGCGCAGCCCAGGCTGTCCGCAGCGGGGAGCCGCGCCGCCTTCGCTACGAACCACGAACAGCCCGATCACGCGGCCGGAGCGCCCAAGTTACGCAACCGGAAAGCCCTGCCAGCTCCGGCGCCCTTCCATTTCCACGCGCAAATGCCTGAAGAGGAAGCGCGGCAGCACCAAGCCGAGCTTTTCTATCTGCAAAAGCAGATTCAGGCGCAGACCCCCATGGTGATCGTGATGGAAGACGGGGAAAAGATTGAAGGCCGCATCGAGTGGTACGACCGTAACTCGATCAAAGTCCGCGGCCGGACCAAGTCGCTGATCTACAAGCCCGCCATCAAGTACATGTACAAAGTGGCGGAAAACGGGCAGTGACGGCTAACAGCAGGCAGTTCTCCGATGTTATCTGTCCGCTGTGAACTATCTGCCCTCTGCTTTGGTAATGTCCCAAGAGTGCGGCGCTGATTTACTGGCGTCTGCGCTTTTCAAGAGCGTCCGATTTGTCGACACGCTCTTTCCTCTGTTCCCTTTTTGCGATTACAAATACTCCTGCGAGAGTGGCTAAACTACCGATTACCGCAGAAATGCCATAAATATTCTTGCCCATGCCAATTAACACGAAGCCTCCGATAATGGTAACTACGCAAATAATGAAAGCATAGTGCGAGCCACGCGCTTGGCTCGCCACGTTACCTTCTACGACCTTCGCTTCGAGGGATTCGCGATGGATACTCTGCCGCTCCGCCATTGCAAATATGCGTTCGGCGCCATTTGGTATCACTTCGTTGTATCTAGCGAGAAGACCTGGAGGTGGGATAGGCCCAGAAAATGAAACCGACTGCGTGATAGTGCTGATTTCGGTGCTTTGCGCTGGCGGCGGGGGATCATTGCGGCGACGTCTGGTCACAGC
>Ga0182030_10023570_pt1 | contig 11371 bp, 14 predicted proteins | sample 812S3MmetaG_FD_121299 | JGI IMG/M metagenome (GOLD analysis project Ga0182030, IMG submission 121299) | Permafrost microbial communities from Stordalen Mire, Sweden - 812S3M metaG (Illumina Assembly) | ecosystem: Environmental > Terrestrial > Soil > Wetlands > Permafrost | place: Sweden...
ATATGTCCGGCCCTTTCGCGCGGCGCATATGGCCGCTGGCCCTGATGGAGTTCGCTGATCGGGCCCCAATCAAGACTACGCGCTGAGATGCGCCTTGACTTACACGGGTCTTCCCGATCCACGGCTCAACCGTATCGCCATCACTTCCTCGTCACCCCTCGCAGCTTTGCGGGATTGGCGGCCTGATCAGGCCGCTTGCCCGACGATCTCCTTGGCTATGTATCCATCACCTCGTTTCATCACCGCCCAGACGATGCGGGCGGTTCGATTGGCGAGCGCGACCGCGACAACCTTGGCTGGCTTGCGCGCCAGCATGTCGCGCACCCATTGGGCGTCCTTTGTCGTCCGGTTGCGCGCGTGCCGCAAAATCGCGACGGCCCCCGAGATGAGCAGACAGCGAATATATTTGTCGCCGCGCTTGCTGGTCCGCCCAAGCCGCTCCTTGCCGCCGGAGGAATTCTGTTTCGGCGTCATGCCGAGCCAGGCCGCGAATTCGCGCCCCGAGCGGAACAGGTTGGGATCGCTGACGGTCGCCGCGATGGCGCTGGCGGTCATGATGCCGACGCCGGGAACGCTGGCCAGCAATTTGCTCACCTTGCTGTTGCGATGCCATTCGGCCAAGCGCGCCTCCAGCTCTTTGATACGGACTTCCGTATCCTTGAATTGCTCAACGAGCAGCCGAAGGATCGATTTCGCCAGCGCGGGGATCGCGAGCTTGCCTTCCTCGATTGCCGTCACGAGTTCCTCGACGTGGCGTAGCCCTTGAGCGGCGATCACCCCGAATTCCGCCAGATGCGCGCGCAGGGCGTTGACCTGCATGGTGCGCTGACGAACCAGCAGGCCACGAGCCCGATGCAACATGAGAATCGCTTGTTGGTCCACATCCTTGACCGGCACGAAACGCATCGATGGCCGTGTCACCGCCTCGCAAATTGCCTCGGCGTCGGCGGCGTCATTCTTGTTGCGCTTGACGTAGGCTTTTACGTAGGCGGGCGGCATGAGCTTGACCTCGTGCCCCAGCGCGATCAATTCCCGCGCCCAGTGATGCGCCGTGGCGCAGGCTTCCATGCCGACGAGGCAGGGTTCGAGCGACCGAAAGAATTCGACGACCTGACCGCGCCGCAACCGCTTTTTGACGACCGGCTTTCCCGCGTCATCGACGCCGTGAACCTGAAACCAGTGCTTGGCAAGATCGAGACCGATTGTGGTAATATTCATGGCGGACGGCTCCTCTCATGACGTGGTTTTCAACGACAACCACAATTTGGCACATCGATGCCGGGAGCAGGAGCCGTCCACCCCATCAAGAATTATGCTCGTCGGTTTTTTGGGCTAAAATCGAGGAGGTTTTGAGAGACGCCGCGTCGTCCGCGTTCGGCTCGAAGGCGACATTCCATATCGGATCGGCGAACGTCTCATCCCGAGCAATCAGCCGCCATCACGCCGCCGCCGCGTGCGGTTCCATAATCGAGGTTACGCGCCTTATCGGAGTCGCAGTTCCGACGACTTTTTCCGAGGTCTGCCAGCGCTTCCAAAAAGAGGTGGGCGGCCGATGGTAGCTCCGCTTATAAGGGCTCATTTGGATCAAGCTCTTCGCCGCCGTAACTAAGTTAAAAATGCCATAATGCCAACTACCTAGATAGATATCCGCACTTACCTCCAACGGTAACAGGTGATAAGCCATCTGAAAAGCTTTCTGAGTGGTGAATAGATGAGTCAAACTGAGGCTGTATTATTATGTTTCCACTTCTATCAATAAAACCAGTCTTATTACCGATTACAACCGCGGCAAGACCTTCGTTAAAACCGCGAACGAAGTCAAATTGCGGATTAACAACAAAGTTACCAGACTTGTCAATAAAGCCCCATTTCCCAGTTTTATAATCTCCAATTCTTGCGGCAGCTAAACCTTCTGAAAAAGACTCAACATCGTCAAATTGAAAATCAACGACAACAGTGCCGTTGGTGTCAATAAAACCCCAACGTGCTGGGCCCTTTGTACCATACCCTCCCTTTGCGACTTTAGCTAACCCCTTTTCAAATGGGTAAGCGAATTCAAATTGCGGTTTTATTTTGTAATTATGCTCTCTGTCTTCGAACCCAAATTTGCCATCTACATTTTGTACCGCCCTTAGGCCATCAAAATATAAGTCACCCCAAGCTTTGGCGTTATGGCCATACTTATCAATATAATAACTAGGTCCATCATCAGTTTCCCAGACTGCATAAACTCCATCGAGTGGTCCTATGATTTTAGAAAATTTTGGGTTAACGACAAATCGGCCATCGAGGGATATCAATCCCGATTTCCCGTTTTCTCCTCCGATACCGGCAACCGCGACTCCGTCATCGAAAAGCGAGACTCCGTCGTAAATGGGTTCGATTACGAATTGGCCTAACCGATTAATAAAACCCCACTTATTCGCAACAGAAACAGCCGCGACCCCCTTTCGGAAAGGTAAGCACTGATCAAAGCTGGTCGGAATTACAATCCGCCCCGTTTGGCTCGTCGTTTTCCATTGGCCGGACAGCACAAGGTCGTCCGCGCCTGCCCAACTTGCCAACATACAGATTGCCGATACTGCTAACATGCAGCCCAGCGAGACTCCGAAAGACGAGGACGGGTTCTTGATCAAAGCGACGGTGCGAAAATCAAATTTCATGGCAAGGCCTCGTTCGCGAAGGACCGAATCGTACTGCGACTGCGGAAGCTAAGGCTTAATGCAGCTTCCTACCTTATCCTGCGTCAGCGACCGGATCGGACAAATATGCCCATCTACATGGTTCTTGGCCGCTGCACCCTTCGCGCGAAGCTGACGTGCAATGAGACCGCTAGTGTTTGGATAAGCTCCGTCGCGGCAGACTCAAACGGATCGATGATGAAAACAGGTTTGCTTTCCTCCATAGGATAGCGTGGCCAGAAGTTTTGGTGCGCCTCGTTCAACGCTTCGATGTCAGCGGCTACTGAGGCACTGAGTTGCAGTTCTTCGTTCGTTGCTTCGCGCAAAAGCGCCTTAAGATCATGCCTGTAGCGTATCGTTTTGAGCTTTGCTTTCGTCCAATTGCGCGATAGCAGATAAGCTTTCAGAGCCAGTTCGATCGCATGGCACAATAAAAAATAGCGCGGCCATGAGGGCGGGACGCCTTCTGGTAACGCTTTGAAGGCCTGCAAGAATTCATCCGCCCGTTGAAGATGATCGCGCGCATAAAGATGCTGGTAGGGATCAATTGGTTTCGTTGGCGACAACAAACAATCTCATGAACCTCCGCGCCTAAGCCATTTGTCACGCAAATCCCGCGCTGACGCAACTCATCAGCTACGATGGCGTCTTGAGCCTGAGGATGTCAAGGAGATCGAGGAAGAGATCAGCCGCCTGTCGTCGCGAGGAAGAGCAATCGATTGGGTTCGGCGAGGCGGCGGCGGGGCGGGCCGGCCAAAAAAACTCCCCGTCGCGCGAGCAGACAGGCGCTGAAGACCTTACTGGCGACGAATTGCCATCATGCGCATGCTGATCACCGCGCGCCCAAATCCGGGTCTTTCCCCGTCAAGCCGAATTCCGGTCGTCCCCGTGAGCAAAAATCAAGACTTTTGCGAAGAAAATTTAGCTTTGAAATCATTGGCGTTTCTTGTTGCATAAGTTAGGTGCAAAAGTCCGCGCGGAATCCGGAAAACCATGAGCCACGCGCGCCGTTCGCTCTCAGGGGTATCGCGAACATCGCGGAGGGCGGGAGTTTTGCACCGCCCTCGGCTGCCTATGACCACTATCGCACCTGCGCGAACACAAGGGCTTTTCGGTCTATTCCACGCTGTACCCTAGGAGTCGCGCGGACGGAACCGCCGAAGCAGCCGAAGCCAAACTGTCTTGCCACAACGACCATGTTTTGAGTGCCGCTCTCTGCCCACCCGGTTCTCCGCGAAGTGTCCCGTTCGTCAAATCGAAATATCGAGGGCTCTTGCTGTTCTTCATAGATACCACAAGGAATTTTGAGCCGCTTTCGGCAAGAACGAGAGCCCCCACCTTGGTGAAGAGCGGACCATTGCCTATCTCGCAGAGGTCGGAGTGGTCCGGCAGAATTTCACATTTCCCATACACCAGAGCGGCATAGGTTTCGAAGTCCCCATCTATGTGACCTGATTCCAGTAAGTTGATTGCGAATGGGGGCTCGCTGTCTTTCAGTACCACCAGTGGAAGGAGGCCATGCCCCTCTTTTGCGCCCAAAATCGCAAATTCCGCAGCGTTTTCGATCTTCACGCGAAGCAAGTCGCCCGGCTTGCAGCGGCTCACTAACTCAAACGAATGCGCCATCGCTTCCTCCAACAGAGATTACCTTTGCAGCTTTTTAATCAACAGTTTCGCTCATAGTCCTACCGGCAATAATGGCTTCGATATTTGATCAGCTAGGGCTTCGCCATTTGTCCGGCTTGCCGCCGGTTGTGTTGCGCACCCTTTCAACGGATGGGGCCATGCCGGGATTGAGTTCCCGTGCTCGCTCAATGGCGGCAGCTTGTGTTGGAGCAACTGCGCTGGCTCTTTCCGAATTTGGTCGTCTAACCGCGTAATCGCCTCGCGGTCGCCGTTCGACAAATAACCGTTCTTTGATCATCGTAAATGTCCAGTCCTGTCTGGGGGTCCTGATAAAAGCGACCACTGACGCAGCAATCACGAGTCGGGAAGCGCACGCAAATATCTATATGTTGCTGAAATTTGGCGTCCTAATGACGTTGCCACTTGCAGCGAACCTTGATCAGCTTTCGGATTTAGCTTCGTCTGTACGTCGATTGACCACTCATATGGATTTTGGATACCGAGCACAGAGGGTACGTTGGCGGGCATCGTCACCTTGAGGTGTAAATCCGCCATGCCGGAAATTTCGTCATAGACATATTCACCGTCGTATTTGCCTCCGGCTGGGTCAGCGCCAAAAACACGACCCGTGTCGAAGATCAGGCAGGCCATTCCGGAGCCGTGGGAAGCGGCGTAGTCAACCCCGTACATACCGTCACGCATGGCTGTTCTCCCATCTCTCGCTCGCGCGAGTTCCGCTTGACGCTGCCCAGCCGGTAGCGACGCTACCAACCGCAAATAGGACTCGACGGGCCCCGGCACCTCACGATCGCCGGCCACCCACATCGCGACGGCCCTAGGCGTGACGCTTACGAGCCGCGCCAGATCGACTTGGGAAATTGCCAGATCGGCGAGGGCTGATTTTAACTCACGACTCATCATGAACAATATTCTGGTATAAATAGAACAAACGGTCAAGGGGAATTTTTGGGAGCAATCGCCTAGCCTGTGTCATTAGTATATGATAATAACCTTTATCAGTTTCTTAAAAAGAGATTCGCATGGCTCCTCGTCGCCCGCCCCCTTCGACTCCAGAACGCCCTTTCCACACTGTTGAGCAAAAGCGGCAAGACATCGTGCGTCTGCAAAGACGGATCGATGAGCTGGACGCCTTCGACCCGCAGACCGTCACCAAGCGGTTTTCTGACCCGAAGGTTACTGAGATACAGACGGCTATCGATGAGACGTTGGCGGCGGTGTTCGGACATGGAACTGTCGAGTACGGACGTTACAGTGACGCCAAGGAGTTGGATCACGGCCCCGTCATCATGAATATGACGCCCGACTGGATGGGAGCGCGTGGCGGTGGTGGCGGATACCCTGACGAAGCTGGCGAAGCTCGCCGATACGTCGTCGAGGGGAAGCAGCAAGCGCTTAGTCTATTGCGCCAAGCCGTGCGCGGATTGGAGGAGGAGATAGAGCTTGCTCCCGCGCTGGTGCCGTCCCTTCCTGTCGGCCGAGAGTCCGCCAAGTCGTCGCGCAAAGTCTTTGTCGTGCATGGTCATGAAGGTGAGCCGCGAGAAGCCGTCGCTGGGTTCCTACGCAAAATCGACTTCACGCCTGTCATCCTTCATGAGCAGTCAAATCAAGGCCGCACCATTGTTGAAAAATTCGAGGCTCACGCGGGTGTCGACTTTGCCGTCGTCCTGCTAACGCCCGATGACGTAGGTGGCCCAAAGGGAGGTGCGCAGCAGCCCCGAGCGCGCCAAAACGTCATTCTTGAACTTGGCTATTTCATCGGCAAGCTTGGCCGACAGAATGTATGCGCGATCAAGCATGGCGACCTTGAGATTCCTTCCGACATCATCGGCGTAGTGTGGACGCCGTTCGATGCGCTCGGCGCGTGGAAAACGGCCTTAGCTAAGGAGCTGAACGACGCTGGACACAAGGTCGACTGGAACAAGGTTATGGGTCCGTGACCCAGCTTGTCGTCGCCGATCGCGCGCCTTCTCTTGTCGCCGCGTCCGGCGCACGCGCCTCCTACCGCTTTTTTGAATTCTTCACGGCGCAGATCAGGAATCCGCACACGCGCCGCGCCTATGTACGCGCCGCGCATGAATTCTTCGCCTGGCTTGAGGCGCATGGCGTGACGACGCTTACGGCGATCGAGAGCGTGCATGTCGCCGCCTATGTCGAGCAGTTGCAGAAGACCCGCTCCGCCCCGACCGCAAAACTTCGCCTCGCGGCGTTGAAGCATCTGTTCGACTGGATGGTGATCGGCCAAATCATGCCGACCAATCCGGCCGCCGCCGTGCGCGGGCCGCGCCACATCGTGCGGCGCGGCAAGACGCCGGTTCTTGATCCGGCCGAGGCGCGCCAGCTCCTCGACGCCATCGACACGACAACGGTTATAGGCCTTCGCGACCGCGCCTTGATCGGCTTGATGGTCTATTCTTTCGCGCGCATCGGCGCGGCGATCGGCATGCAGGTCGAGGATGTTTACGCGCAGAACCGGCGGCTTTGGGTGCGGCTGCATGAAAAGGGCGGCAAACAGCACGCCATGCCCTGCCACCATAATTTAGAGGTCTATTTGCACGAATATATCGACGGCGCGGGTTTGGCGAGCCAGCCGAAGGCGCTGTTGTTCCAAACCTTCAGCCGCGCGACTGGGCAATTGACGGGCAATCACCTGCCCCAGGCCAACGCCTATGCGATGATTCAGCGCCGCGCCAAGGCCGCCGGGATCATGACCCGCGTCGGCAATCACACGTTTCGCGCCACGGGCGTCACCGCTTATTTGAAAAACGGCGGTACGCTCGAACGCGCCGCGCAGATGGCCAACCATGCCAGCACCCGCACGACACAGCTCTATGATCGCCGCGCCGAGGAAGTGACGCTCGACGAGGTGGAGCGGGTGATCATTTAAGATAGAAAGTTACGGTTGATCATGGTTGCAAACAAGAAGCAGCATTGGGTCCCCGATAGCTACTTGCAGGCATGGACCGACCCGAACCGACCGGAACATCATGAACCATTCGTGCATCTGTTTGATCGCCAGGGCGGCTGTCATCGTCGCAAAAGCCCGGCCAAAGTTTTCAATATGCCCGATTTGTACACGATCTTTTCAGAAGGCTGCCGCGACATAAGCATCGAGCAGCATTTTGGGCAACGCGAGCAGGAGTTCGTAAGGGTCAGGCGACTTATCGAAAATGCTGAATATGGCGGTCCCCGCGAAGTAGCAGCCCTTTACATGTTCACCGCAGGCATGATGGCGCGGCCACCGCACAAGATCGATCACACGGCGCAACAATGGGCCTCGATTGTCGCGCATGCGCGTGCGATCCGAATTGACCCGAAGGTTCGCCCAATTCCTAGACTGCGACCTGAAAAAGACAATCCGGCCATGACGCTTGCTCAGGCTCAACGCATGGCCGATGATCCAATGGGAACTTGGTTTCCAGCGTCTCTGAACGGTTATTACCGTGTGCTGACGGAGCGCTTCAGGTGCGACGTTCTGATAAATAATTCTCCGCACCCGTTTCTGACCAGCGACAACCCCGCCGTCGAATATCACGAGCCTTACCCTGACGAGGTCGCCGGAGGGCCTCGGCGACCTCGCGGTCTTGGCACGCCTGGTTGTGAGATTACGATGGCCATTTCGCCGACACGCGCGCTGAAGTTCACTCACGGAGCCCCCGGCGTCCATGATTGGATCGACCTCGATTGGGAGGGTGTCTTTGAAATCAACTTCCTCACGATTACTCGGGCCCGGCAGACGATTGTCAGCGATCAGGAGGATTTGTTCTTTGTGAAGACGATTCTCGATCGGATCGCGGAGAGGGAGCAAACGGCGAAATAGGGGGCACTGCGTGATTTGTTCAAAATCGTGTGGTGACCACAAATTCGGGCGAAAAGTGCATGCTTCGTCAGAATTCTTGAAAATTGAGGGGCGCCGTTCTCGAAATTCGTGATTTTTGAGAATCCCACCCGATTGCAAAAGGTAGAGTAGATTTCCTCATCGACCGTCATCCTGGTTCCTCAAGTTCAACTTTGTAAGCTCGACTAATTCTGGCGATGGCATCGCTTCGCCGAGCGCGCTTGGTTCCGCCCCGTTTGCGATTGCCGTGCGTTGCATATCAGCCTCGATCGTCGCGGCGAGTTTGGCGTGGTCGACTTTTTTCTTCCGCGTCTTTTGGGCCGCGGCTAACTGCGGTGTCCACAGGTTCCTGTGAGTCGATCGCGGGCGCATCGAGTCCTTTGTTGTATGCTTCTTGCCCCATTTCGTTGAATCCGGGAAAGGATTTGCCCAAGAGCGCTTGCCCGGCGAATAAGAGCCGATAATTTAAAACCTGGGTGAATTCGTTGATGTGGCGAACGCACTCTGCCATCTCGCTAATTTCCTTTTTGGTGTCGGCAAGCGCGGTCTCGATACCCTCAAGCTTGTGCAGCAGCAGGAAAAAGCGCTGTTGGCTCATGTTCATAGCAATGCCTTTCGGCGAAAAGTTTTTCAGTAATGTGACTCATAGTCCGTAGACTCAAAAGCATCAACACCGAACCTGATCGGTGTGAAAGACTCAACTTCCCAAACCTCACTAAGGTTGGCGTTCGCCGCGAATCTGCGAGCTTTGCGCGTTTCGCAAGGTATTTCGCAGGAAGAGCTCGCGGCAAAGGCTTGCCTTGATCGGACCTATGTCAGCGGCGTCGAACGCGGACAAAGGAATATAGGGATCGATAATATCGAGAAACTCGCCCGGGCGCTGCGCGTCGATGCTGCCCAGTTGATGGGTTGATGGATTCTCTCCGCTTGGCGAGATGCCGGCGCGTCACAAGCCAGACGGACGCACGAATCACCCTAGGTTTCGTTCCCCCCTACGATTCAGATTAACGGGCAGAAGGTGGACGCCTTAGTTGGTGAGTGCGGCAACAATCACTCATAATGGGTCGTGATCTTGAGTCGCTTTAACCCGCTTTTTTGCGCCACGCCTTACACATCGCGGTATAAAACAAATGTCAGCCCGGTACATGGTTCAAATAACATATTGTATATGCAATCTATTTCATTGACGGTCGGACTGTCACTTTACATCTGGAATTCCGTTTACGGGTCTAGGGTCTCCGCTTGGCGCCGTCGGCGAAGGACGTAAATCGGCGGAAAGCGGACTGCATGCAAGGATGAGTTATCGTCGTTTTGGCCCCAGCGCTTGGGCCGTCATTGCGAGCAGAGCGAAGCAATCCAGGGCGCCAACGTAGCAGGTCAGGCACCCGCGTTTCCGTGGCCCTAGTCTGGATTGCTTCGCCACCGCTCGCAATGACGGCATAAATATTTGAGGTCATAAAATTATGTATTGCGGTATTACATCGGCGTGGCGCAAACTTCTGCAATGTCGCCTTCGAGCCGACAGCAGCCCGTGGTGATTGGCAGAAACCGGCGGAAGGCGGAAGGCTCCCAACATCGCCGGCAAGGGCAAGTACGAGCGGAAACCGGTCGCCGGGTCAGAACGCTCGGTACATGACGAAAGCATCGACGTAGCCACACACCGGATGGTGGAACGCCATAGGTAAACGCCCAACAATCTCGAAGCCTAGCGACTGCCACAACCTCACGGCGCGCTCGTTCGTACTAACAACAAAGTTGAATTGCATAGCGCGGTAGCCCCGCGACCGAGCAAGCTCCAGAGCGTTCTCGCACATACGGCGCGCAACCCCTCGACCAGTGGCCGAAGAACTCGTCATGAAGCCGCAATTGCAGACATGCTTCCCGCCACCGGCTTGGTTGGGCCGGATATAATAAGTGCCCAGAATGACGCCGTTGTCCTCGGCGACGAACGTCTCCTTGTCCGATCCCAACCAATAGGCGAGCGCATCGGCTTCGCTCATGTTGGGCTCAAGCGTGTAAGTTGAGCCCTCGCGGATGGTTGGAAGTATTATCGAGGCGATGGCTTTGGTATCGCCAGCTTCGGCATTCCTGATCAGCATGGTCAAGAACTACACGACCAATCTGTATGTCTGCAATGGTGTCGTTATGAGACGGTCGCCAACCCGATCAGCGAGGGCAGCAAAGGGCCGGACTCGGTCATTGCATCCCGGCTCCACGCGTGTGATTTTTTCACCCTTGGAACGTTCGACTGAGATAAGTTCGCGCCGCGCCGGGCGGAAAATTGTCGATTCGGCCGGCGACCTCAAAGCCGCATTTGCGATAAAACGCCAGCGCGCCCGCGTCAAACGTGTCGAGATAAATCCCGACGCACTCGTTTTCGCGCGCTAAAATCTCTGCTTCCGCCAGCAGCGCCCGGCCGATCCCCTGCCCCCGGCGCTCGGGATCAAGATAGAACTGGCCGATATAAAGCCAGCGCCAGTGGATCACGCCATTGATCCCGCCGATCCAGCCGCCATTGCTTTCACGCGCCGAAAGGGCGAAGGGTTTTTCGTCACGCGGACCATGCGCCGCCGCGACTTCCGCCCCAAGCTTTTCGGCCGTCTGCCTTGCCAACTCCTGGCTTGGCGTTTCCCGCACGATGCAAAAGGTCTTGGTCGAGGCTGCGTTTTTTGTCATTGATCCCGGCATGGACACAGGTGAATTGAGAAAAGGCTGGACGCTCCTCCTCGCACTTTGTGCGCTAACGCCGCTCGGCGCAACGGCTGAGCCCGTTTGCGGCGTCGCGGTCGAAATCGCGGCGCCCATCGACGGCCCCCTGCATCAGCCGCAGCGTGTCGAGGGCTATCGCCCCGTCCTGGAGATCTGCCGGAGAAAGGGCGAGGCCGACAGGCTGGCCACCCGCAGGATGCGCGTCGATGACGAAAACCTGCTGTTATCAGTCGATCCGCAAAGCCTCGAAACACGCATTGAAAACGCCGCATGCTGGACCTGTTCAGCCACGACCGACGAACAGCAAGGTCAAACCCGCTTCATCCAGTCGATCGACGCCGCCGCGACAAAACCGGGCAAGAAACTCGGCCCCGAGGCGACCTGGCTCGACAATGCCGGCCTGACATCGGGGCGCGGCCCCGGCGCCTTCGTGACGGGCGATCTCTGCCCCTCGCGAAAACCGCTGGAGCGCGCGTTCCTGATGTCGCTGGAGCAAACA
>Ga0182030_10023571_pt1 | contig 11370 bp, 9 predicted proteins | sample 812S3MmetaG_FD_121299 | JGI IMG/M metagenome (GOLD analysis project Ga0182030, IMG submission 121299) | Permafrost microbial communities from Stordalen Mire, Sweden - 812S3M metaG (Illumina Assembly) | ecosystem: Environmental > Terrestrial > Soil > Wetlands > Permafrost | place: Sweden...
CCTCCCTTTCGACTGGGCCAGCTCGTTGCCGCGCTCGACTTCATCGGGGCGGGTTCGCTCTTCATCGTCCTGCTCGTGGGCATGTTCACCGGAATGGCGTTCACGGTCAGCACGATCGTTGCTTTCCGGCAGTTTTCCGCTGAGGGGATGGTCGGTGGGGTTGTCTCTCTGGCTATGGCTCGGGAGCTGGCTCCCGTCCTTGCGTCGGTCGTGGTCACGGCACGGGCGGGCAGCACGATGGCAAGCGAGCTCGGAACGATGCGCGTGACCGAGCAGGTCGATGCGATCACGACGATGGGCGTGAGTCCGGTGCAGTTTCTCATAGTCCCGCGCGTGGTGGCGACGACGTTTGTGATGCCGCTGCTGGCGATTTGCTTTGGTGTATCAGGACAGATCGGGTCGTACATCGTAGCCGTGGCGTGGCAGGGCATCGATCCGGGTATCTATCTGGACCGAATTGACCAGCTGCTTCGGCTGTCTGACCTCACGATGCTGGTCGACAAGAGTGTTGTCTTCGGTTTCGCTCTCAGCCTCGTTTGCTGCAAGAGAGGATTTTTCGCGTCCGGTGGTGCGCGTGGGGTTGGGGAGGCGACCGCCAAAGCTGTCGTGATGAGTATTGTTGCAATTTTCGCGTTCGATATCGTGCTAACGACGTTGTTAACAGATTTGTGAGCCATTGAGGCTCGATGTGTGCTCGTGATGGTGCATCGAAACGGATCCCTGTAGACGGAGGTGTCAGTCGTGGACAAGTCGCGCAATGACTTGAGTTCAGCGGTTGCGAAGTTGTGTCTCGCGCTCGAGACCCATCGGCGCTCGTCCGAAGGCCGGGTGAGAACGCCGGACGACATGGTCTCGGCACTCTTTAGGCATCACGAGAAGGACTCGGGCGACCGAGTGTTCAAGTACCTGCCGAACGACGTGCGAGGTCCGATCATCGCTGCCTGGGGGATCCGCGGGGCGAAGACCGCGTTGCGCGACGATGACGAAAAGGTCCGTTCTGTCGTGGCTGACGCGCTAGCCGCGGGAGATATCGATGCGGACTCGTTCGAGGACGGGCTCACGGCCGAGATCCTCGTCACGTGGCTGCCGCTGACGGATCTCTGGTCATTCTGGAGGGGCGGAAAGCTCACGAAGGCCGCGATTCTCAAGGCCCTCGAGACGGCATTCGATCTCGCTCTCTTCGATGCCCGGTGGTTTCTTGAAACGTTGAAGGCCAAAAATGGGACGCGTCGAGGCACCGACGTTGTGGCCGATGGCCTTAGCAAAGAGGAACTCGCACTCTGGATACGTCGCATTCACGAATCCGGCGACGGCTCGCCGAGGGGGATCGTCGCTGCGATCGGGTGGGACCGGATTGTCACAAAGAGCTCGAATGAAGCTCTATTCCTAGCTTTGGATGCCCTTGCCGCTCAGGTCGGCTTGGTTGGGGCGAGCGCGCGAGATGCGAACTTGCTGGGTAAGCTCGAGCTTGTGCCTCCGGGCCCGGATTCGGGACACGCCGAAGTGGGGTCTGACGACGAGCGTTCCAACGACAAGCCGTCCGCCGACGAGAACGCGTGGTCATTTACGACGTCTGCCTCGGCCAAAATACCGCCTCCGCCTGCGACTGAAGACGCCATCGCCGTCGTTGTGGACGATGATCTCATCGTGGGGGACGCAAGTGACCAGGAGGACGACGACGACACGCCGTCTGAACGGACTGGCGAGCCGCCTGGTTCCGAAGGGCCCGGCGCTCTTCCGCGGTTTGATTCGGAAGAAGGCAAGTAGATCGTCGTCCGCTCGAGGCTCGCTGCGCGCGTGCGTGCCCCGAGCGGCGTGCGAACTGCGTTTTCAAGCCGACAAGGCGAGCATCCGCTCGATCGGCCTGCGCGCTCGATCGAGCAGTTCGGGGGCCATTTCGATGCGAGGCTTGAGGTCGCGGAGCGCCGAGTAAACCTTTTCCATCGTGTTTTTTCGCATGTGCGGACACTCGTTGCATGCGCAGTTCGAATCGGGGGGGGCCGCAATGAATTCCTTATTCGGGGCAGCCTTGCGCATGGCGTGCAAAATGCCGCTTTCGGTGACCACGATAAACGTGGAAGCTTCGCTCGACTGGACGTGCTTGAGCAGAGCATGAGTCGAGCCCACCGTGTCAGCCATCGCGAGGACCGGTTCTTCACATTCCGGGTGCGCGATGATCTGGGCATTGGGATACCGCTCTCGGAGACCCACGAGCTTGCGCACGCTGAACGCTTCGTGAACGATGCAGCTGCCGGGCCAAAGGACCATGGATCGGCCGGTTTTCTTCTCGAGAAAGCGTCCAAGGTTCCTGTCGGGTGCGAACAGGATCGTCTTGCCCGCGGGGATGCTGCGAACGATCTTCTCGGCGTTCGACGAAGTCACGATCACGTCCGACAATGCCTTCACCTCGGCCGTGCAGTTGATGTAGCTCACCACAACCGATTCTGGATACCGGGCAATCCAGGAAGCAAACGGTCCTGCCTGGCAGCCACTGGCGAGTGAACATCCCGCATCGAGATCTGGCAGCACCACGCACCTGCTCGGATTGAGAATCTTTGCAGTCTCCGCCATGAAATGCACACCCGCAAAACAAATCACGTCGGCATCGGTGCGGACTGCGGCTTGAGCGAGCTGGAGGGAATCCCCGACAAAATCCGCAATGTCTTGAATGTCGCTGTCTTGATAAAAGTGAGCAAGAATAACGGCCTTCCGTTCTTTCTTAAGGCGAGAGATCTCATCTTCTAGATGCATTGGAATCGCATCGCCATGAGTTTCCATGAATACGAGCCTAGGACGCCGATGGGCACCGGTAAAGGTGACGCAGCGTATTGAAGCTCGGTAGGACGGCCGCAGATCGCTACCTCAAATCTTGCTGAGTAGCTTGGACGCGACGTGGGGACCGAGCTTCTCAGCCATCAGATTTTCCACGAGGCCGTGGAGACTTCGACGTTCCTGATCGCGGTCAAAGCGAAATCGTATGCCCATTCCCGCAGGGTGCTCTTCCGTCGCGTCCGCTAAGGTGATGGTCCACACGACCTGCCCGCGCAGCTCGATCGCGGGTGCATGCCCCGGAACGGTGAGCACAAAGACGAACTCCGTCCCCGTATCGAGGGGCCGGTCCGTATGGATGAACGTGCCGCCCTTAGAAATATTTTTCGCATAGTCGGCGAAAAACGTGTTCACTCGCTTGTAGTCCACGCGAAGGGTGATGGAGTGCCTTTGCGACTCACGACGATCGGCCCATTCGGCGTCGGAGGGAACCATGCGGCGGCAACGTAGCATTCACGGGTGGTTTGCGGCAGACGTACGTCAGCCGCTCGGACGCCACGATTCGTTGCGGACCGGAGTCGACAGGCCGCGCTTTAAGGGTTGCTCGACACGCGGCCGTGGGATAGCGTCCTACAGCATTAATCTATGGCTTTTCCACAATGGTTTCCCCCGCTTGTTCGCCGAGCGTCGGACTGGGTCGATCTCCAGTTATCGCTCCTCGTCGAAGACCTCCGTCGCGTCGCGCCGCTGGCCCACGGGAAGCTTCTCGATGTCGGCTGCGGTGACAAGCCATTTGAGGAAATCTTCCTCCCGTTCGTAAGCGAATATGTGGGTGTCGAACACGAGGCCTCCTTCGGTCTTACCGATGCTTCGCAGCGGGGCAAGGGTCCCGACGTAGTCTACGACGGGTATACCCTGCCGTTCGAAGACGGCAGCTTCGATACGGTGCTAAACGTTCAGGTGCTCGAGCACACCCCGCATCCCCAGCGGCTCATCGACGAGATGGCCCGGGTGATGCGTAGTGGCGGTACGCTGATCATGACCGCGCCCTTCTCGTTTCGTCTGCACGAGCAGCCGCACGATTACTTTCGCTATACCCCCTACGGTCTGCGCTCCATGGTGGAGAAGGCGGGCCTAGAATTTGTGGAAGTTAGCGCACACGGGGGACTGTTCTCGGTCATGGCCCACAAGATCAACGTGTTTCTCGCGTTTCGAATCGCGAGAGTAACCAGCGTTGCTCAGCAGATCGGCAAGCATTCCCACGAAGGGTCCACGCGGGAATCCCCTCGGTACTGGACATTTCCGGTGGTGGGGCCTTCGTTGGTCGCGCTGACCGCGGGGGCGCGACTCCTCGATCGATGGGCTCCAGATCCAACCGAGGCACTCAGCCATTTGATCCTCGCGCGGAAAGCGTGAGTCAATCCAGATGGCGATCCGGCGGGACTCGCAAGGCATTCTCCATTTCGGCGATATTGATCTGACCTCGGTCATTCGAGAGTTTGGAAGTCCCACATACGTATACGACCTCGATTCCATAGCCCGGGGAGCCATGGATCTCGGCGACGCATTCGAGGGTGCGCCACATCTCATCGCTTACGCTGTCAAAGCCAACACTGCGGGAGCCGTCGTACGGACGCTCGTCGGTGCCGGCTGCGGGGTTGATATCGTAAGTCGCGGGGAGCTGCGCGTGGCCATGGCGTGCGGCGCGGATCCGAGTCAAATTGTCTTCAGTGGGGTTGCCAAGCAAGACCAGGAGCTCGAAGAGGCCATCGCGGCAGGCTCGCACGGGATCGCGGCGATCCAGCTGGAGAGCATCGAGGAGGTCGCTCGAGTGGCAGGGCGGGCGAGGGCGCTGGGGCGGACGGCTCAAGTCGGGTTACGAATCAATCCGGGAATAGACCTCGAAGGGGCTACGCACGCGCATATTGCGACCGGGCATGATAAAGCGAAATTCGGTGTTCCGTTTGCTGATGTCGCGCGCGCGGTTCAAATCGTCGAGTCGACGCCGGGGCTCAAACTCGTGGGTATTGGGTGTCACGCCGGTTCGCAGTTCACGACGCTCGATCCCTATTTGGCTGCGGCGCGCGTCGTTTTCGACCTCGTTCGGAATCTTCGGCACGAGGGGCACCTGCGCTCGCTAGCATTCGTAGATTCGGGAGGGGGATTCGGCATCGACTACGGAGCTGGATGTTTGGCGCAGCCGACCGATTTCGTACGCGAGGCGAGAGCGCAGCAACTGAAACACGGTCTCGGGGACCTCAAGCTCGTGGTCGAACCCGGTCGCTCGCTGGTCGCTGCGCATGGCGTTCTCGTGGCGCGTGTCATCCAGACCAAGCTCTCGGCACTCCGTCGCTGGCTGATGATCGATGCAGGAATGAATGATCTGATTCGCCCTGCCCTCTACCAAGCGCATCACCCGATCGTTTCGCTCGATCAGGCGCCCGGCGAATCGGAGATTCCGTGGCGTGTCGTCGGACCGGTGTGCGAGAGCAGTGACGATTTTGGGGATCACTCCCTCGGGAAGCAAGCTCCAAAGGCGGTAGCAATTCTTGGTGCTGGTGCGTACGGCTACACGTTGGCGAGTCAATACAACGGCCGCCAACTTCCGGCGGAGGTCTTCCTGCGGGCGGGCCGGGTTGTCGGACACACCGCGCGGGCTGCCGTGGAGGCGTGGGCGAGCGAACGCGCGAACGCCGGACTGTAAGGCAACGGCTCGCAGGGGGGCGATGCGCGACGCGAGCGAAATCGTAGTGGGCTCGGAATTTTTCGAGAGGTTCGCTATGAGGTGAGGCCATGGTGACCCCTTGCCCCGTAGATTTGGAAGCGCTGTTCACCGATCCCGGCGCGGTTGGACGTCCCCTGTGTGTCGATCTCGATGGAACACTCGTAACGACGGATACGCTCGCCGAGAGCGTTATGCGTTTATTGCGCCGGGCACCGTGGGCCATCGTTCGGCTTCTCACGCTTGTGGCTAGTCCCGTCCGATTCAAGACGCGCGTGGCTGGCGGAGTACAGCTCGACCCCGAGAAGCTGCCCTACCGAGGTGAGCTCGTAAGTGCGCTTCGGGCGTGCCGGGAGCAGGGGCGATCCGTTGTATTGGCCACGGCGGCTCACCGAAGCATCGCCGAAGGGGTTGCTGGCCACTTGGGGATTTTCGACGCGGTCCACGCGAGCGACGCGACTCGCAATCTCAAGTCGGCTTCCAAGCGTGATGTCCTCGTCGCTGCGTACGGCAAGAATGGGTTCGACTACGTGGGAGATTCGACGGCAGATATCGCCATCTTCGCCGCGGCGAACCGCGGATATCTCATCGGCGCATCGCGGTCGGCCGAATCCGAAGCCCGCACCGCTGGGAATGTGAAGGTTATCTCGCGTAGGCCGAGTCCTCTGCCTGCGGCGTGGAAGGAGTTGCGGCCCCACCAGTGGTCCAAGAATGCGCTGGTCGTGGTCCCGCTACTGCTTGCTCCCGGGGCCCTGACGTGGAGCTCGGTAGCGTGCGCTGCGGCTGCCTTTATAGCGTTTTCGTGCTGCGCGTCTGCCGGCTATGTCATCAACGACGTGGTCGATATCGACGCGGATCGGGTTCATCGAACCAAGTTTCGGCGCCCCTTTGCTTCCGGTGATCTGCCCATTGCCTATGCACCATTTTTGGTTTTTGCACTCGTCGTTGCAAGTCTTGGGCTCGCGCTCGGCTTTCTGCCCACTCGCTTCATCGTGATGCTGGGGGCCTATTTCGTTGCCACGTTGACGTATTCTTTCTATCTAAAAAGGCTCTTGCTGCTCGATGTCCTCACGCTGGCCGGGCTGTATACGCATCGAATTCTGTCCGGCGGTGTAGCGACGCGCGTACCGGTGAGCGCGTGGTTGCTCGGATTCTCGATGTTCCTTTTTACGAGTCTCGCGTTCGCCAAACGATACGTCGAGCTTCGAGCCGCAACGACCGACGAGAAGGTCAAGAGCCGAGGCTACGTACGGCAAGATATCGAAATGGTCAATAGCATGGGAGTCGCGAGTGCATACGTCGCGGCTCTTGTTTTCATGCTCTATGTCGACAGTTCTGCGGTGAGATCCATATACAGGCTGCCGACGATGTTGTGGCTTGTTTTGCCAATCTTGCTCTATTGGCTCGGTCGTATTTGGTTGTTGGCCGGGCGAGGTCAAATGCAGGATGATCCCGTCAGGTTTGCCATCAAGGATGGTCAGAGCAGGGCGTGCGCGATACTTATCGCGATGATCATGGCGATCGCGAGGTTCGCTCCGCGCGGCTTGTTCGGAGCGACGTAAAAGTTGCGCCTCGATGGTCGAGATGGCAGGGGAGGGTTGCCTCGCCGTGTCGGACCGGTTTTCCTCGAGCTGTTCGGGCGCGTCTGGTGACTGCCACGATGTCGACAAATCTCTAGGCTACGCTTCATCCGCGATTCGAACGACCGGATGACCCGACACATTGGATGATGTTGGCCTTCCTCCTTCGATTTGTGAGTTTTTCTCGTCCTGCGATCCAGACTTCCAGAGTGATCGGGCCACTTGACACCCCGGACATTGCTCGGTGATTCTGAGGGCCGGTATCCAAGTCGCCTCCCAACGGCCTAAGAGTGTCTCATCCGTGGTTTACACTCAGGAGGTTCCCGGACCGACTCTTATTAGCTTGCCTACATTGCGTTCCGTTTTCGGTGTTCCGCGCGCGCTACCCTGGGCTACTTTTGCGCTGACCCAGCGGATCGCGAACATCGAATGCTCCCAGCTCACGGCGGCGGCGGCCATACGGCGATTTGTTCGGTGACGCTCCGCAGTGACGAAACCAGTTCCCCCAACTACCCCGAGTTGACATGCATCGCGAATATGACCCTCAGCAGATTCAGCTGTCCGTAAGTACAATCAAGGGCTTGGCCATCGACCAGGTCGAGAAAGCCAATAGCGGCCACCCAGGTACGCCGATGGGTCTCGCGGACATTGCTTTCGAAATCTTCGCCCGATACTTGCGCCACGATCCTCGTCACCCAGAGTGGCTGGCGCGCGATCGATTTGTTCTCTCTGGCGGGCATGCGTCGGCGCTTCTTTACGCCATGCTTCACCTATCGGGATATGACCTGCCTCTCAGCGAGCTCGAGGGCTTTCGCCAGTGGGGCAGCAAGACGCCGGGCCATCCGGAACACGGCTTGACACCGGGAGTCGAGATGACGACCGGGCCGCTCGGTCAGGGGATAGGTTCCGCCATAGGCATGGCACTTGCGCTCAAGTTGAAGCAAGCTCGCTTCGGTGAGCCATTTGCGGCATCACGGGTGTTTTGCGTTGTTGGAGACGGGGACTTGATGGAGGGCGTGAGCTCGGAGGCGTCGAGCCTTGCCGGTCACCTAGGCCTCGACAATCTCATCGTCATATACGACGACAACCATATTACGATCGAAGGCGACACGGCGCTCGCCTATACCGAGGATGCCTGCAAGCGTTACGAGTCATATGGATGGTTCGTCCAGGTTTTGGACGATGGTCACGATCATATAAAGATTCGACAAGCGCTCGACCGCGCTGTCGCAGAGGGGAGTCGTCCTTCGTTTATCCGTGCGCGAACCCATATCGGAAACGGTTCTCCAAAGAAGCACGACACGAAAGAGGCGCACGGGGAGCCGCTCGGCGCAGACGAGGCCAAGGCTACGAAGCTTGCGATGGGCTTCGACCCAAACAAGTCGTTCTTTGTTCCCGGTGGAGTGCGCTCGCTGTTCCAGGAACGTGCGGCTGAGCTCGCGAAGGAGCAGGCGGAATGGACTCGATGGTTTGATGCGTGGCGGCTCGCGGACTCGGCACGCGCGGCTCAATTGGACGCGTTCGAAAGCGCAGCCGTTCCGGAGACTATCTACGAGGAGCTATTGGAAGTCGCGAAGACGACCAAGCCCGACGCAACGCGAAACATCGTTGGTGCGATGGAGCAGCTCGTAGCCAAGCGAGTTGCGTCACTCATAGGCGGTGCAGCGGACTTGGCACCTTCGACGAAGACGCTCATCAAGGATTCGACGGACGTCGAGCGTGGGCATTTCACAGGCCGCAATATGCACTTTGGCATTCGCGAGCACGCGATGGGTGCGATTTGTAACGGCATGGCAGTCGGGAGCGGAATCATACCGTTCGGCTCCACATTCTTGACGTTTAGCGACTACATGAGGCCGAGCATCCGTATGTCCGCTCTCATGGGTCTCCAGTGTGTTTGGATCTTCACGCATGACTCGGTTCTCCTCGGCGAAGACGGACCCACGCATCAGCCGATCGAGCACGTCGCGTCCCTGCGCTTGATTCCAAATCTTTTTGTCGTCCGGCCGTCCGATGCGATCGAATGCGCTGCTGCATGGACCTTTGCGCTTCAGCGTCGCGACGGACCGACGGCACTCATTCTCACTCGCCAGAAGGTCCCGGCGATTGCGCGTGACGGCTCGTTCGATCCGAAGGACGTTCTGCGCGGAGCGTACGTCGTTCAGGAAGCAGCCGGGGGAAGTCCGGAGATTGTCATCGTCGCCACGGGAAGCGAACTGTCCCTGGCGGTGGGTGCGAAAGCGAAACTTGAGGCCGAGGGCAAGAAGGTTCGCGTGGTCAGTGCAATATGTGTCGAAGCGTTTGAACGCCAGGATGCTGCCTATCGATCGAGAGTCCTGCCGAAATCGGCTCGCAAAGTCTCCGTCGAAGCTGGGAGGACGTCTGCATGGTCGGCTCTCGTTGGCGGGGACGGGTTATGCATCGGTATCGACCAATTCGGTGTGAGCGCTCCTGACAAGGTGATCGCGGAGAAGCTTGGGTTTACCGTCGACGCGGTTACGGCGAGAGTTCGGGCCTGGATGTAAAGGCCGGTGTCTTTCGGTCGATCCCTTCGCGATGCCGACGTCGATCGTCCTCGCCTACGGGAAGTAGGCTCCGGGCGTTCGCCGCCGGCCTCGCTCGGTTTCGACCGAAATACGCCGACCTTTTACTGGTCCTTCGTTCGGGATCTTTTTCCTCGTTTGTGGGATCTCTTTTAGAGTTTGCGGGATCTTTTTCCTCGTTTGTGGGATCTCTTTCAGATCCGGTGTCCTGTCTCCAAAATCGACTGAATTGCTTCAAGCTTGGTTGGAGACGGGACGCGCGATATCTCGTGAAAGGTCCTGGCGTCCTTGCCTCCGTTACGGTCATCTCTTTTCGTTTCAACGCCGTGCTCGCGTTGTTCCGCCTTTAGATAGACAAAATCACAATGGCCGCCCGGGGATCTCCCGCGCGGCCATCGCCTCTAAGTACCTTTAGAGCTCTAGAGTTCTCTTCGTCTCAGAAGTAGTACAACGCTATCGCTTCGAATCGGTGATTCTGAGCCGTTGCGTCATCGCAGAATTGTTGCCTAAGGTACTGATAACCTAGGCCTACGCGCATTGCTGGAGTCAGCTCGTAGAACGCACTGAAGTCGGTGCTTTGGGACTTCTTGAATACCTTCGCACTCTTCGGAAATAGGTCGGTCATATTATCCGAATCGCCCTGCGTGTAGTTCCCGGCGAAGATAAACCTGTCCACATAGTATTGCAGGCCGACTACGAAGGTGCGCCAGTCGATGGTGTGCAGGACGCCGTTCTTCGTGGGGTCATAGGTCACCATGCCGTTGTCGATGTCTGGCGTATACGTGCCGCCAGAAGCGAGGTCCGGTGGGTTCGGAAAGCCCGCTCCTGCGGTCATGCCGGTAAACTGATCCGCATAACCCGTGCCCACGGAAAACTCACCGGTTAGAGTGAGCTTATTCATTCGGTCAGTCTTGTCGGCTGCCGAGATGATCGGAACGAGCACGTCGCCCGCTACTGCCCATCCGGTGTCTGTGCTGTTTCCGCTCGGTGTGGCAGAAAATTGGTCCACCTTGAATCGCCGCGCCAAAGCCGACACGCCAATTGCAGCGGGAAGTGCCGTGGTGGCGCCGCTTCCCTGCGTCGTGACCGCTTTCCAGTTGTTGAACGACAGTCGAAGCCCAGCTTCTCCGTCCGGAACCGAGGAGTCGCGCTGCGCCGGTCGCACAGCCGCCGCTGCGATCTCGAAGTTTACATCGTCGGACTTGAACGTATGGCTTAGCCGGAATTGCGTCGTGCGACCGAAGACCTGGTTCGGAAGACCCATAATCAGGAGCGAAGTCGGGAAAAAGTAGGTCTGCCAACCAAACAAATGAAAGTTCTGACCTGCGAGAACATCGACGACGTCGCTCTCCGCCTTGGCGTATGCGAGACGCACGCGGAACGTCGGATTGTTGAAAAACCCAGCCTCGGTCGTGGTCGGCGGGGCCGGGTCATATCCTAAAAAGTCTGCCTCGATGACGCCGGAACTCTTAATGCCGCCTATGGTTGGCGCGCTCGCTTTGAAGCCGATGCGACTGTTCCTGATGCCCATTTGCGTCCGGCCATAGGTGCCGGCTTGTGTCCCATCGCGCGCGAGCACGTTGCTATTTACGACGTCGGCGAAACTTCGCGTCGAGTCGTTCATGAGATCGAGCTCGGCGAACCCGTAGGGGGTAAGTTTCCACTGGTTATCCGGTGTTCCTGCCGTTACGTCAAAAGAAGGACGTACGAACCAGGGGTTGACAGGGGCCGCAGCGGGTTGCGGCGGCGGTACCAC
>Ga0182030_10023572_pt1 | contig 11370 bp, 12 predicted proteins | sample 812S3MmetaG_FD_121299 | JGI IMG/M metagenome (GOLD analysis project Ga0182030, IMG submission 121299) | Permafrost microbial communities from Stordalen Mire, Sweden - 812S3M metaG (Illumina Assembly) | ecosystem: Environmental > Terrestrial > Soil > Wetlands > Permafrost | place: Sweden...
CGGCCCCTGGTTCGGCGTCACCGGCCCATGGGGCGATTGGGTGAATGCCGCCAATGTCGCGGGGCCGTGGGCGTTGATCTTTTACGCCACGCTGTCGCAGCGCGCCGCCGTTCTGATGGCGGTCATTTTGTTGGTGTGCACAGCGGGCGTTGCCGGGCTGCAGGACGCCGGCGTTCCTGTCGCCTGGTTCTGCGGCGCAATCTGGATCGCTGCATGGCTGGGCCAGTTCTACGGCCATCATATCGAAGGGGCCAAGCCAGCGTTCCTCGACGACGTCGTCTTCCTTTTAATCGGTCCGTTATTCATTTTGGAGAAGTGCGGATTGCTTGACGCACCGCATTCCGGAAGGATTGCCCGGTAGTTTTCCCCTTGCAGCGGGGCAGGGGGTATTGCTATGTAGGTTTATCGGGTGAACACAGTGTACGCGCTTAGACGTTCGTCTAGTCAATTGACGCATGTCGCCGGCAACCGAGTTAATCGATGCTTCGGTTGAAGCGTGGCCTAACGGGAAGGAATCGTCTTATGGATCGCTCTGAACGCGTCGCTATCGCCAAACGGATTATCGAGTTCTACGACAAAGACCGTGACGAGATGGGCGAAGTTTCCTGGGAAGCCGATATCGGGCGCTTTACCGACAAGGCGCGTTTCGATCTCGAAAAGCAGGAATTTTTTCTGACCCGACCGCAGTTGATCGCCTACAGCGGCGATTTCCCTGAAAGCGGCGACTATTACGCGACCGAGATTGCGGGCAGACCAATCCTTCTTGTCCGAGGCAAGGATGGTGTGGCGCACGCCTTTCTCAACGCCTGCCGTCATCGTGGCGTGAAGCTCGCTGAAGGCTGCGGCAACGCAAAGGGCTTCACCTGCCCCTATCACGGCTGGACGTTTGCCCTGAATGGAGACCTGACAAGCGTTCCGAGCCGTCAGTCATTCGAACCGGAGCAGTTGAAAGAGCGCGGCTTGATTGAGTTGCCGCTAGTCGAAAAGCACGGTGTCGTTCTGGTCCATCCGCAGCCAAGCGGCCATGTCGATTATGACGAATTTTTTGGCGCCGAGATGGGCGGCATTATTGCCGATTACAACCTTGAGGATTTCCGACTGGTAGGCGAATACCGCGCCCCGGCCCGGATCAATTGGAAGCATGCGGTCGACGGTGGGCTTGAGGGCTATCACGTCCCCTATCTGCATCCGACTACCGTCGGACCCGGCGTGCTACGTCAGTTTCTGCATCTCGATTACGGTCTGCATCAGACGCTTGTTTCCCCGATGAAGCAGATACTCGACCTCAAGAATGTTCCTGAAGAGGAGTGGCCGGAGACGCTGCCCTATGGCTTTACCAACGCCATCTTTCCGAACACAGTCGTGGGCGGAAGCAAGCATATTATGTTTTTTCAGCGTAGCGAGCCCGGCGAAGAGCCAGGCACGTGCACCTATATATTCCGCACTTATGGCCCTCATAAGAATGCCACCGACGAAACACGGGCCATGGCGCAATATATGACCGACCTTCTGATGAAGACGGCGCTTGAAGAGGATATGGCGATTCAGTCAAGTTCGCAGATCCAGATGGAAGCGGGCGCCGTACCGTCGATCGTATTGGGCAGACGTGAGGTCAACCTTATCCGAATGCACCAGAACCACGATCGTCTGATCGGACATGATGCGGCAGAAGCTTTAGGCCACACCAACATGGCTGCAGCGGCGGAATAGATTGTAGTCTATTTCATCATAAAAAGCCCGGCAGGACTTTATCCTGCCGGGCTTTTTATTGGTGCGAAATTTCGTTTAGCGCTTTAAATCCAGTTCTGAGGCCACGCGCTGCGGTCCGGCGCCAGTCGGCCGAATGCGGTACTGGTAGATGCCGGTATTGTCGGCTGGCATGATCGAGACAACCACAAAGCGCTCAGCTGGCTGCTGAGTATGAAGTTTCATCGATTGGCTCGAAAAGAACACGCTTTCATCGATCCGGTAACGGGGACCGGTCTGCCGTTGAGTCGTCATTATTGTCTTTCTTTCGCGACGCGCTGGTTGGCGCCGCTGTATGGACTGTCGCATCGGGCAGGAAAAAGGACGGTGTCCGAGCCTTAATCGTAATATGGGGATGGCCACGCCCGAATGAAAGCAGGGGCGTGCCGAAATCGCGCAGTTAGCTGCTTCTATTCCGGTTGACAGGCTAGAACTGCCGCTTTCTTATTGAGGCAGGCTCAGAATTGCAGATGAGCTGCGAAATCAGCAAGAAGCCTCATCGGGAAGGAACTCAGCCGTGACGAAGGCCGCAGACGTTCGTAAATTAGTCGATCATCCGATCATCGATGCCGATGGGCATTTCGTCGAAATTGGGCCCGTTCTCGAAGAGGAACTTCTGACCTATCTCGAAGACGCTGGTGGTCGCCAGATGCGGGACCGCTATCTGTCTGGTGTCGGAAAGCCTTTCGACACTTCAACCGTGCTTTCCGATCGTGACAGCCCGTCAGTGAAGCAGAATTGGCGGTCGATGCCGTCCTGGTGGGGTTGGCAGACCAAGAATACCTATGACCGGGCGACAGCGCATTTGCCCAAGCTGATGTATGAGCGAATGGATGAGTTGGGCATCGATTTTATGCTCGTTTATCCTTCCACGGTTCTAGGCCTGCTGGATGTCGAGGACGGCGAGGTGGCCGGCGCACTTTCTCATGCCGCGAATCGTTGGCTGGCCTCTATCTTTGCGCCCTATAAGGACCGCATGGCGGTTGGCGGTATAATTCCGATGAATACGCCCCAGGTGGGAATCGCCGCTATAGAGCACGCAGTTAGCTTGGGCCTCAAAACCACGATCATGGCTTCTTATGTCAGGCGCTATTTGGGTGAAAAACCTGCTAACGGACCACAGGCATACCGGCTCGACGCATACGGTATCGACAGCGAATATGATTATGACCCGTTTTGGGCGAAATGCGTCGAGGTGGGTATTGCTCCGCTGGTACACGGTTCGCACCAGCGCGAACGCATCTCCCGCTCGGTTTCCAGCTACGTGTATAACCACATAGGAGGCCTCGCGACGGCACATGAATCGCTGGCCAAATCGTTGTTTCTGGGTGGCGTCACGCGCCGTTTCCCGGAACTTCGCGTCGGCTTTTTGGAAGGCGGTGTTTCCTGGGCCTGTAGCCTCTACGCCGATCTAATCGGTCATTGGTCCAAGCGGAATGGGAAGGCGATCCACGATCTTGATCCGGACCGGCTGGACGTTGATGCGCTAATGGGGTTTGTCAAAAAATATGGCGACGAAAAGGTACTGGGGAGCATCGACAAGATTCGCCAGCATTTCGCCAAGCCTGCCGCCCGCCCCGCGCAATTGGACGAATTCTCCCGCGCAGTGATCGAGAAAGTTGAGGACATTCGGGATCTATTCGTACCGAATTTCTTCTTCGGTTGCGAAGCCGACGATCCACTCGTCGCTTGGGCTTTCGCCGACAAGGTCAATCCGATGGGGGCTAAGCTGCGTGCGATGATCGGGTCAGACATTTCGCATTGGGACGTCGTCGACATGACCGAGCCGGTAGAGGAAGCCTATGAAATGGTCGAGCATGGCCAAATCACAGCGGACAATTTCCGTGATTTCACCTTCAGCAACCCCGTCGAACTGCACGCCGGGATGAACCCGAAATTTTTTGAGGGGACTGTGGTAGAGAAACAGGCGGCAGCTGTGCTAGCGAGAGGCGCTAAATAAAGCGGCACTTAAGCGGTAAGGCCGCTTTCGGCACGGTAGTGGAAAAGGCCACGCGTAAGGCGATGGCCGACGGCTGACCAACAATCAGAAGCGAACTCATAGGGGAAAAATCATGACCAAGGAAAGCGCTAAACCGTTGCGCACTGTTCTCTTCTGCGCCGGCAGTGAAGAGGACGATATTAGGTCGGGATTCGCTTCGGGTGCGGATTCGATCGTCATCGATTTGGAGGAACCGCGCACGCCCTTTTCAGAAGCGCAGCGAGACGATGCGCGCGCCCTGGTAAAAGCTTTCCTGGCCTCCTTGCCCCCGACCGGTCCGACTGTGTTCGTGCGCGTACAAAACCCGCGAACGGGCCAAACACTTAAGGATCTGCGTGCTGTCATGTGCGCGCGCCTTGACGGCATATTGATTCCCAAGATCGACAATCCCGCCGACGTTCACATGGTCGAAGGGTTGCTGAACTGTATGGAGGCCGACCTCGGCCTACCGATCGGCAAGACGATGATCTATCCCATTTTGGAAACCGCCCAGGCACTGCGGCTGGCCTATGACATCGCCGTGTCTTCGGACCGGGTGAGCTTCATGGGCGGGGCGATCTCGCGCTTCGGCGACATTCACCAGGCAGTCGGTTTTCGTGTCACGCCGGATGCGCGCGAGACGCTTTATCTGCGCTCCAAGGTGCTGATCGACGCCCGGGCCGCCGGCATCCGCTACCCGATCAGCGGCATGTGGACGGGCAGGCTGGACGACAACCAAGGCCTGCGCAACTGGTGCACCGAGCTTCGCAACATCGGCTATTACGGCATGATGATCGGCAACAAGTCGCTGATCCCGACAGTGCATGAGATATTCACCCCGTCGAAGGAAGAGATCGCCTATTGGCAGCGTCTCGACCGGCTTTTGATCGAGGCGGAGAAGACCGGCGCCGACAGGGTCATCGACGGCGACCCTAGCCAGGGCGAAGCGCATGTCGTTCATGGCGCCCATGTCGAATCGGCCCGCAAGAACCTGGCCTGGGCGCGCGAACTCGGCGTCATTTGAACGCTGGACAGGCGGGAGGTTCACGCCTCAAATGCCCAGGTAATGGCGGCCGGCACCGAATCGGCCGCCGCCTGGGATTTTGGGGAGGGAACTTCAATGCAGCATCGCGATCTCTATCCGGCTCTGGTCACCGTTCTGGCCCTGCTGGTTTATGCCTGGAATTTCATGAGCGCCGGCCAGGCGCGCGGTAAGCATAAGATTCAGGCTCCGGCGACCACGGGTCATCCCGAATTCGAGCGCAAGCTGCGTGTGCAGGAAAACATGATCGAACAGCTGATCGTGTTCCTGCCGTCGCTGTGGATATTCTGCCTGACCATCCAGCCGCTGGTCGGCGCTGCGCTGGGCCTCGTTTTTGTTATCGGCCGGATTCTCTACTCGGCCGCCTATGCCGCCGATCCGGCGAAGCGCAGCCTTGGCTTCGGGCTGGGAATTTTCCCGACGCTGATCCTGTTGCTTGGCAGCCTCGTGGGCGTGATCCGCCTGTTCCTTGTTGATATGTAACCCTGCTATATCCATGCCGCCGCGCCCGTAGCTCAACGGATAGAGCATCTGACTTCGAATCAGAAGGTTGGGGGTTCGAGCCCCTCCGGGCGCGCCAATTAACCGATTGGAATATATAGAGTTATGGGCACGCGCATGCTATGCGGCGGAGGACGCCCGTCTGCGCTTCCCACGCTATCTCCCCCAATGGCACAGGATGGTCGGATGTCGTCGTATAAATTGCGGGCGTGTCACCCATAGCGGGTTCGTCGACGGGCTGAGTGTAGTCCAAAGATGATCATGAGGCGGGGCGGCGGTTTCTCGTCCTTCCACCCAAAATGGACGGTCGAGACCAAACGCATACCGAAGATCAATGTCTTCCTTCAGGTGTTCGAGGATACGGTGCTTGCCCCCAATACTGTGGGGCTGATTGATGGGCAATTAGGTAACCGCAAATCCAGAATTATCCACACAGCGCCTTCGTTATTGATGCGGCTGGGAACCGGGTTGCTCTAGCCGAACTATATCGTCGGCGCGTGCAGGAACCAGATTTTGCTCGCCCGGATAAGCAATCATTAGAGTCACCGCCCCGGGGCCTGTCGCTTCTTGATTGTGCCAACATCCGAAAGCCAGACCAATTCGGTAAAGGCCAGGCTGCAGATCGAACCGTACAGGATCGAAGGTCTTCAGTACGTCGTCCCGAAGATCAATGTCCAGGTTCGATACTACTCTGCGCCCACCCAAAACCAGTCGCGTCAGACAATTCGCGCGCTGGCCGGCCGGCCTCGCAAGGCGAGCTGATAATCCGTAGATTCCGGGTGTTTTGATAGCCAGGAAAGCCGTCCCAACGCCAATATACAATGGCCCGTCTTTTGGGCCTGCCGCCAAGATGCTCGCCATATCGAAGGTCGATCCAACCAGCGAGAATGTGGTCAGGCGAGTTGGCAATAGATTGGCATCGACTCCGTTCACCTCCAGTTGACCGGAGTACATTTCCCATCCAGGCGTAAGGCCGATTAGTGCGCCAGTTAGTGCGCCGATCGGCGGCAGCGGGGCGGTTGGCTTTACGGTGGCCAAAGCATCATCGGACTTGTCCCAATACTGATCTTTGCCTCGCGGGCTCGCCCAGTTCGGAGGTGTTTGGGGACCTGCCACTGTGGCATTGCCTTTGGCTAACTCCGTTCTGCCCCACCACAAAAGGGAGGCCAGCAAGACACCAACAAGGGCTGCCGGGCCGAGCAAAAGGCTGCCCCGATAGTAGAGATCCTGGTGCCAAAGCTGACGGTGGATGAAATTTAGCTTCCCGAAAAACTGCCTCATGACATTGCAAAGATCGCTGTATTCAAATCATTCAGCGTCAATTCGGTCAGGTCAACCTTATCGGCCAGCTGGGGAGCTAAGCGTACTGCCTGCGCCTCTCTCGCTCGTTCGAGGAGAGTGCGCGCCGTGCGGGCATTGCCGAAATCAGTACTGAGCTTTGCGCGCGCAAAGAAGGATTCCAATGTCTGATCTGTCCCCGCCTCAAGACGCAACCCGTCCCGGCTCGCCATTGTGTGCATGATCGATACCAGCTCGTCGGGGCTATAGCTATCGAAGCGAATTGTCTTGGTGAATCGCGAGGGGAGTCCAGGGTTGCTGGCCAGAAATTGTTGCATCTGTTCAGGGTAACCGGCGACAATGACAACCAAACGATCTCGTTTATCTTCCATTTCTTTAAGCAAGGTGTCGATGGCTTCCTGGCCAAAAGAGTCACCCTGACCATTGATGCCCGCCCCTAGAGCATAGGCTTCGTCGATGAACAGGATCCCATCGAGGGCCTCGGCAATCTGCGCCTTCGTCTTTAACGCTGTCTGACCAACATATCCGGCAACCAACCCAGATCGGTCGGTTTCGACCAGATGGCCTTTTTCTAGGACGCCTAGATCCCCTAGGATGGCACCATATAGACGGGCCACAACCGTTTTTCCCACCCCGGGAGGCCCAGTAAATACCATGTGCAGGGAAATCGGAGCGACAGGGAGCCCGCGATCGCGGCGAGCAGCTTCTACCTTTAGCCGTTGAATAAGGGTGTCGATTTCTGCCTTAACGGTAGCGAGACCGATCATTTGCTCTAATTCGAGGAACGCCGCAGTATTCGCCAACCTGCCACGGTCCTCCTCGGCTCCCTGTTGAAGCTTGAGAGCCGCACGCGTCAGTATTCGAAAAGTCCCGGCCGGAGACCCTTCGACAACGCGGGGCCATAATCGGATCACACGATTTGTCGAGTACACATTCGCGACGGCGACCAGGATAATGAAGGCGGCGTAGCCTAACCAAGGCGGAAGTGAAGGACTGATATGAAAGGCCGAAAGGACCGCCAGTACCGTCATTATCAACATACTGACACTGAGCAACGGCGATGGGCCCAGCTGCGCCTTCAACCATTGCAAGCTTTTACCCATTGCTGTTGGCACAACGCTTTGAGGGTTGCCAAACGACTTGCCTTACCGTTCGCGCCCCTCCGGCTACGACTTGCCATGCTGGAAACAGAGCGACTGTGGTGTTGCCGCCAACGCTGATCACTTCCAACGCGCCGTGGCCAGCCTCGTATGAGCCAGGATATGGAATTGCGACGCGCAAGGGTAAATCACCCGGCTCAAATTCCGGTGAATAATAACTACCGGACCGTAAGCGCACTTTCCCTGATACAGCCCCTGACGTCCGCGCGAGTGAAACCCACGCGAGTGGCACCGGGCAACCATCTTTGCGCGATTTAAATTGTCCTAAAAAATCTGCCGACCCGCTCATCGTACCCAAGGCAGCGGGGATGTCGTTATCAGCAACTTGATCCAATGTGCTGATATTACCATCGACGCTAGCTTTAGGAGACAACTCAACGGAAACTCCGGGAATCAGCCAAAACCAGCATAATATTCCCGATAACGCTATCGCGATTATAGGCGGCCAAACCCTGTGGATGGGGTGCTGAGCGCCTTCCAGCGAGGCATCGCCGAAGCTCGTTTGTTCCATCTTCAGATCCCCCCGACACCGTTCGGCTGGCCATTGGAGTTTTTCTATCTAGTGTCGCTATTGTCCATCAGGTTGATATGCGGCCCCAAATGCGGGGTCAACTTACTCGATGGTACAAAGCATCCGGTTGGGCTAAGCGTGCTTAGGCCAACCGTCCCTCGGTCTTCCCCTGCAGCGACTGTCGGCACCTGCGGGTCATCCTGGCTGATCATCGTTATCACGGTTAAGTCGAATTTGGTCAAAGGGCCTGATGGCGTTCAAAAAAGTGGCCATTTCGGCCCATAAGATCCTGATATTCCAGAGACTTCGGATTAGAGGGCTGGGAGTTCGAGTCTCTCCGGGGCGCGCCCTGCTTCAGTTCTTCGCGGGTTTCCTTGCTAAACGGACCCTCGATGTCTGACGATGGCTAGTGTTCGGCGTGGCATTACTTGATCTATTTCGCTCTATTCGTAGTCTCGCGATGCGCCAAATGATGCAACGGACACAGTTCTCCACGTGATGAGACAAAATTCGACAAAGTCGTACTTGTTGGAAATGGGCGGAGACTGCATTATCCGTCCGCGATGACCGTGCAAGGAAACTTGAACGCCAAGCGTGATTTTGCAGCGAGAGAAGCTCGCATCACCATGTTCGGCAAAACCTTGCGATAGACGGGATTATCATGGCAAATTTAGCACATTGGTCTTCAGAACATCGAATATTAGTTGTCGATGACGAACCCGGGTTTCTGGAGGAACTGACGGAATCTCTGATCGCTGCCGGGTGGCATGTCGAAAGTGCATCAGACGCCACTTCCGCTTGGGAAAAACTCAACGCTGACAAAAGCCTCACAGTTTTGCTTAGCGACCTTCGAATGGCTGGCGCTGACGGCCTCAGCCTAGCCAAGTGGGTTTGCGATAAGCAGGACACTTCAAACACCACAGAGGTGGTCTTGCTGACGGGCGATGGCACCGTGGACGATGCTGCAGAAGCAAAGCGAATCGGCGTGTTTGAGTTCTTGTCCAAACCTGTGAGCCTCAGGGCACTGCTGGATTCGACGGAAAGAGCTTATCGATCCGCCCGCGATCGGCGTCAGAAGGGGCGCTATCGTAACAAAGCGAAACCGCCAAAAGCTTGAACGCGACTGGCGGCCTTTATTTGTAGCCAGATACGGTTTTCCAGCAACCCCACACTCGATGCGACTTGGTACTACTGATTGGAGCCAAAGCAATTTCGTACGGCTGAAATATCGCTTTTGCGCCTAACGAGCGCAATCGCCGGACCCTAAAGTAGTAAAAGAGACGTCTCTAATTCGTCTATTGCATTATTGCGCTTTGTCCGTACGTCGCTGATCGATTGCGCAACAAGTTTTACCAAGGTGGACATTGAGAATGGCTTGGCGATGCATGCCGCTACACCCTTGGGCGGAATATCCTCAGCATGCCCTGTCATGAGTATTACGCTCAGCAAGTCATGATTTCTACGACTCGCAAGTAATTGGTTTGCCAAAGCTATGCCGTCTACGCCAGGCATGCGGACGTCAGTTACTAACACGCCTACGTCGGGGCGAGTGGCTAAAATATCGAGAGCCTCGCCGGCTGATTCGGCTATCAGAGTTTGGTATCCCTCCAGCTCCAGCCCAATTGACGTCTCCTCAGCTATGAGTAGCTCATCATCAACAATAAGTACGACTAGGTTCATGGGACTGCCCTTTGGCAGTTTGATAAAGTTGACAAATGTTTCTTGCAATTAAGATTAACTTATATCTAATTTCTACAGGGTCAATGAGTTAATGACATGCAATTCGAACTTCCGCCAATTTAAAGATAATTAAGGATAAGTTATATACAATGCCGTGTAACTCATACCAAATTTTTACGAGAGTGATGAGGTAATGAAGTGGAACACTTTGGGGAGAGGAGCTCGCAGCATTCATAGAGCAAAATGGACACACTTCCTCCCACAGTGGACGCTGATTTCGATCTTCGTCTGGCTCAACCTATCAGCCGTAGTTTTCTTCTTAGGACAGCTTTACATTAGCCACGTTCGCACCGCGACAATGGATGCCGCGGTGGCCCGTGCCAACGTTTGTGCCGAGGCGCTCGAACAGGTGATGCTCCGTTCGGCTGGAGTAATAGAGAACATCCAGTCGCTCGTTCAAATGCGCGAAAATCTTTTGAAGAATGGCGACAATTCCGGTGCGTCAGCGATTGCCGAGAATCTTCGCGGTATTGCCACGCTGCAAAAATTCGGTGTTCTGCAAATATCCGCGATCGGACCCGATGGGCAGGTGACTTGGGCGGCGAGACAATCGAATGAATCGCTCGTCCTTGGCGATCACGATTATGTTTCTCCCCCCATCTACGACGATTCAGCCCTTTTCATCAGTGAACCGCAGATTGATCGTATGTCGGGGCGATGGAGCTTGCAGTTCCTTCGTCGCCTAACAAAACCGGACGCGAGCCCCGGGGGCATGGCTCTGGTGTCGTTGGATTTGCTGCAACTCTCTACTACCCTGGCAAGCTTGCAGTTTAGCGAAAACGGCGTCCTGGCCATCTGGAGTATGACGAATGGGCAACTTGTCGCGCGAAGCCGCGACGCGGAGAAACTGCTTGGGCTTCCGCCAAATCCCAATTTTAAGACCAAACTCGCAGATAGCATGGGGATCAGCGGTTCACGTCAGGTATTGAGCACAATCGACGGTCATTTGAAGTTGCAAGCCTACCGCGTGATTGGGCAGTTACCCTTATTGGCGATCGTTACTCTGGACGCGGATAACGAGTTGAGCGGAGCGCAAAGGCTTTCTAACTGGGTCCATATCGCAACGATATCCTTTGCGCTGTTCGCCGGCGCACTGATGGCACTTTTGATCGGATCTGCGGCCCGTCGGCGATCGGCTCTGGAACTGGAGCTTGTGCGGCAGGGGGCCGAAATGACCGAGATGGCTCGTGTCCGAATATCGCAGTTGTTATCTGGTCTTCCCGCCGCCGTTTATGGCGTAAATCTTGCGCCGGATGGCGGGGTTGTCGACTTCACAATAACCGAGACTGCGCAGCGTTTGACCGGGTGGCACGAGACAGAGCTTGCGTCCCGCCATGCCTGGGTAAGCCGGGCGTTCGGCATCGACGAATTCGATTGGCGCAACTATTACCGA
>Ga0182030_10023574_pt1 | contig 11368 bp, 15 predicted proteins | sample 812S3MmetaG_FD_121299 | JGI IMG/M metagenome (GOLD analysis project Ga0182030, IMG submission 121299) | Permafrost microbial communities from Stordalen Mire, Sweden - 812S3M metaG (Illumina Assembly) | ecosystem: Environmental > Terrestrial > Soil > Wetlands > Permafrost | place: Sweden...
ATATTAGGTCGCTGCATCCCATTCTGAGCAATCCGACTCGTTCCCTGGTATTACTTTCAAGCCAACTTCACGGCAGCTTCGAGAGCCTCTCCATGCTGACGATCATCGTCTTGCTGTGCGGGTCGGGCATGATCTCCACTCTCTATTGCCAACAGAACAGGCACAGTCAGTTCTCCCAACGACGAACGTGAACCAATCATTCGTTGGCCACGACGGTCTTCGCGGCGGATCGAAGCAGGACTGACTTTCCTTCAGAATCCGCTGCGCGCGCGGATCATCGAATCATTATGCTTCTTCAGCCTGCCCGACGGGATGGCCCGCGCTATCTTAATCCTGTGCCGACGAAAGTCGGTGGATTCTCGACGATATTCAAGGTGGGGCCGCGGTTCATTCTGGGGGCGAAGGCACGCTCACCACGGGAACCGTTGGGTCCGTTTCGTACAGACACCGCGGTTTACGCCACAAGGCCGCGCTCGGGTCTGCGCATCACCTGGATGGGACATGCTACGTCGATCGTCGAGATCGATGGGGTACGGATACTGATCGACCCGGTGTGGGATGAGCGCGCGTCGCCGACGAATTGGAGCGGGCCCAAAAGGTTTTTCCCAGCGCCCCTGGGACTGAGCGATCTTCCAACCATCGATGCAGTGATTGTTTCGCACGATCACTACGATCACCTGGGCGCGGGCACGATCCGCGCGATGACGCAACTGGCCGCGTTGGAGAAAGTGCGATGGATCATGCCGCTTGGAGTAGGCGCGCTGCTGCAGCAGTTCGGTGTTCCGGCGGCGCAGTGCCTCGAACTGAACTGGATGGACAGCACACACGTGGGCGCGGTGCAGGTGACTGCACTGCCAGCACGGCATTTTTCGGGCCGCAGCCTCTTCAATCGCTTCGAAACATTGTGGGCTTCGTTTGCCTTGGCCGGCCCGCAACACCGCGTGTACTATGGGGCCGATTCGGGGGAGTGGGCCGGCTTCCGCGAGATTGGGGAGCAGTTCGGTCCGTTCGACCTGGCCATGCTTGAGATTGGCGCGTCCGATCCGTTGTGGGCGGAGATTCACATGGGACCGGAAGGCGCTCTGCGCAGCTTTCGTGCTCTGGGCGGGCAGGGCCTGCTGATGCCGATTCACTGGGGACTCTTCGATCTGGCCCTGCACCCCTGGAAGCAGCCTATCGAGAATATCTGGCCCGTCGAGGGACTGAAGCTCTGGTCGCCAACACCCGGCGTTCCTTCGGACGTAATCGAGGCTGAGGAATTGCGGTCCGAGTGGTGGCGGTGAAGGGTGTCCTTCACGGAGATCCCGGACCTCGACGGTACGGACAATCTCGAATTCTTAGGAAACGTGATCGGCAATTCACGCGTTGACGATCTTTGTATAGCCGCTTCCAAGGTCACTCATGAATGCCGGAATCTTCGGATTGTATCGACCGCGCAGATAGCCCCGGTTGGCTGCTCCTCGTGCTTGAAATAGGCGAAGACCTCACTTTCGGCAGACCGGCCGCGAAGGGTACTCTCGATCACGTCCAGTTGAGAAGCAGAGTATCCACTCTTACGGAATCGGTAGCACGTGAAGGGGGCGGTCACAACATCCGGTGTCTCCAGATCTTCGCTCTCGGCAACGCAGAGAGCGACACGATGATGCCGCAGCACAGCATACACTTCGTCGCAAAACCATGAGATGTGCCGAAACTCAAAAGCCATCCGCAGCCCACACGGATTCGCGTCCACAAGGAATGAGTCGAGGCGAGGCACGTCGGCTTTGAAATTGGGCGGAAGCTGGAAGAGCACCACACCCATCCGGCCGGCAGCCACGACCGGGGCGAGTGCACGCGACAAGGCGGCGACCGAGTCTGAAGAGTCCTTAAGTCGAAGGATGTGCGTGATCCGCTGCGGCGCTTTGAACGAGAAGCGAAAGCCGGCGTCGCTCGCGGCCATCCAGCCGGTGTGCATGCTCTCGGTCGGCAACTGGCGGAAAGTGTAATTCACTTCGACCGAGTTCAACTGAGTTGCGTAGTATTCCAGGAACTTTTTTTGAGGAAGCGCCTGAGGATAGAATCCCGGCTTCCAGCTCGAATACGCCCAACCGGAGGTACCAATAAAGACTTGTTCTCGCAGGTCTGCCGCTGCAGGCTTTGGAGCTCGCGATACCTCGCGCCCGGCAGATTCTTCTTGAGACTTTCGCGTGTTCGCAGTCATGAGTTACGCCACCCGTTCCAATGGGTGAAGAGAGATCCACCGAATCGGTTCGGCTCCATTGGGACTCCCAAGGAAGCTACCGTTAATATCCCATCAGCAGACATCGCTCGCAAAAAAGCAGGCTACCACGGATATCGCAAATGCCATGATCCACAAATGTCGTACCGGGATGAAACTATATGGCTGTAAGAGATAGATTTTCTGGTGCCGGGAGGGGGGGGAACGGAAACACCGCATTGATTCTAGATAAGTTATTGAAGAATATAGTCGCTCAAAACCACAAAAGCCGACTGGATGCGAACCAGCGACCTCTTCCGTGTCAATTCGATCCCAAACCGTAACTCATTGAAACTAAAGCGCACTGATGGCTCAGAAAGCGCAGAAAAGCACTCATTTTTAGGCTTCCGCACCATGAACGAACCCAAATAACCACATAGAGATACAGGGAAGCTGTCAAATTGTGATTTGGCTTCAGCACCCTAAAATGACGACTTAAGTTATTGATTCAATGAGAAAATAAGGCCTTGGGGTTTCGAACCCAAATCCGCCATGAACAGAAGAGGTCATTGCCAAGCCGCCGCTTTTTGAGCGATAGGCTCCTATTGTATCAATCAAGTATCGCAGGTATTATGAGCGATAGAAAGTGCCTCTATCGCTCATGCCCCGGAACTGGCAACATCCCGATTGGCCTAACTTCACGTGGGATCGCGCGCAGATTGCGACCGCAGAGGAACAGTTCCTGCTCGGTTCTGGTGTCGTAATTGGGTCCGTCAAGCACTTGGGAGAGGAAGAGCACAAACAGCTCCTTGTCGAGCTGATGAGCAGTGAGGCCGTCACCACTTCGAAGATCGAGGGCGAGGTGCTCAATCGTGACAGCGTCCAGTCCTCCATCCAACGGCAGCTCGGGCTCGCTGCAGACAAGCGCCGCGCCACCCCTGCCGAGCAGGGCATCGCCGAAATGATGGTTGATCTCTACCCCTCATTTCGGAAGCCACTTTCGCAAGAAACTCTATTTGCTTGGCACATGATGGTCACCGCAGGCCGAAGAGATCTCGCCGACATTGGCCACTACCGCACAAGCAAAGAGCCGATGCAGATCGTCTCAGGCAGGATCGGCGCTTCGAAAGTTCACTTTGAGGCTCCTCCATCGGAGCGCGTTTCCTCTGAGATGAATCGGTTCGTCGCCTGGTTCAATCAGACTGCACCAGACGGAGAAAGCCTGCCTGCGATCACACGAGCCGGCATCGCTCATATCTACTTCGAATCCATTCACCCATTCGAGGATGGCAACGGTCGCATCGGCCGTGCCATCGCGGAGAAGGCCGCAGCGCAAGCTGTGGGCCAGCCGATCCTTCTCACCCTGGCGACCGCGATTCTTGCGAATCAGAAACGCTACTATGAAGCTTTGGAAAGAGCCAATCGGCGAATCGACATAACCGAATGGCTCACTTGGTTCGCCGGAATTGCGCTCGAGGCTCAGCAACGCAGCATCGCGCAGGTTGAGTTCGTCATCGCGAAAACGAAGCTCCTCGATCGCCTTCGCGGCAAGATCAACGCAAGGCAAGAGAAGGCTCTCTTGCGCATGTTCCAGGAAGGCCCCGAAGGCTTCAAGGGTGGTCTGAGCGCCGGCAATTACATGACAATAACAGGGGCATCTCCGGCCACAACCACCCGCGATCTCGCCGACCTCGTCCAAAGAGGTGCGTTCGCTCGCTCCGGCGAGGTTCGACACGCACGTTACGCGCTCAACCTTCCTCGATCGTCGGCATTGCATCAGCTATAGTCGAGTTCGCATGTGTGGCCATGATTGCAAGGGCAATAAAACGCTTGACACACATGCTAGTGTCGGGGTCGCGATTAGTTTTGCGCTCTCGATTCGGCGTACTCCACAATCTCGGCGTAATCGGGACAATATTCATCAGTGCAATTATGTTTTCGGCAGGTTGTAAAGTTCCATTGGATTTGGGGAGGGTTGGTTGGTATCAACGCATGCTGACCCATCAATTTGCAATATTCAGTGAGATGGGGACCTGTATGGGGCAGGACATCGTTGTAAACGACCCACCCAAAGAAATAAAGGTTAGTGACTTGATGGTCCCTGCCCAAAAACTTCTCGTAGTGGGAGCCGATATCACTTCCAAAAATGTCGGATTCGGTGATGGGTCCCATCGTCGGTATGAGGGTTGCTTTTGGGGCAATGGTATCTCGCGTCAGAACGGAATTGCCGCCGTTACCGTTCCTGAAGAGTTCTTCCGGTATTCCCCCGGTGTCACTCGTGGCGGCAGATGGGATACTGACTGCTCGAATCGCTGGGGTGTTCCCGCTGTTTTCGAATTGCGGAGGGACTTCCCACATGTAAGTTCCAGTTCTATCTCGTATGCGCTGCGGAGAGAAATTGCTAAACACAACGAACGCTCTTTGGACGGATTCAAGCGATTCGCGGCTAATTTTATTGGATTCGATCATCTGTTCAAGCTGACCAGAATAAATACAGGCGAGTCTTATCCCAATGATCAGCAAAAGCCCGTCCAACACAACCTGAGACCAGTCGATGCGATGAAACCACTTAGAAGATGGTGGATGCTTTTGGGGTTCCTGAGCGCAGTTATAGGGATGTGTATTCTTCTGCAAATTGGCGGCCCCCTTAATCTCCGTATTGGCTTGCTGGGTCTCTCTCTCTTTGTTATTGGTGTTATCGTCGCCTTGTGGAGTATCTGCATCGGACATGTGAGGCCTCACTATGAAGCACGAATACCACGAAGGGCTAAAGGCTGGCGAGAACTTCAAGAAGTTTGCTACGGCTGTTCTTCAGGCCAAAAAGACAACTGTACCAGCAAAGGCGAAACCGGCGAAGAAGGCTTCGCATCGGAAGGCCTCTGGCAAGGACAAGGCTTAGAACGGTTCCTCTTGCCCCGTCCCTGCCTCCGGGTGGCACACGGAATCGGTGTCCTTGCCTGTCAGTTCGGAATAGGTAAGCCGCTTTCCCGCAACCTGCGACATGACGAGGGCGAAACGATCAGCGTCGGTCAGCTTGTTGTCTTTGGTCGCTCGGTTGTTGTAGCGGAAGACCTGCTCATCGATGTAGTGGTCAAGGTGAAAAGGTTCAACCGCTACGTACGTTCCGCGCAGCGTCCGCTTGAGCAAACTCCAAAAGTTGTCGAGCCCTTGAGTGTGAACCTGCCCGTTGACGTATTCCTTGGCATGGTTGACGACCTCATGAACGAACTCTTTGCGGAGATGGTCGTAGCCAACAGCGCAATCGGTATAGACCTTGCTGCCACGATGAACCTGATTAAGAATCTCATTCTGCAAAGTCTCGCGCTTGACGTTCGGCACCACCCTTGCGCGTACCTGCCGCAATTCGCGGTCAAGTACTCCGAAGACTGGAGTTTTCGGACGCGCAGAGAGTGCCTTATATCGCGCCTCGCGACGCCGTGCGTGCATCTTGCGCGGATCAGCGCCGACGAATGTTTCATCGCTCTCTACAGGACCGCCAGCCTCCCCACCGAACTTGAATCTGGAATCGTCTTTCATCGCTTCCCGAATCCGATGGAGCATAAACCATGCCGAGTTTTGGCGGATGCCGAGATTCTTCGCAAGCTCGTAGCTGCTGATTCCGTTCTTGCAGTTTGCCAACATCCAAATTGCCGACATCCACTTGTCGAGTCCAAGCGGAGAATCCTCCATCACCGTTCCAACCTTCACCGTGAACTGCTTTTTGCAGACGTAGCAGAACCAGATGCGGCGGGTCTTAATGAAGGAAAATTTCGCCTGTTCGCAGCGCGGGCAAGTGACGTTGCCACCAGGCCAGCGAAACTCCACCGCAGCATCAAACGCCCGTTGCGGATCAGAGAAGAAGGCGATTGCCGATTGAAGTGTCTCAGGAGCGTCCACGTCTAAAATAGTACACTTGGAACACATGTGTGTCAAGCGTTTTATTGCCATTGCAAGTGATTGATTTTAATTTTGATATGGTAGGCACGACTGGATTCGAACCAGCGACCTCTTCCGTGTCAAGGAAGCGCTCTAACCAACTGAGCTACGCGCCTTCGGTAGACCAGCAGGTAGTCTAGCAGGATCGCCCCCCCAACGAAAAGACGCCAGGTGGCACCTCCAGCCGAGAACACCGCCAAGAGACTGACTGCCAACAAGCCCTCCAATTTACGACTAAGCGCCGAAGCGGGCACTCGGATTTACGCGCAGCAAAGAAGGCACTAGCTGGCACCAAATTGTCTACGAAGCAGAACCGACAAATCCCCGAACTGGAACAACCTTCTTGGCGCTACGAAGAATAATTCATCGTTTCCGATCGGCCCTCCCGGGGAGGTTTCCATAGCCGCTCGGAGGCGATCCGAAAAGCGCTTCGAGAATCCAGGACTTTACGACTGTGCTTAGCGACGGCCAAAATCAGCGGCATCCAAAACAGCGAATTGTTATCGCTCCAAAGCATCGGTCAACCGAGATTATGAGTGATAAGCGAAGCTTTTATCGATCACAAATACAGGATAATGTGAGCGATAGAAAAGCGCGCTCTCGCTCATGGCATGGAATTGGCAACAGCCGGATTGGCCTAACTTCGCGTGGGACCGCTCGCAGATCTCCGCCGCCGAAGAACAGTTTCTCCTTGGTGGGGGCATTGCAATCGGCACCATGAAGCACCTGGATGAAGACAACCGCGATCAATTCCTCGTGGAGTTGTTGAGCGGAGAGGCCGTGACCACATCGGCCATCGAGGGAGAAATCCTCAATAGAGCTAGTGTGCAGTCGTCTATTCTGCGTCAGCTGGGGTTGGGATCTCCGGACCTGCGGCGGTTCATGCCTGCAGAACAGGACATCGCTGAAATGATGGTCGATCTCGATCGGTCGTTCTCACAGCCTCTTTCCAACGAAACGTTGTTTGGCTGGCACCGGATGGTAACTTCCGGCAGGAAAGACCTCGCCGATATAGGGAGATTTCGCACGAGCTCGGAACCAATGCAGATCGTCTCTGGCCGCATTGGTGCTCCGAAGGTATATTTTGAGGCTCCGCCATCGAAGCGAGTCCCTGCGGAGATGAAGGGGTTCATCTCGTGGTTTAATCGCGCTGCACCAAATGGCAAGGATCCATTGCCGGCGATCACGTGCGCGGGCATTGCTCACCTGTATTTTGAATCGATCCATCCCTTCGAGGATGGCAACGGGCGCATCGGGCGCGCCATTGCAGAAAAAGCGATGACGCACAGTTTCGGCCAGCCTGTGCTCGTCTCTTTGGCGACGAACGATCCAGGCGCACCAAAAAAGCTATTACGAGGCCCTCGAAAGGGCAAATCGACAAAATGAGACCACGAAGTGGCTGGTTTGGTTCGCTGAAATTGCGTTGGGGGCGCAGCGCCGTAGCACAGCGCTGGTTGATTTCATTGTCGCCAAGACAAAGCTCCTGGACCGTCGGCGCGGCCAGATCAACGAGAGACAGCAGAGAGCGCTTCTTCGGAAGGTCCCGAAGGATTCAAGGGCGGCTTAAGCGCCGGCAACTACAGTACGATCACGGGGGCATCCCCGGCGACCACAACACGGGATCTTGCAGACCTCGTAGGAAAGGGCGCTCTGGTCCGCACGGGCGAGCGCAAGCATGCGCGATACGCGTTGAATTTGACCAAGATTTGGGTCAGCGATGTAGTTTGAAAAGAGCTCACTCCCGATGATTCAGAAAAGAACGCACGAACCGGCGTGATCCGAATTGCGCGGGGAAACTCTCTGTAACGAATCTACAGCGAATTCTGGGTCGGGTGAGAAACCACAACTCGACATTTCGAGTACGCAACCTTCAAAGTTCAGCGATTGATACGTCTAAGCCGAACTCTGGCGGTTGGCTGAGCAGTTATGGAATTCGAGTCTACAAGTCGGCACTCTGGGCGTTGCATTTCTGCCGTTCACGCTGGTTACGCCCGGGAATAACGTGTTCTCGGGCCTTGGCTGGATCAATGGGTCAATGGAACGCGAGCAGCCGCAGAAGACGCAGCGGTGGGAAGGCAGCTGCCTCAGTCTGGCGGCCGTGTTCACCGTCGAGATCATTAAATACACCGCTTAGATCCAATGCTTAGATTCATCGCCCGCGCTGGGCAAAACTCCAATACATCTTCAAGCAGGAGGCTGAGGCCTCCACCAACGACCTTCACGCCGGTTTGTCGCTCCGTCTCGCCGCAGAGAAGCGCGCGGTCATCGAGAAGCTGAACAAGGATGCCGACGACATCGACGCGAACATTAAGAGCGTGGATGAGAAGCTCACCCAGGGCTATTGGGAGTGCGAGGCGGGGCATGAAAACCAGATTGATATGACGGAGGACTAATCGGCGGGAACCGATCCGTCGGGCAAAGGGGCTTCCCGGCCCTCAGAACTCAATTTTCAATAAAGGGAGGACAACCGTACCGGCAGGCAAGGCGTCATTGTTGGCAAGTCTCCCGGCAACGGTTGGACGATCCTGTGGTCTCGCAAAGGACCAACCGGATCACGTCATTTGAAAAATATAACGCTTATCAAGTATCACCACCTCGTCGAAGAACCCACAGAAAAATTCGGCCCGGCCGTGAGCCAGAAGGAGCTTGAGAAGATCATCAATTCCGGAGAGGCACAGTTCCATCCGGACGACCTCAAAAAAATGACGGTGCGGATCGAGATTGTCGCGGAATTTGAGGATGTAAAGAAGCTGTCGGACTTTCTGAGGGAGCATTCCCGATCTTCAACATAGGAGGATTACGCAGTTCCTTTTTCCTCATTGCTTTTTCTTGGGAATAGACGACTCGATAGGAAGCCCAGCAGCCCGCTGAGTGTAACTCCCGATCCGAGGAATGTGTAAAACCAGTTGATAGACTCTCGTGTCGAGTAAACCTCTTGAATCGCCATCGAAACTTCATCTTGGTCGAGTTCGTAGCGCATATCCTTCACGGGGCCTTCGAATGAAAATACACCGATACGTTTTCCGTCGATGTTGTCTTTCGCTCGAATCAGAAACACCGCAGGCCTTCCAAGCAATTGAAAAGTTGCTGCGTGACTAATGCCGCCGGCGCATCGAATCGGAGGCTTAGTGATCCGTCACTGAGGCGCGCCTGGGCATTGGAGAGAACTTGCCACTCCTGAGAAGTCCTTTGGTCGCTTGGAACCCTGTCATCTGTCGTTCTGTTATTGGCAAGTCGAACATTCCAGATTGCCAAGTTGTCAATGGTAACTGTGGCAGTCGATGTGGCGTCGATCTTTGGAGCTGCCTTTATTTCTGCCTTAACAATCACGACGTATGGTGGCGGGAACTGATGGCCTAGTAGCCGTTCGGGTAGCGGCAAAGCATAGTAGACCCACACATGGTGTTTCAGTGAAAGAGTGATGGGTTTCGGTTCCTCCGATTTGAAAACTAGGATCACCATCCCTACCACCAGAAGGGACGACGATAGGAGGAAGACAAGCGTTCTTATGGCACTAATCTGCACGGCAAAACGATAGCAGAATATTCAACCTCGGTACATGGTCTGCAATACTCCTCGTTCTTGTTACTGTTAAAGGAAACCCACCCCATTCTTCAATGCCCACAATTAGTAAGGACAAGAAGCAGTACCTCGCTTCTAGAGTACGCTCTATCATCGCTCAGGATCACCAGATCACGCTCGACGACCTCGCCAACCATTTTGACCGGGAGTATGGCATCAAGATCGAGCGGCACTATCTCTGCGGCATTGTTCGCAAGCTCTATGCCGAGCGAGCGCGCCGCGCCGACCGACAAACCCTGAACTACGCTCTCGCCTCGTTCGAAGACACGATGACGCAAGTCGTCCACGTCGCGTGGGAGATTGCCAACGACCAGTTTGCGCGCATGCAGGATCGCGTCATGGCTCTCCGTGAGATCCGACCCCGGCGAGCTTGGCGGCGCAAATCTGATCTTCGTTGAGGACGTTGCGTACCAGAAGGCCGCGATCCAGGAAATGGAGCGCGCGCTCCTGCCGGTGATCCCGATGAAACCGCAAGGCGACAAGAGGGCGAGATTGCAGGTCGTCGCGCCGTATATCAAGAATGGAACTGTGCTATTTCCACGGAGCGGATGCGAGGAACTGCTCGGACAGATGTTCAATCTGGGGGTTGAAAGCCACGACGACTTGAACGAACGCGCTCGTGTACCTATTGCAGGGGCTTGTCAGTCAGGGATTGGAATTGCCCAAGATACATTGGATCGATGTGTAACGTTCGGCCCTGATTATTACTTACACAATAATAAAGTTGGAACTTATCTCCTCGACGCATATGCGCTATAGTTCCGCGCAGCAAGCCCCAGCCTTTTACCCCGAAAGGAACCCGTCATGGCACCCCACGATATAGCAGGTAGCTGATGTTCCCAATGCTGTGACGCAAGTCACCTGCGCTGGGCCCTTTACACGCTCCAACAACTATCTCCACGTGCTCTTCACTGCTTCTTCTAATTTTATCTGTCGCACCAGGATCCACGGCGCATAGTGCCGTTCCGTCGTCTTGATCGATGTGTGCCCGAGCAGCTTCGAAACGACATCGAGGGGCACGCCGTGCAAAAGCAAGTCAACACTAAATGTATCCCTCAAGCGATGGCTACCGAGAGACCGCATTGCTCGTAGTGTGGGCAAGAAAGAATCGTGATCGCGGTTCCAGAAGCGTGTCTAAAATTATGAGTCGATTTGTAGCATGGCTCTGAAGCCAGCAACAATCTGAGCAATCGAGCTCAACAGCCGCAGCACGGGTCTCGGATCATTACTAGTAGGGTTCGTGCATCATATCGGATTTCGTCGGTCGAAGGCCCTGCTCAACTTGCATGGAAGGCGGTAACTCAACCGGAGTTCGACAAGGAGAGTGATATCTCAGCGTTGCGTGCACCGTGAACGAGTGGGCGATTCAAACTGCTTGAACGGTGCGGTAATCCCGTCGGAAGCATGAACCATTCCTCCCGGCTATTCCAACTCAACGCCAGCGCTCGATGCTTCGGAGTCCCTGGCCATCAGGCCAGGGACGATGTCGAGTAATTGCTGTTGTTGTATTTATGGGGTAACTACCGTTGCTGTATTCGATGGAACGCTCTCCGCGCCGGTAGAATCCACCGTCGTTACGTAGTATTGATAAGTTATTCCGGCCTGGACCGTCGCATCCATATAGGACGCGGGCGAAGTCACGGACGTATTCAA
>Ga0182030_10023575_pt1 | contig 11368 bp, 14 predicted proteins | sample 812S3MmetaG_FD_121299 | JGI IMG/M metagenome (GOLD analysis project Ga0182030, IMG submission 121299) | Permafrost microbial communities from Stordalen Mire, Sweden - 812S3M metaG (Illumina Assembly) | ecosystem: Environmental > Terrestrial > Soil > Wetlands > Permafrost | place: Sweden...
GAGGAAGATGATCACGATGGGCACGATGGAGAATGGGAAGAAGTATCAACCTCCCCATCCCCCTCTTTATCTTCTGAGAACCCGTCTCCTTCACGGAGACAAGCCCGGCAAAGTAGTCGAGCGCCGCCAGGACCTGTTGCTAGGAGTCGTGCAACTCTTCGAGATCCGACCAACGAATTTGAGGAATATCTCATAGAAAGGCAATACAGACAAATCCCACTTGCGCCTATTTCTCCCACAGGGGAAGATGATCGAGGAGCGTTTTATGAGGAACTTTCCGCGCTGCGAAGGCAAGAAAGAGAATTAATGATGTTGGCGGATGCAGATGGGCTAGTCGCGTGGCAAGGCCGTGTATTGGTCCAGGAGTGGCGAAATTTCTTGCAGAGCTGGCGCGAACCTCTACCAGAGTTGCCATCTCAGGTCCCATATCGGACGATGATGTTATGGCAAGCGCTCAGCGCAGGTTGGGGATCGTGGCAACCGACTGCATCAATGAATCGCGACGTAGGGCTCTTAATCCGCAGTATTATAGAGGGACCAACAGCATTTACGGGACCTGGACCTCGGATGACTCCGGCTCATGTGCCGGGAGGAGTTCTTGCAGTGCTCTACAATTCGATTCTGCATGGATTTGATGTCGAGAGAGTTGAAGGCCCCTCAAATAATCCAGACGTGAACATCATCTACCGGCTGAGAAATGCTAGACTTTCGGCGGAAGAGCGAATTCTTTTTTATGCGGCTTATGAAGAAGGAATACCGGCTTTGAGGTTGGCACGCATATTTGAGAACTGGCTGGAAGTCGCAGGGCGGGTAGAACAATCGAGACAACCAACAGAAAGCAGTTTGACAAATGATGATCTTCGGCGGTCGAGACTTCGGGAGGCCATACGACAGGAGTTGATATACAGGGCTCGGAGAAGGGCAAACGAGGCTATGTTGACGGACGGAATGCTTGTTGGAAATCGCTGACATCAGCTGCGAGGGATACTCTGAAAGCGCTTGCTCAATTAGATATCATCTGCAGGCGAGACTTCTCGTGCTTGGAAGTCACTTTGTAAATAATGGGGTGGAATGAGAGTTGTGCTTTACTTGCGAAAAGGTCCTGCCAAAGAAACAAGTCTTCGATTATGTCCTTTGCCATTGAAAGACGATTTTCAATTCCCTGCATGGATGCCCAAAAATCTACAGTCCAACACCAAACGCCAAGCTCAAATGCCAGATTTTCCGTCCCTCATTAACTACTTCTCAGGCCTTCTTCCTCTTCTCCTCAATCTCCTTCAATAACCCCACTAAGTCTGCCTCATTCCCCTCCATCTCCAACCCTCTTCCAACCCAATCCTTAGCTTCTTCCAACCTGCCCATCTCCATCAAACATTTACCCTTTCTCCACCACGCCTTCGCATTCCCCGCCTTCTTCGCCTCTACACTAGCCTCCGCATCCACTGCTCCTTCGACCCAATTCGACATCGCCATATGCGCCTGCGCTCTGTTCGCATATAATCCCGCAACCTCATCTCTCACTAACCCAGACGGCTCCCATAGCGGCCTTGTGAGTGCCATTTGTAGACCTAGGCCATAGAACTTAATAGCCTCTGCGTGTTTGCCTTTGCGGAATTCGCCATTTCCAGATTCGCGGAGCTTGGTGATTTGAGCGGAGCGTTTGGGGTTCACCGGGATTGGGGGAGGTGGGATCGGCGAGTCGAGGGTGAGGAGAGAGCGGTGGAGGTTGTTCAATGTGGTGAGTTCTTCCTGGAGGGCGCGCGAGTTGGAGGCTGAGGTTATGGCTTTTGAGGTGGGATCGAGGCGGACTGGGAGGAGGGTAAAACTCTCTGGGTCTTCCATGGCGATCTTCTTCGAGTGAAAGATGTGGGTAGTATCTTCGTTTGGTGGTTTGGTGTGATGTTGTATTGCGTCTTTCTCAAATCGACCAAAATTATTGAGGACAGCTTTCAGAGAGTTTGCTTCATGAGCAAACCAATGCAAGCCTAACCAGATTCGGACGAGAAGGCTGTGTTGCCAAGAATTTGATGGCCACCCATCTTTCCAGGCAACTTGATTCTTTAACCGCTTACTCGCTCAGACTTGCACAGCCTTGCCCAGGAATCAGGTCATAGTACGACCACTTGATCTGTCCAGTGACTGATCCTTTCCAAGAAGGCCAAGACTCGCCGCGGCTTGAGGGATGTCTCAGCCCCCGCGAACACAGCCGACCTAAAATATGGGGTGCCTGATGTCGTGAATATATATTTCCCCATGATGCCCCGGGCTCAGTAGGTATATCTCCATTGTTTTCAATCTCAACCAAGCATCCGTACGGAAACCAAAAAAACATCATTTCTACAATCTAGACTCCTAGTCAACATGTGCGGCATCTTCTCCACCCTATTCTATGAAACCTATGAGCTCTGGGATGCATTGCTGCTGGGCCTGGGAGGCATTCTGGTCCGACTTGGGCTGTAAATCTTGCCCAAAAGCATGCCTCCGAGTCGAATACGTCGTTTCAGGGTCCAAGTTTGGCTGAATTCGAAGAAATAAAACCCCGCTCTCCTTCAGCCTTACGAGTTGCCAGCAAATCTAATCAAAAGCTCTCCGCATCATCGGTGAAATGATCAAACATCTGAGCGGTCTTATCTTATCCTCACTAGCCACCTTCTCGGATCCGTGAGGATCTCGTCTCTATCGAATATGTCAACGACACGACGCCAAGCTCTAGCGTGAGCTCAATAGCAACACTATGATAGTTAGGGGATAGGATTACTGTGCCCTATGTGAAGGGAAACTATGGAGCAAAGGGTATTTGCAAAGACGCGAATTGCTGCGGGGAAGGGGAGGCTTGTCTTTGGCCTGCAAAGGCTCGTCATATGCCTTTCCTACAAGGTTAATAGCTGGAGAATCTTCATAGCTAGCGATCGCCCCACGAGATTGGCAGTTCAATTTTGCTATTGACAGGGCAATATTTTTGTTTGAAATCTGTTCTTCTTGGCACAAGGCTGTGGAAGCTTTCGGTTTTGGCATTCATTAAGGCTCAGCGAGATGGCCTTCATCCTGCAAGGAATTATATTTCTTCTTGGCTACTCGTAATATTGGATCACTTTTGTTTTTCAAGTATTAATGCTTTTATCTCACGTGCATTCGTATTTTGGATGTCTTCCATTAAGGAGATCGTCACGCTGCAGACGCCAGGTCCTGGAAAAAAAAAACTGGTCACGTGAGACAAGTTCAAGATAATCTTCAGGTTCGCTGTTAATCATTTCGAATTTTTATAAATTAAGAGTACCAAGCTAAGCTGAAATCATAAAAGACTCAATACCATAGCCTGGAAGTGGATTCAAAAGATTTGGAGGCAAGAGCAAACCATGTCTCGCTCTCGCACATAAAAGCTCGATCTCTCCTTGAGTTTCTTTTCCTCGACACAATAACGAGGAACAAATGTATTTGCTCAATTCCGAGAACGTTAGCTTTCAGCTAATTTAAGTTCAGAAGTCAAATAAACATTCTTATTAGTACTATCAACATGGATCACCTCAACATCGCAGTCATTGAGAAATGCACCATGAGCAGCATTGAACTCCACAATACCACCATCCGATCATCTACCTTCCGGAATGTCGAAATCCACAACTCCATCATCTACGATTCTACCTTCCACAATTGCAGACTCTTCGATTGTACGATTCATAACTCGAAGTTCCATGCCTGCAAGATCCACGGCGCGAAGCTTCTCAAAAGCGAATTCCACAATACTGAGATTGCTCCCACTCGTCCTTCGTTCACTAAGATCCCTGTTGAAGTTCGAGAGATGATCTTCCGCCTTTCGCTTACCTGGAATGGGAAGACGCCAGCTCTTTTTAGCAGCTTTGAGAGGACATAAGAAGTTGTATGAGGAGGCCTTGGCGGTCTTCTGCAAGACAAACACGTTTACTCTCAATTTGAAAAGATTGAGGAATAGCGACCCTCATCTCACGCATACCATTAATAAAATGTCAGATGCTGCCATTGCAAGCATCAAAAGCATCATCATTGAGTAAGTTTCTAGGATTGAAATCAACACATTGCAACCTTCTCTAACCATCTCTAGGCATAGTAGGATCGTCAATCCGCACCGTATTGAGAACTTCTTCGGGTCCAGGGGAACATTCTCTAAAGCCCATATAAAGCTTATGAACAGCCGCAATGTTGAGGAGTTAGATGTGTGGTTCACGAAGGTATTAAGTCAAACTAATGGCTTGAAGACTTTGTGCCTCTCGTCTTCCGATGTTCCAAAACTGTGTGAAAGAGATGGCGAGACGGAGTTCTCTGGATATCCAAAGTTTAGAGATAGCATCGAACAAGCGAACTATTACTTGGGTGTCAAAGCAAAACTCGTTTCCACTCGAGGTTCTAAAGCCAAAACGTGGGTATGGGAGGCAAATCACGGCCAGGTACTGAGCTGGGGACGGATTAGTCCAAACTGGGATGCGAAACTTGGGAAGTTTGTTAATCCTGCTGCAAAATCTTAGCTTCTGGGATATCTTTGAGCATCTCTCACGCTTAGCATAATCTTGAGCTGGTCTCTGATGTATCATGCATCTGCGAGAAATTTCACGGCATTCGAACCAAGCAGAGCTCATATCCCTAGTTTCGAAGTCACAATGCAATGAATTTATGATAATCAAGTGCGGCCATAGTTTTCTTTTTGCATCTGACAAACTATGAGTTTAATTGACATACTGGGCAAGGTACAAGGTAGGCTTGAGACAGAATCTTTTTGCTTTGGCTCTCTCAAATCTTCCCCTAGCAGTGCGGAAATTTGATCGAGTCTAATAATTCAATGACATGTTCGTGACCAATTTGCGTCTACTTCCATAACACTTTCTCAACAACACCTCGCTGTCTTCATCATCTCGTCAAACAAGACTTTCACATCTCTGCCTCCGATTGACATTTTGTTGTTGTTGTCCGCCAGCGTAAGGCTTGTGTTTGTGGCGGTAGAAGTAGTAGGATATTGCTTGATGCTCTGATACAATCTTGGAGAGTGTTGACTCGGTTATCAAGTGCTTTGAATGAGATTCTCAACTGATACCTTAGCTGTGAGACTCACATACTTGACCCCTACTGTACCTCCTTCTTGTTTTTGTAAGTGTTATATTATTGAAATATATATTTTTTGCTATTTATCGAGGTGCACTTTACGAGTTGTTTCAAACCATCAAAACTTTCCTCAAAAACGACGACACGGATTCTTAAGGTATGCGCTTGTAAACCAGAATTCTTAGTAGAAAAATGTGGGAGACCATCAATAATTATTCTATAGCTTGAACTATATAGATACTGAACTCTCTACATCAATCTGATCAGACGAAGCAAGACATAAGAGTCACATGACTGAGATATATATCAACCTCCCGTCATCTACCCTTTCAGCAAGGGATAAAACCTAGCGTCTCATCCCCGAAGCTATTCCCCAAGACTTGGTCTGGGACACTCGACTAATCCCATGATCTCGAGACGTCGGATTTGTCGTGGATAAACAACACGTGTTGGATGAAATCAACGGCACGGCCTACATCGCGATCGCCGAGCCAAACCCGCCTCTCGACTGCGCTTGAACGTTACTTCAATGCCTATTAAGGCAGGTTACTATTATCAAGTATGGCACCGAAACAACTCGTAACGATGGAAGAATCTGGATGGATACTCATCATGGGTATTCGCATGCATCAAGGAAAATTTGTCTGCGACTTCTCACTGACAAGTTGTCAGTCCACTTCGGTCCCGCCCGAACTATCTTCCCCACCAATCCCTCAATCCCTCTTCTCCAGAACAACGCGTGATGGGGAAATCGCTCTTCTCATTAGTCAAGGAGACAGCGGACCTTGCATACATGTCCTGTGATGGGGAACGTTGGCGTTGCACATTCAACATATGACGTGAATGGCGCCATGTTGTGTAGGACCCCATATTTCTGGAATCTTGAGCCTCACATTCCAATCAATCCTCCCCTTGTATCCTCCCCTTGTACGGAGTATCTCCGCCGAAGTATTGCATCGTGATCAATATCGGTGCAAATCCAGCTTGATGCCGGTAGCGAAAAGTATGACTCGTCACTGCTTGATCTTACGATGTTGCACGCTTTCTCCTCAACCGTCAGGGATGTTGCCAACATCACCCGTTGTTTTCGCATCCTATATCTTTGAGAGCAAGCGCTCCCAATCCTCCCTTCTCTTCAATTTCATCAAGTGTAATTACACAAATCCCTAATAATCGCATACATAATGTGGCACACGGGAAATATCTACATTATTACGGCCATCTCCGTTATTGGAGGTGCGCTTTTCGGTTTTGATATCTCTAGCATGAGTGCTATCATAAGCACGAAAGCATATCTTTGTTATTTCAATCAAGGTCCAGATGGACCTCCATATAGTGACTCCGTCAATTGCTCTGGCCCCAAGTCCAATACACAGGGTGGGATCACCGCTTCAATGGCTGGTGGCTCCTGGATTGGAGCATTGCTATCCGGTTACCTCTCTGATAAATTCGGTCGTAAGATATCAATTATGATCGGATCTTGCTTCTGGTAAGCTGCGATCATCACATGGAATGCGGCATTTATCCTAACAGAAATAGGGTGATTGGATCGATAATAGTTTGTGCCTCGCAAGATATCGGCATGCTGATTGTCGGCCGTATCATCAACGGTCTTGCAGTAGGAGTAGGTGCTCAGCTCAGCTTTAATGATCAACAAACTAACCCAATTAGATATGTTCAGCTCAAGTTCCAGTCTACATCTCCGAGCTCGCCCCACCGAGTAAACGTGGCCGACTCGTCGGCACCCAGCAATGGGCCATTACATGGGGTATTATGATCATGTTTTACATTTCCTACGGCTGCAGCTATATCAAAGGAACAGCAGCATTCCGTGTTCCTTGGGGTCTGCAAATGATTCCTGCGATCCTGTTATTCTTTGGACTACTATTCCTCCCAGAATCACCCAGATGGCTCGCGAAGAACGGTCGTTGGGAAGAATCTCTGGCTGTATTGACTCTTGTTCACGGACATGGCGGTGAGAAGAATCAGTTCGTAGAAGCCGAGATGCAAGAAATTAAAGAAGCGGTTGAGTTCGATATCAAGAATGCGGATGTTACATGGAAGGAGCTGTTTGCGCCATCGATGCTCAATCGTCTTCATATCGGTATTTTCACACAGGTAAGCGTCGCAACTACTCTCCTGTTTGGCCCCTATCACTAATGGCGTTGATAGATCTGGAGTCAACTGACTGGTATGAATGTCATGATGTACTATATCACCTACGTTTTCGCTATGGCGAACCTGAAAGGCAATAACGTTCTTCTCTCTTCGTCCATCCAATACGTCATCAACGTAATTATGACCATTCCGGCCCTCCTATGGCTCGACAAATGGGGTCGTCGTCCAACTCTTCTCGTCGGCGCACTTCTTATGATGACGTGGCTTTTCATCGACGGAGGCAAGTTTTCCTTTCCCATCTACCCGCACCACATACTAACTCTTCACAGGTGTAATGGCAACCTACGGGCACCCAGCTCCAGCAGGAGGGCTTAACGGCATCGCAGCCGAATCCTGGATCATAACTGGCAAACCATCCAAAGTAATCATCGCTTGCTCCTACCTCTTCGTCGCGTCCTTCGCACCAACCTGGGGACCAGTCTCCTGGGTCTACCCACCCGAGCTCTTCCCTCTTCGCGTCCGTGGTAAAGCTGTCGCGCTCGCCACATCCGCAAACTGGGCATTCAATTTCGCACTCGGATATTTCGTACCCCCGTCGTTCCAGAACATTCAATGGAGAACTTATATCGTCTTCGGCGTATTTTGCGCTGCTATGTTTATACATGTCTTCTTCATGTTCCCAGAGACTGCGGGGAAGACTTTGGAGGAGGTGGAAGCGATGTTCTTAGATCCGAAAGGGAGGAAGTATCTGGGCACACCGCCATGGAGAACGAGGGTTGTAAAGAGGGCGCTTGATGTGGAGCCAGTGAGGGAGAAGCATGTTGACAGCCCGATCATGCATGAGGAAGATCATAGGGCGCCGTCGGAAGATGAGGAGGCTGCGGTTGGTGAGCCGGCGCATTCCGAATCTGTCAAGATTTGAAATGGGCCTCGTTTCTGTTGCTTCTCTGAAGTGGGTAGAGGCTGTGTATTATAAAATGTCCTGGGATTTGCTTTTGTTCAAAGGGCACAGGCTTGGTATCTCCCTGGTGGGTAATGTCTATTAAACTCAGTATATATAATATGATGAATATCATCTGGTTATCGAACCTGAATCCTAACTTGAACAAATCTGTTTTTGTTTGGAAAGGTGAGCAGGGCTGCTTTATCGGCGATATTGGGTGAGGGAAGGTGAGTAAGGGTGAATCGAGGGCGACCCGTTTCGGCCCCTCGGCTACGACTGCCGCCAGCTAAAATTGGAAAAAGTCAGTCAAGGATTCTTTCGGAGGCTCAAATGGGCTCCATATTCGCAGTTACTATTGCTCTTGCCTACTATCTCTCATAGCATCGGGTCCCTTTCCTAAAGTTATTCTAACTCTAACTAGGCCTCGTTAATTTATCCAGACGCTAGCGTAGGTAATGATTACTGCCTGAAGAGATAGAATTATCGGGACGACTTTCTGAGAAGTTATTCAGAAGTACGCCTTCTAGGCGTATAAAAAGTCCATCAGCTCCTGTGTGCTGCTTTTGACTGATATCTCTTTTGGAGGCTCTTCAGGCTCCTCGAGGAAGAAAGGCTCGAGCTTCCCATCTTCGCTGAACACGAAGAACTGGATGGGAATCGTCTCTTCGGGCATCTTATAGCCATATGCGCTGACAGCACTTCTTTCCGCATCAAAGTACTCGAACGTCCATTTCCATCCTGTCCATGATCAGCTTAGAAAGTCCGCTCGCCTCGTGAACACTGCATGATGCGGATCGGTCCGGAGCAATGAGCGACTAAAGAACTGCTTCGGAAGGCCGTGATGGAATGGACCAAGCATTCTCGAGAGCACTTTCAGTATACCCGAGAAGGCAGGCAGCGCATCCGTGTCAAACTTCATGTTGCGGCGGAGATAGAATGCAAGCAGACTATCGTAGTAGTCTTTCCACACCTGCTTTGAGTCCATGGCTCCTATGGTATCATTCAAGCTGAATGAAATCCACTTGTTGTCCGACTGAGCAGGCACTGATGGGAGGGACCCAGTAACTGAAGGTACTGCGTCGTCTCGGAACATACCTCGTGAATATTTGAAGAAGACATAGGTATCAGTGAATACCAGAAGGCGATTGCCGAGAATGTATTCTTGATAAGTCCATGCTCTTATATTCCACTGCGACTGCTTCGCAGAGAATGCTGTGGTTGTCAGAGAGATCATAAGCAGTTGTTCGTGCACAGTCTCCACATAGGAGGCAAGTTCCCGCTTTCTCTTACCCAATCCTGGTATGCCGTAGGCCGCATCATCTCCAGCTGCAACAACCAGAACCGCCAATGCATATCCATAGATTTCATCCATCAATGAAATCTGGTCCTGCTTGTCTATGTCGTTGTCTTGAACGATATAGAGGGCATCAATCCATATATGACGTACCCCAATGTTCCGGTAGACCTGTATGGCATCTTGGATGCTTTGAGGAATCTTGGTGCCGAAAAGAAACCCGGTTTCAATGAATCAGTAAGCACGTTCATGGTAAGCATGAATTGCGCGGCCATACCCTAGACATAACTGAGCGCCATGTATTCCTCTGCCATCGACCCATCTACCAGGCAGCTACGATCCACATCAATTAGTCTTCTGGCAGGAACATGGGTTTTGTCGTGTTGAGTGCACTTCTTGCCATGATCAGTTTTACATGTCGTGATCCATCTTTTGACCATATCAAAGTCAATCTCATTGTTGTTCAATAACTTAATTTGTCGCCACTCGGTTTGAGCTGCTTTGTCACCAGTACTAGCAGTTGAAGCGTCGTCTCCTCCAGGCTGTGTGATGTTGAAATGAGGAATCCACATTCTTTACGTTGCCACGAGTCTCACAAATAGAACACAATGTGTCTTCTGTGAGCACATTATGTAAATTAGGATGCCCGGCCGGATACGGTAGTAGCAACCGCACAGGGACTTTCAGTACCTCTGATGTACGAAAGAGGGACCCGCAGGCACGATCGTCAGAAGGTAGTGGGTTTGTCATTTGGATAAATTGTCAACCTCAAAACGAATAGTAAATAAGTGGCAATGACCCAGTTTCTGGGAATTCTTCAGGTTCGCAAACCGCCAAGCAGCAGCCGAGCCTGCTGAGCCGCGACATTGAGGAGCCAATTGCAAAAAAATATATTTTTGGGATGAGAAATGGGCTAGATGCGCCAGCGTCAGGGAGCCTAATTTCGCTCCATTCTCAGTTGAGATGTTTCGCTCCCTCAGGTGTGGTTTGGCGAAGTGAATTTATTCTCCTTTTAAGACTCAAAAAGCGAGGTCAATGCTACTTGTAATCGCTTACGATCCTTTGATCGTCGAAGAACCTCAACAATGTCATCAGTTTCTGCGAATCCATCAATGAAGCTCTAACAGACATCTAGAGAATTCTCCTAGAGCTAAAACTATTGTCTAAAACCGTCTCGGCTATACAACTTGTATACGAGATGCATGGGCTCCCAGAAACGAGCGAGGTTATGACAAGAGAATGTCTGAGCCTTGTCCGACATGATATCAGCAAACTATTAAGCCTAAGTTTAGAGCTTGAAAGGAAGCTCAGCTCGAGCAAAAGGATTACCCGAACTTGGGCCCGTGTACAGACAGTGCTTTCGGAAAGCAAGATTGCAACACTTAGAGGGCATCTTGAGCAGGCGAAAGCAGGACTGCAGTTGTTGCAATGCTGCCATATATTGTGAGTCTGCTATTCCATTCTCACATTATAGAAGAAAGTTACTAATAAAATTCCGGTTCTCAGCGAGGATGTACGGGCTCTGAAAGCCATGATCTCACAAACTCCTAAAAGTCTTGGTTATTGTTGGGAAACAGGGGAGCTAGAAGATCATGTCAAGGTTGATGACGGACTGGACAAACCTTTCTACCTCCCGTTTGACCTATGCTCGACTCCAGAGGTTAGTGATTCTAAATTCTATCATCCACTTCGTACCATCTAACTAAAGTAGATCTTTAAAAGCATTCTGTCACAGAAGTACAAGTACAAGAAGCTTCCAGGTTTAACACAAATTGAACGAGGACATTTCGGAGCCTTCGACTGGAGCGAGAAACGACTGATCAACTATGACAGCTGGGATTCAGTAATAAAAGAAGTTCGAGGGATCAAGCTAGCCTTCATCATGACAACCTGGCATGGCTTGCCGGAAAAAAAGTGCATGCGCTGCTACAAACCGCGAGAAC